>Ga0272442_10002051_pt1 | contig 29669 bp, 21 predicted proteins | sample SSMForm2O_FD_200262 | JGI IMG/M metagenome (GOLD analysis project Ga0272442, IMG submission 200262) | Marine sediment archaeal communities from Little Sippewissett salt marsh, Falmouth, MA, United States - SSM-Form-2O | ecosystem: Environmental > Aquatic > Marine > Wetlands > Sediment ...
GGGGTCTGGGGTCTGGGGTCTGGGGTCTGGGGTCTGGGGTCTGGGGTCTGGGGTCTGGGGTCTGGGGTCTGGGGTCTGGGGTCTGGGGTCTGGGGTCTGGGGTCTGGGGTCTGGGGTCTGGGGTCTGCGGTCTGCGGGGTTCTCCGCGTCTCCGCGTCTCTGCGCGATGAAGAGGTAGCGCCAGCAGACCTGCGACCAGGATACGGGCCGCAAGAGGCTGTCAACCCTTGCGGCGGCGGCGAAACGCGTCATAATCGGACCTCGTGATCAATCGCGATGACATCCTCGAGTTGATGGCCTCCCCCGATTACCGGCCGATGCGCCGGCGCGGACTGGCCAAGGCCCTCGACGTCTCCAAGAAGCGTTACCCGGATTTCCGCGAGATGCTCGCCGAGCTCGAGGACGAGGGCTACGTGCGCTTGGGGCGCGGCCGGCGCTACGAACTGGCGACCGAGGGCGACGACGAGCTCGACGGCATTCCCGGCACCTACATCGGCAAGGGCGAGTACGGCTTCTTTCGCCCCGACGGCGGGGGCGACGACTACTACGTGGGCCGCCCGCACACCGGCGGGGCCATGGACGGCGACCGCGTGCTGCTCGAGCCCCGCCGCTCGCGCGGGCCGCGGCGGGCGGGACGGGTGGTCAGGATCCTCAAGCGCGAGACGCAGGAAGTCGTCGGTGTGCTGCGCGAGGGCTGGGGCAATCCGTTTGTGCTGCCCGGCACGCGTTTCGGCGACGAGGGCATCCGGGTCGTGGCTCCCGAAGGCAGGAGCATCGAGGACTTCAACTACGGCAACAAGGTGGCCGCGAGGATAACCCGCTATCCCAGCCGTTCGCAGGGCGCGCGGGCCGAACTGGTCGCCGACCTCGGCCCCGCGGGCTCGGCCGAAACCGAAACCGCCGCGACCATTCGCGAGTTCGGCCTGCGCGAGGAGTTCCCGCCCGAGGCCCTGGAAGAGGCCGAGGCCCTGCCCGACTTCACTCCCGACGAGGAGGCCAACCGGCGGGTGGACTACCGCCGCCAGCAGTGCATCACCATCGACCCGCCGGACGCCGCCGACTTCGACGACGCGATCCATCTGGAGAAGACCGCCAGGGGCTGGCGGCTCCACGTGCACATCGCCGACGTGGCCTGGGCCGTGCCGGCCGGCGGCGCGCTCGACGCCGAGGCCAGAGAACGATCCACCAGCGTGTACCTGCCGGGCCGCGTGCTGCCGATGCTGCCACCCAGGCTCAGCAGCGCGCTGTGTTCACTGGTCCCGGGCGAGGCCCGCCTGACCCAGACCGCGGTCATCAACTACAGCGCCGAGGGCCAACGCCTGGACTACCGCATCGAGCGCAGCGTGATCCGCTCGGCCCTGCGCCTGCACTACGGACAGGTCCGGCGGCTGCTGGAGGAGGCACCGCAACCGGGCGAGGAAGTCCCCGACTGGGCACTGGCGATGCTCAGGCAGATGCACGATTTCAGCCAGAAGCTCCGCGCCCGGCGGTTCAAGGACGGCGCGATCTTCCTGGACATGCCCGAGATCCGCGTGGAGGTCGGCCCCGGCGGCGAGACCCTCGCGGTCAAGGAACACCGCCAGGACTTCTCGCACCAGATCGTCGAGGAGTTCATGCTCGCCGCCAACCGCGCGGTAGCCTCCTTCCTGGTGGCCGGCGAACTGCCCGGCATCTTCCGCCTGCACGAAGCCCCCGACGAGGACAAGCTCCGGGAGCTGGCGACCTTCGTAAAGAGCTACAAGATGAGCTTCAAGCCGCCCTATTCGCGACGCAAGCTCCAGAAGCTGGTCGAAAGCATCAAGGGCAGGGAGTTCGAACCCGCGGTGATGTTCGCGGTGCTGACCAGCATGAAGCAGGCGATCTACTCCGGCCGCGATGGCGAGCACTTCGCCCTGGCGTTCCGTCCCTACTGCCACTTCACCAGCCCGATTCGCCGCTATCCGGACCTGGTGGTCCACCGCGCCCTGGCGCGGGCCTATCCTCCGGGCAAGCCGATTCTCAAGTCCGCCGCGCGCGGCGGCCGCCGCAAGGGGCTGCGCGCCGGGGTCGCCGACCGCCGCGAGAGCGCCGCGCGCATGGAACTGCTGGCCACGCACTGCTCGCGCATGGAACGCAAGGCCGCCGAGGCCGAGCGGCACCTCACCCGCTTCCGCCAGATGGAGCTGCTCACCAGCTCCAAGAACGCCGAGCACTCGGGTCTGGTGACCGGGGTTACCGACTTCGGCCTCTTCGTGCGCATCGACGACTTCTACGTCGAGGGCCTGGTGCACGTGGCCGGCATGGTCGACAACTACCGCTACGTGTCCAGGCGCCAGGAACTGGTGGGCCAGCGCACGGGGCGGCGCTGGCGCCTGGGCGATCGCGTCACGGTGCGCGTGGTACGCGTGGACATGACCACCGCGCGGCTGGAACTCGAACTCGTCTAGCACCGGCGCCGCCAACCCGCCTGCAGTCAACTTGTCAACCCACCGGGGCCGGATAGAATTGCCCGGCCGACCCGATCGAAGCCCGGGACGGGAGACCTCAGCGGAGTGACCTGCATGAAACAGAAAGAAGCCCAGCTCATCCACGAAACCAGCCTGAAAATCCTCGAGGAGATCGGGGTCAAGCTCGAACACGACGAGGTCTTCGAACGCGTGATCAATGCCGGCGCCAGGGCCGGATCGGACGCGCAGGTCGTCACCTTCCCGCGCGAAATGGTCGAAGAGCATCTCAAGATGGCCCCTTCCGAGGTTGCGCTTGACGACCGCCAGGGCACCGGCGCGACGCTGTCCTGCGACTGCGAGTCGGTCTTCTGGACCAACCCGGGCCTGAACATTCGCGAGGGCGATGAAGTCCGCGAGATATCCAGGGCGGACCTCGCGGACATCGCCCGCCTCTGCGACCACCTTCCGGGCGTGCACGGGGTCATGGGCATGGCCATGGCCGACGTGACCCCGCGTCACCGCGACTTCACCGGCGTGCGGGTCATCGCCGAGAACACCCGCAAGCACATCCGCGCGCTGTGCTTCACGCCGCAGGGCATGGAAGCGCTGCTGGAGATGAAGCAGGTCTTCCCCGGCAACTGGCTGAGCATCGGCTTCACCGCCCACGGCCCGCTGCGCTGGACCAACCTGGCGCTGGGCATCTTCCTGAAGAGTGCCGGCGCGGGCATCCCCGCGACGGTCAACGGCGAACCCATGGCCGGAGTGAGCGGCCCGGTGAGCCTGGCGGGAAGCGCCGCGGTGGGCAACGCCGAGATTCTCTCCGGAATAGTCATCAACCAGGTGCTCGAGCCCGGCCGCCCCGTGATCCACAACCTGGGCCTGGCCCACGCCTTCGACATGAAGGATGCCGCGGCCATCACCGGCGGCCCCGAAAACGCGATGCTCGCGGTGATCGGCGCCGAGATGGGCCGCTTCTACAACCTGCCCTCCAGTTCGTGGATCAGCACCGAGAGCGTCTACGACGACTGCCAGGCCAGCCTCGAGAAGATGTTCGGCATCCACACCCACACCATCAACAAGGTCAGCCTGATCTGGGGGCTGGGCCAGCTGGAGAGCGAGAAGACCATCAGCCTCGCCCAGCTGGTCCTCGACGACGAGATGATCGCATACGCCCGGCACTACAACCGCGGAGCGGCGGTCACTCCCGAGACGATCAACTACGACCTCATCAGGGAGGTCGGCATCGGCGGCAGCTACCTGGAGTCCGAAGACACGCTCTTCAACTACCGCGAGCACCTCTGGGTACCGAACATTCTCAACCGCAAGGCCCGCGAGGCATGTGACCTGCCGCTGGAGCAGGTCGCTCATGCCAAGGCCCGCGGGATCCTCGACGGGGACAATGAAGAGAAGATCGACGCCGGCGAACTCGCAGAGCTCAGGAAGATCGAGGAGAAGTATGCGGCGCTGATCAGCTAGCAGGCCGTTGAAGAACACACAGTCGCGCACTGGCGCACTGCGATCTCCCCTCTACTTCAGCCTGGTTACCTTTCCGAAATTCGTGGCGCTCGGCTTTTCGGTCATCTGATGTATCACCGGGGTATGGGTCACTATCAGCACGTTGACGCCGCCGACCTTGCTGCACCACTCGCTCGCCTCCTTGGAATGCTCGTGCAGCCAGTAGACGCTTCGGATCTCCGGCTTGCCGAGCCTCTCCCAGACGATCCTCGCCGTTTCATCGCAGCGCTTCACCGGACTGTGCAGAATCAAGCCGATCTTCTCCGCCTTGAGCTTCCCGGCAATGCCCGCCGCCTGTTTGCGCCCCCTGTTCGTCAGGCCGCCGCCCATCGGTTCGTAATCGCAATGCCTGATCAGGAAGACCTTCCCGGCGACAACCGGGTCTCTTGCACCGCAGCCGCCAAGAAGAAGCACCGCGACCACGACCGGCAGTAGCATGCTGGTCTTCATGAGCGCCATTGTCGGCCGGGTGACAGCCCGTGGCAAGCGGAATTGCGTTCGCGTTGCTGAGGTGTACCTCCGCGTGGTTCGTCCTTCACAGCACCGGAATACCGGTTCCGCCCTTCCTGAACTCCCCGGGGGTCACCCCCACAAGGGACCTGAACGATCGCAGGAAGTGCGCCGGGCTGGAGTAGCCCAGCCGCGCCGATATCTCCTTGTTCGTGAGGTCGCCCTCCTGCAGCAGGCGGCAGGCCAGGAGCGTGCGCTGCCGCAGGATGAACTGGTAGGGAGTGATCCCGGTCTGCGCGCGGAAGACGCGGCCGAGGTGCTCGCGCGAAACCTCCAGCATGCCGGACAACTCGCTGGCGTTGAGGTTGCTCTCGAGATTCTCGCGCACCAGTTCCTGCGCGCGCCGCACCAGGAGGTTGCCCGGATCGGCCAGGTGGCGCTCCTCGCGCTGCCGGCAGAGCTCCAGGAGCAGCCCGCTGACCACCTGGGCGCCCTCCGCGGCGCTGATCGTGCGCTGGGCATTCTGCGGCGCGGCGAAAGACATCACCTGGTTCAGGGCGGCCGAGCTGCGCGGGAGCCGGTAGACGTGCCCGTGGCGCTCGACCATCTCGTCCACCAGGGCTTCGCCGGCCCGGCCGTCGAAGGCTATCCACACGAAGGTCCACGGCCCGCGCGCGTCGGGGGGGTAGTAGTAGGCGGTTCCCGGGTCGTCTATCTGCGTCAGGAAGCCGCTGCCGGCGGGCAGGCGGTGTTCGCCGCGCGCATCCCGGAAGGCGCCCTCGCCCTCCAGCGTGTACTTGAAGAGGCAATGGCGCTCGCCGCGGCGGTCGACACCCCGGTGGTGGTAGGCGGCCTCGTACTGCACTTCGCTGGAGACCACCCGCAGGCGGGGCAGGCTGGTCATCGCCCCCAGGGTCTGGAATCTTACGGCCCACAGCAGCATGCGCGCTCTCCTGGCAGAACTTGGAGCGCATTATATCACATATCTGCAACCAATATCAAGCATGGGCCTTCTCTGCCCGTATTCCCCGGTGTATACTAGTATGCGACCAATGTGTGTGAACACAAATACGCAACTCAGGCACGCTCACAAGGAGAACCCATGGCACTGCCCAAGATCACTTTCCTGGGCGCCGGCAGCGGATTCACCGCCAAGATCACCCGCGACGTGATGCTAATCCCCGGGCTCAAGGGCGGTGAGATGCGCCTGGTGGACATCGACGCCAAGCGCCTGAAGATCACCACCGGCCTGATAAAGTCGCTGGCCGAGTACATGCGCGAGAAGCACGGCCTGAAGTGGAAGGTAGTCGGCACCGTCGACCGCAGGAAGGTCCTGCGCGGCACCGACTACATCATAAACTGCATCGAGGTCTCCGGCACGAAGTGCGTGCGCGCCGACAACGATATTCCCCTGAAATACGGGATCGACCAGTGCATCGGCGACACCATCGGCCCGGGCGGGATCTTCAAGGCCCTGCGCACCGTTCCGGCCTGGATCGATATCCTCCGCGACGCGGAGAAGTACTGCCCCCGCGCGCTGGTGCTCAACTACACCAACCCCATGAGCATCATGACCCTGGCAGCGGTCCGCAACACGGGTGCGCAGGTCGTGGGCCTGTGCCACTCGGTGCAGGGCGCCAGTCGCAAGATGGCCCACCTGGCCGGAGTGCCCCACGAGGAACTGTCCTTCAGGTGCGGCGGTCTCAACCACCTGGCCTTCATGACCGAACTCCGCCACAGGGGCCGGGACCTCTACCCCGCGATCATCAGCCGCGCCCGCACCGAGAAGAAGGTCTACGAGTCCGACCCGGTGCGCTTCGAGATACTCTTCCACTTCGGGGCCTTCCCCACAGAGAGCAGCGGTCACTGGAGTGAGTACGTACCCTACTTCCGGAAGCGCCCGGACACCCTGAAGAAGTACACCCGCGACGGCTACCGGGGAGGCAGCAGCTTCTACGCCGACAACTGGCCCAAGTGGCGAAAGGACCGCGATCGCGAACGCAACCGCCTGGCCCGGGACATCACCCGCATGAGCATGGAGCGCGGCCACGAGTACGCCAGCAACATCATCGAAGCGCACTACTTCAACCGCCCGCAGGTCATCTACGGATCGGTGGCCAACAACGGCCTGATCCCCAACCTGCTGGGCGACGGGGTGGTCGAGGTGGCCACCTTGGTCGACAACACCGGCTTCAATCCCTGCGCCTTCGGCAGGCTCCCGAGCCAGATGGCCGCCATCTGCCTGACCCACATGCCGGTCTACGACCTGGCGGTCCAGGGCATAATGAACGGTGATCGCGAGGCGATCTACTACGCCATGCAGCTGGATCCCCTCACGGCGGCGGTCTGCACGCCAGCCGAGATCCGGCAGATGACCGACGAGATGGCCCTGGCCGAGAAGAAGTTCATCCCGGCGTGGATGACCCGGGGACTGAAACGCGTGCGCAGTTCGCACCGGAGGATCAGCGTCGGCGGCCGGCGCACGAAGCGCCGCACCAAGGACCGCGGACCGGGTACCTTCTGACTTCATCCGCAAAGACGCGGCGGCGGACCGGATATCCCGGCCCGCCGCCGGTATTTGCGCGGCGATCCGCTGCCGGGCCGCTAGAACGTCAGCCTGAGGCCGAACTCGACGCGGTTGACAGTCGCGTCGAACTCCGGAATGTTGCTCTCGCGCACTTCCGGCACGTATTCCAGGTGCAGCACCCCGTGCGGCAAGACCTTGAACTCCATGCCGCCCCTGGCGCGCGCGAAGAGATCGCGGCGATCCCGGCCGTAGGCCTCCTCGCCGGCGTCGAAGTGCTCGACACCGGCGGCAACCCCGCCGGTCAGGCGCAGCCGCGGGTGCAGAACGTACTTGAGATCCAGGTCCAGGTCGGTGACCCGCTTGTGACCGGCCATCTCGAAAAGTTCGTCCTCGTACCGCGAGGCGGCCCCCAGCTCGAACTCCCAGCCGCGAGCCTTGTGGTTGAAGGTCAGGTCGCCGACCAGTCCGATCTCGTCCCCGACGCCGCGCGTCTCGTACCAGCGGCGAGTGAAACCGAACGTGAAGTTCACGCGCGAACCGTACTCCTGCCGGCCCTCGCAGATCCGCACGTCAACACCGTTCACGCGGGCCCGTCCGTACCCGACGCTGCCGATCTTGACGGTCATCGAGTCGTACTCGAGGTCGCCGGATGAGACGAAGTCGGCCTCCACGCTGGGGACGAAGAGCCCCAGCGCGCCCATCTCGGCGGCGGCGAGCGGCAAGCGCGGATCGAGGGCTATGCCGTGGCGGGTCATACCGATCCTGTCGCCAAGGAAGTCCGAACTGTCCGAAACATGGTGCAGCCTGTAGCCGGCGCCCCAGAACCAGGTCTGCAGATCGACCTGCGAGTAGTCCTCGTCCTGGTTATCGCTGAAGAGGTACTGCTTGGCGCGGCCCACCGCGATGATGCCAGGCAGGTGCACCCAGGTCAGGTCGACTCCCGGCCTGACATAGGAATCAGCCTCCGCGCGACGGGCCTCGCCGAGGTTGTCGACGTGGCCGCCGTCCAGGTTCAGGTCGACCGCCAGAACGCCGAGCCCGGCCGCCAGACCGACCCGCTCGACCTCGAACTTCGCCCCGGGGCGGCTCCTGCCGGTCGACCCGGGGTCCTCCCCGCTCTCCCCCAGCTCCTTCCTGAGTTCGTCACGCTCCTTCTCCAGCTTCCTGATCTTCTCCCGCTCTTCGATCCTCTTCTTGAGGTTCCGGATCTCACCCTCGAGCTTCTCCGCCCTCTCGAGCGGCTTGCCCTGCGAGCCCCTGGTCGCCTCCAATTCCCTCTTGAGCTTCTCGATCTCCTTCCTGAGTTCCTCGGCGCGTCCGCCGCCCGTGGCCTTCCCCGAATCGCCGCCTTCTCCTGCGATGGCGGCGATCCAGGGCAGAACAGCCAACACACATACCGCGAGACAAGTACGTCCCATCCCGTCCTCCCTGGCCGGCAGACTGTGATTGAGGCGGCGGGCATGCGTCGCGGACCCCGCCTGCGCTCTCGGTGACGCACAGGTGCCCGGCTGTATTCAGACAAATCGCCGCGGGCACGAGCCGCGCGTGTGAACCGCGCAGAGCCCTGGCCTGCCGCCGCCAAGCGGCTATAATCCGCCTCTGAGCGCCGGGTCCCGTCGCCCCCCCCGGCCTGTAGCGGAGGACAGTGCTCTGGCATCCATCGTCATCTTCGACCTGGCGGAAGTCCTGATTCGCGGGATCGTGGGAGCGGAGCACGGCCTGGCCGGGGTCTTCTCCGCTGCGCCTGAGGCGATCCTGATGAACATCGGCGGCGAGGTCATGGACGACTACTGCCGGGGACACATGACGGAAGACGAGTTCTGGTCGCGGACCTGCGAGAGGAACGCCTGGAAAGGAGACATCCCCGCGGCCAAGCGGGCTCTGCGCGACAACATGCGCGTTGCGGTCCCCGGCACGGAGGAACTCCTGCGCGAGGTCGCCTCGCGCGGCAGCCGCGCTTTCCTGCTCAGCGACCACGGCCGCGAGTGGATCGACGACCTGCTCGAGGTGCACGACTTCTTCGAGGTCTTCGAACGACGCTTCTTCTCCTTCGACCTGGGTTCGATCAAGACCGAAAGGTTGACGTTCGAGAGGGTCCTGTCCGAACTGGGTGCGCCCGAACCCGGCAGCGTGTTCTTCGCAGACGACAGGCCGGCCAACATCGAAACAGCGCTTCTGACGGGAATCGACGCCGTGCAGTTCACCAATGCGGCCGGGCTGCGGCGGCAACTCGAGGAAAGGAACCTGCTATGAGCACTGTCCACCGCCCCTTCCCGGTCATCGGCTGCGTCACTTCCGCTGGACTGGTGGTACTGGGCATCGTCGGGGCCGTCCTGATGATCTACATGTCGGTGCGCAGCCTGAGCGAGGGCCTGACCCGGTTCAGGCTGCCGGGCAAGTCGGAGCAGCAGCTGGCCGAAGCCGGCAAGTACACCATCTATCACGAGCACCGCAGTCACTTCGACGGGCAGTCCTACTCGACGATGGGCCAGATCTCAGGGCTGAAGATCACCGTGCGCAACAAGACCACCGGCGAGAGTATCCCGGTCACCCGGCCTGCCATGAGCAGCAACTACTCCCTGGGCGCGCGCCAGGGATTCGCGGTCCTCACGTTCAGGGTAAAAACCCCCGGCACCTACGTCATCAGCGGCGCCTACCCCCAGGACCAGTCCGGCGCGGCGGCGGTCTTCACCACCGGCAGGGGCATCGTGGGAACCATGCTGCTCTACATGTTCGGCGGCTTCGGCCTGGGCGGTCTGCTGGGCGCGCTCGGGCTGGTCGTGGGCATAATCGCGATCGTGCGCTACGCCATCGGCGCGCGGCGCCCCGCCGGCGCCGACGCGGTCGGCTGAGCGTCGGGCCCGGAAAAGGCAGCGTGGTCGCTCCGGGGCAACTGCACTCCTGAGGCGATTCCGGGGAACCGCAGTCGAGGCAGCCGCCGGGGATCAGCCCCCGCGCCTGCGCTGGTAGACCCTTACACCCAGCATCCGCTGGTAATCGCTCCAGGTGTCGTCGCCCGGCTGCGGCGAGGTGTCGGCCGCGGCACGGATCTTGGCATCGAGGTTGTCGATGTGGTGCAGGGCCAGTGCCTCGGGCGTGGCCGGCAGGACCGGCGAACCGAACTCGCGCTGGCCGTGATGTGAAACGATCAGGTGCAGCACCTGGCGGCGGGTCTCGGCAGGAAAGTCGGGAATCGCGCCCATGCGCTTCTCGGCCTCCAGACAGCCCATCACGATGTGCCCGATCAGCCTTCCGGCGTCGGTGTAGTCGAAGTTCGGCCCGGCCGTGAGTTCGTAGGTCTTGCCGATGTCGTGGAGCAGAGCTCCGGCTATCAACAGATCGCGATCCAGATCCCCGGGTCGGCTCTCGGCGACCTTCTCCGCCGTGGCCGCCACCGCCACGGTGTGCTCCAGGAGGCCCGCGCCGTAGGCGTGATGGAAGTCCGAGGCCGCCGGGACCCTGCAGAACCGCGCCCGGAAGTCTTCGTCGTCGAAGAACGAGCCCAGCAGCGCGCTCAGCGCCTCGTCCTTCACCGACTCGACCAGGCGCCCCAGTTCCTGCTTCAGCTCCTTGACGTCCCTGGGCGTGGTGGGCATGAAGTCCGCGGGGTCGACCCCGGCGGCGTCCACCTCGCGCAGCGAGTTGACCACCAGCTGCGGCTGGCCCTGGTAGCTCTCCACACGACCGCGCACGCGCAGGAAGGCCCCGGCCTTGAACTGCGCAGCGTGAGCCGGCGTGGCGTCCCACATGCGCGTGGTGATGCTCCCGCTGGAGTCGGAGAGCTTCGCGGCGATGTAGTTCTTGCCGGTGCGCGTCTCGCGCATCGAGCTCTCCTTGACGAGAAAGATCTCGTCGACGGCGGTGCCTTCGACGAGATCTTCGATGCAGGTTCGTGCCTTGGTCATCTGCTGCTCCTGGGTGCCCTGCCCTTGTCAATCGGCCCGATCCGAATGCTCCGACCGTTCTGCTCTCGGCATTCAGCCGTGAGGGCCTCCGCTACATTCCCAGATCCGAAATCTTCCAGACCCCGCCCTTGCACACGGCCATGGCCTTGAGCTTGAGCACGCGGGTCACGCCCAGCTCGCCGGCAACTTCGTAGCTGACGTCGGCGGCCTCGGGCCCCACCACCTTGCTTTCCTGCACCCGGTAATCGCTGAGCGCGTAGCGCCGGAAGGGATAGGTCTTGACCCGCAGCTCCCGGGCCAGCTTGCCCGCCGCGCACTCGCGCGCAACATCGAGGTCCCCGTCGCGCAGCCCGCAGAGCACGGCCGCCAGCGCGTTCACGGCGGTCGCGCCGCGGACCCCGGCCTTGGGAAGGGTCAGCGGCTTGAGCTCGCCCTTCTTCTTCTTCTCGACCCGGCCGATGTCGGCTATTACCACCTCGCGACCCCGGTCGCCCCCGCGTCGACCGGACTTCAGCAGCGTCAGATCGAAACAGGCCTCGGGGTGACGCTCCAGCATCAGGCGGTAGAGCTTGTCCGCCCGGGAGTAATCGTGCGCGATGAACTCGGCCACGCGCGCGGCGACCAGCACCCACTCGAACCTGACGCTGCCGGCCGGCCACTTCCTGACCACGCCCCAGAGCACCCTGCCCACGCGCAGGGAATGCTTCTCGTCGACGAGCAACTCGGAAACGTATCGGTTCACCGCGGCACGGACCCCCGGCTCTTCCGGGCCTCGCCGAATGTGCTCCTCCAGCAGCTTGCCGAGTTCCTCCCTGCGTCCCGAACGCCCGAGCAGCTCGGCCAGTTCATTCCAGGCCGCTCCGCGCTGCTCGCGGGTGGCCAGCTTGTCGGCGAGCACCCCGCGGTAGGACTGCTCCGCCTCGGTGCCCTTTCCCAGCTTGAGCCCGCACCGGGCGGCGAGGAGCAGCGCCCCGGGGCGAAACCGGGTGCCGGGCTTGCCAACCGCCGCCGAGGCGTCCTTGAGCGCCTCGGCGTAGAGCCGCGCGGCGAACAGCACCCGGGCGCTCTCCAGCAGCATCCAGGCCCGCGCCTGGCCGCGGGCCGCCTCGGCGGAGTCGCGAAGGTTGTCGGCCTGCTCGCGAGCCTGTTCGCGCGCGGCGACGATCTTCTTGATCTCGATCATCTTCCGGCGCGCGCGCCCTTCCCAGCGGCGCGGGTAGTCGTCGGCCAGCTTCTCCAGCATGGCGTATGCCTGTTCGAGCTGGCCGGCCTCAATCATGCGCGAGGCCCGCGCGAACCGCGCGTGGGGGGACTCGACCGGCGTGCCACCCGCCGCGGGCAAGGCCAGGACCGTCGCGATCATTGTGGCTGCGAGAATCTGCCGGCCGCCCATTACTTCTCCAGTGCCAGAGACAGGTGCAGGGCCGTGCCCAGCTTGAGCACGCGCTCGGAAATCGTGAATCCCGGGTTGTGCAGCAGCCCACCCGCCCGCCGCGGCTTGGCCCCTATGAAGGCAAAGGAACCGGCGACCTTCTGGAGGTAGTAGGCGAAGTCCTCGCCGCCCATGGTCGGCCGGTTCTCAACGACTCCCCCCCGCGTCCAGGCGGAGGCCAGCCCTTCCCAAAGGCGCGACTGCTTCTCAACCCCCTCCCGGGAGTTGACCAGCACCGGGGTGCCCCGGCTGTAGCGGCAGCGCGTGCGACAGCCGCGCGATTTTGCGGCCGCCGAGGCGGTCTTCCGGATCATCTCCGGGAAGGCGGCGTGCAGCGCCGGGGAAAGGCTCCGGGTGGTCCCTGACATCTTCACCTTGCCGGGGATTATGTTGAATGCCCCGGGGGCCTCCAGGGTGCAGACCGACACCACCGCGGGATCAATCGGCGCGGTCCGGCGCGAAACGCAGGTCTGCAGCGCCTCGATCACGGCGGCGGCGGCGACGATCGGATCGCGGGCGGCGTGGGGAATCGCCCCGTGACCTCCCTTGCCGATCACGGTGATGTCGAACCGGTCCATCGAAGCCATCATCGGGCCGGGCCTGAGAGCCAGTTCACCTACCGGCCGGTCCGGGGCAACGTGCAGGCCGAAGATCTCCGACACCCCCTCGAGGGCGCCCGCTGCGATCATCACCGGGGCTCCGGTGGGAACGCACTCCTCCGCCGGCTGGAAGATGAAGGTCACCGGGCGCGGCAGTGTGCTGCGTTCGGCACACAGCGCCCGGGCCGCGGCCAGCAGCATGGCGGTGTGCGCGTCGTGACCGCAGAGGTGCGCCTTGCCCGGCACCGAGGAACGGAAAGCCAGCTTGGTCTTCTCTCCCATGGGCAACGCGTCGATGTCGGCGCGCAGGGCTATTCCCGCCCGCCGCGACGCCGCGCCCGACGGCACCAGCCGGGCGATCGCCCCGGTAGCGCCGCGGGGCCGAACGACGTCGAGCCCCAGGGACTCCAGATATTCGGCGATCACGGCGGTGGTGCGTCGTTCCTCGAATCCGAGTTCGGGGTGCCGGTGCAGGTCGCGCCGCAGCCGCACGGCCTCTGACTCGACGCGGCTCGCGAGCTCCAGGGAGCGTCGCGCCAGGGGCCGGCCCTTCACCCTCGCCTGTCCTTCCCGTAGATGTCGGACAAGATCCGCTCGCGCAGGGCAATCGTGATCGGTCCGGGCCTGCCGCCCCCGATGCGCCTGCCGTCGATCCTGACGACGGGGAGACCTTCGGCCGTGGTGGAGGCCAGGAAGACCTCGTCGGCGGCCATCAGCTGCCTGCTGCTGACGTCGCGCTCCTCGACGGGTATCTTCATCTTCCTGGCGGTCCTGGAGACCAGCTGTCGGGTAAGGCTGGGCAGAATGTTCCGACCCGGCCGGGGCACGCGCAGGCGGCCGCGCTTGACCACGAAGACGGCACTGAGGCCCCCCTCGACCAGCTTGCCCTTCTTGACGAAGATCGCCTCGGACGCACCCCGGCGCCGGGCCTCTGTGACGGCCATGACGTTGGGCAGCAGGTTGACGGACTTGACGTCACAGCGTGCCCAGCGGATATCCTCCACCGTAATGCAGGCCACGCCCCGGGAAAAATCCCGTGAAGGCCGTTCCTTGAGCCTCCAGACAGCGACCAGTACCGTCGGTTTCAAGCCCGGTGCGGGCGCATGGCTGCGCGGAAAGGCCACGCCCCGGGTCATTTCCATGTATATGTAGCTTTCGCGGTACCTGGCGCGCTCGAGGCAGCCGGCGATCGCCCGCCGCAGCACTTCGCGCGAAGGACACTCCAGAGCGATCTTGCCCGAGCTGCTTTCCAGTCGGGCCAGGTGGTCCTCAAGCAGGAAGGGTGCCCCGCCGTGAGTGCGGATCACCTCGTAAACCCCGTCCCCGTAAAGGAATCCGCGATCCATAACAGAGACCTTCGCGGCGCGCAGCGGGGAGTACCTGCCGTTGAGCCAGGCGACGTCGGGCAAGGGACCATCTCCTCCAGGACCACCAAGCCGGATTCTAGAGCCGCCCCCCCGGCTGTCAAATCCTCGCGCTGCGCGCGACGAACCGGAACGGAAGAGTGCAAGGCTGCGAGGATATGCTCCCAGAAGCCCTTGCCGGCCGCAGTGGGTCCTTCTCAAGCCTTCCGACCTTCCAGTTCCGGACCGCCCGCCCCGCTCACGACCCCATCTTCAGACCCGCGCATTCTCTTGAAGCCGTCGCGAATGACGGTATTCTTTGAACCCGGTAGAATCAACGTCCCGCGGAGGAGTCCTGCAATGGCCCTGGAGCTTGCCCACACCCTTATGACCCCCTACAGCCTGCTCAAGAGCCGGACCGGCGGCATCATCGGCCGACTCCTGGCCTGGGGCGAGTTGGAACTGGTCGGCGCGCGCATGTACGCGCCCGGTGACGAGTTCGTCGACGAGTACATCGAGACGGTCCGGGCCAGCAGCCTGGACCGTTCCATTGCCAGCCTGCTCGAGAAGTATCTCAACGACAACCTTCGCCCCGAGAACCCCACCGGTATCTCCAACCGGGCTATGGCCCTCTTCTTCCGCGGCGATAACGCCATCGAGAAGCTGCACAACGTTCTCGGGCCCCTCGACCTCGAGCTGCGCGGCGACAGCATCCGGGCCACTTACGGCGACCTGGTGATGGACGCCGACGGCGAGCCGACCTACTTCGAGCCGGCGGTGCTGTCGGCGTCCGACGCGGCCACCGAGGAGAAGCAGCTCAAGCTGCTGGCCGACCGTGCCCGGAGCGACGGCGGAGTGGTCGAGTCGGCGGTCAAGCTGCCGGACCAGGCCCAGACCACCCTGATCATGATCAAGCCCGACCTCTTCGCCAAGCGTTCCAGCCGGCCCGGCAACATCATCGACATGTTCAGCCGGACCGGCCTCTACATCGTCGGCGCCCGCCTGGTGCACCTCTCGCTCAACCAGGGCAACGAGTTCTACGGGCCGCTGCGCGAGATCTTCGTCGAGAAACTCAAGTTCCTGGTCACCAATCGCCTGCGCGAACGGCTCGACGACGCCTTCAGCTTCAAGCTCAGCGATTCCGACTACGAACAGATGACCGACCTGCTCAAGCACAAGAACGCCGAGTGCGAGTTCAACCAGATCGTCACCTACATGACCGGTCGCGACCCCTACACCGAGACCAGTCCGGAGGTCGCCGCCGCGCCGGGACGCTCGACCTGCCTGGCGCTGTGCTATCGCGGGCTGAAAGCCATCGACAAGATCCGCGAGCGTCTGGGACCCACCAACCCCAAGGACGCCGAGGGCGGCACCGTGCGCAGCGACTACGGCTCGGACCTGATGCGCAACGGAGCCCACGCCTCGGACTCGCCGGAGAACGCCATCCGTGAGCGCGGGATCGTGGGCCTGATGGGCGACGAACCCAGCCCCGAGGCCGCGATGATCAACGAGTACCTCGGCGACTGATCGAACCGCCGGGCCGCCGGGCGCGATCGGGCTTCGGGGTCGACTAGCCTCGCAGTTGCCCGTTGCCCCGCGCGATCCACTTGTAGGTACAGAGCTCCTCGAGGCCCATGGGGCCGCGGGCGTGGAGCTTGTCGGTGCTGATCCCGATCTCGGCGCCGAGGCCGAACTCGAAGCCGTCGCTGAACCGCGTCGACACGTTCCAGAAGACGCAGGCCGAGTCCACCGACTTCAGGAACTTCTCGGCGGCGGCCTCGTCCCTCGTCACGATCGTATCGGTGTGCCCCGAGCCCCACCTGTTGATGTGCGCGACCGCCGTGTCGAGGTCGTCGACCACCCGCACCGCGAGGACCATGGCGAGGTACTCGGCGGCCCAGTCTTCATCGGTGGCGGGCCTGACCTCGGGGTCCAGCGCCCGGGTCCTCTCGCAGCCGCGAAGCTCAACCCCTTTCTCGCGCAGCTTCCTGAGGCAGCCCGGCAGGAAGGCCCCGGCGATCTTCGCGTCGACCAGCAGAGTCTCCAGGGCGTTGCACACGCCGGTTCGCTGGGTCTTGGCGTTGACGGTCATCTCCAGGGCCATGCCCGCATCGGCATCGTCGTGCACGTAGAGGTTGCACACCCCCTTGTAGTGCTTGATGGTCGGGATACTGCTCTGCTCGGCGACCGCGCGGATCAGGCCCTCGCCGCCACGGGGGATGACCAGGTCAATGAGTTCGTTGAGCTTCAAAAGCTCGCCCAGCGCGGCGCGATCCGGCGTTGAGACCACCTGGACGGCGGCCGCGGGCAGGCCGGCAGCCCCGAGGGCCTGCTTCCATACCGCGGCCACCGCCACGTTGGTGTGAATCGCCTCCTTGCCGCCGCGCAGGATCACCGCGTTGCCGGCCTTGAGGCACAGGGCGGCCGAGTCGACCGTCACGTTGGGGCGCGACTCGTAGATCATCAGGATGGTGCCGATGGGCACGCGCACGCGCGAGAGACGCATGCCGTTGGGACGCGTGTCCTCACCCAGAATCGTGCCCACGGGGTCGGGCAGGTCGACGACCTCGCGCACGCCTGCCGCGGTCTTCTCGATGCGCTCGCGCGCGAAGCGCAGCCGGTCGAGCATCGCCGGCGCCAGCCCGTTCCTCTCCCCGGCCGCGAGATCCTCGGCGTTGGCGGACTCGATTTCCGCGGCGCGTTCGACCAGGAGTTCCGCCGCCTTCGAAAGCGCGGCGTCCTTGACGGCGGAGTCGACCACGGCTACTTCGCGCGCCGCGGCGCGCGCCGCGCCTGCAACCTCAAGCATCTGATTTTCGAATCCCATGGCTCTCTCCAGAATGACTCCAACGCGGTGGATTATAGAGCTGCCCCGAGAGGCTCGCCAGTGCAGCGGGTCCCGCCGGTCACCGGCACGCCGGGTCACGGCGGGAGTCTATACGTTCAAGGATACGGCCGCGAAATCGCAGTGCGTTAGCGGCTCCGCCGCCGAAACCCGTGGCGCGCGCGCCGGGAACGCCGCGAAATGCCCGCTGCGCGCGCCTCTTCGCGGGAATACCGGCCTGCCGAAGCGCCGCCGGGCGTTCATTTCTCCCGAGCTAGGTTCGATTCCGGGAAATCGTCAAGCGTAAAAAGAGAAATGAACTCAGCGAATTCGAACGCAGTTTTCAAAAAAACCACCGTGCGATTGACAGCACTTCGGTGAATGCTATAGTGCTCTGCGTTGCGTCGGTGGAAGTACCCACCAGGGGCTGCAATAAGTTGCAGCTCATTACATAGAAGTTCGTCCGAGCTCCGGGGGGAGCGACCGAAAAGAGCCCATACATCATCGCTCTTTTCGTGTTGGAAGCTTGGGGGCGAAGTGGCCAACCTTACGGCCGAACAGTGGCAAACGGTCCTTGCTGAGATCTCGCGGGAAATCTCACCGGGCAGTTTCCAGACCTGGTTCCGGAACATAGAGCTGATCAGCCTCGAGGGTACCCAAGCCAGGCTCGGTGTGCCCAATCTCTTCATGAAGGAGTGGATCGGCCAGCACTACTCCGAGGCCATAAGTCGCGCGATTCAGACGGTAACCGGCACGACTCCCGAGGTCCAGATCGCGATTTCGCCGCGCCTGTTCCAGGCTACCCGCCAGGAACAGTCCCGCGAGGTCCCGACTGCGGCTCCCCGCGCGCCCAAGGAGGCCCGCGGGGGAGTTCCGGGAAGCTGGGGGCTGCGCCTCAATCGCGAGTTCACACTGAACAGCTTCATCGTCGGGCCGTCGAACCGCTTGGCCTTCGACGCCGCGCGTGCGGTATCCGACTCGCCCTCGGCGGGCTACAACCCGCTGTTCATCCACGGCGGACCGGGGCTGGGCAAGACCCACCTGCTCCAGGGCATCTGCCACCGGATCCGCGAGGCCCGGCCGAACAGCTCGGTGCTGTACCTGTCCTGCGAAGAATTCACCAACAGCTACATCTCGGCGCTGCAGGGCGGCAAGCTCAACGCCTTCCGCGACCGTTGCCGGGGAGCCGACTACCTGATCATCGATGACGTGCACTTCCTGGCCGCAAAGGAACACACCCAGGAGGAGTTCTTCCACACCTTCGACGCCCTCCACAACCTCGGGCGCCAGGTGGTGCTCTCCTCCGACGCGCACCCCAAGGAGATCAGCGAGCTCTCCGAAAAGCTCCAGACCCGCTTCGTCGGAGGGCTGGTCGCGGAGATGGACTCGCCCACCTTCGAAACCCGGCTGGCGATCGTGCGCGCCAAGGCCAGCAAACGCAACATCGAGATTCCCGACAGCGTCGCCGAGCTGGTCGCCAAGCGCATCGACGGCAGCGTTCGCGAGCTTGAGGGCGCGGTCGCCACGCTGAGCGCCGCGGCGCGCCTCACCGGCCGCCCGCTGGACATGACCCAGGCCCGGGCCGCGCTCAGGCGCCTGGCCGCGCTGCGTGAGGGCCCGCTGGGTCTGGACGACATCCTCAAGGCCGTCGAGAAGAAGTTCGGCGTGGCCGCCGCGGAACTCAAGAGCGGCACCCGCGCGCGCCGCGTGCTGGTTCCGCGCCAGGTGGCCATGTACCTCGCACGGCGCCTGACCGACCTCAGCCTCAGCGAAATCGGCAGGTTCTTCGGCGGCCGGGACCACGCCACGGTCCTCTACGCCGAGCGCAAGATGACCGCGGCGCAGGAAAAGGACGCCCAGCTCTCCCGCAACGTAGAGGAGCTCAGCGCCGAACTGAGGGGCTGATCATGGCACAGGAACACGTTCTGACCGACGTCGAAAACGATACCTGGCTTGACAGTTTCGAGCTGCCCGGCGCTCCGGAGGGCTGCTCGCTGCGGAAGCGCACGCTGCGCGGGGGGCTCGGCGACGGGGTCGACCTCGTCGAGGTCTCCAACGGCAGGCTGGCCTTCTCGGTGCTGCCCACCAGGGGCATGGGCGTGTGGCGCGGCGACTGGCGCGGCACGTTCCTGGGCTGGAAGGCGCCGCTCTGCGGACCGGTCCACCCCCGTTACGTCAACCTTCCTGACCGCGGGGGACTCGGCTGGCTGCAGGGCTTCGACGAGCTGATCGTGCGCTGCGGCCTGGACAGCAACGGGGCGCCCTGCACCGACACGGTGCCCGACAACAACGGCAACCCCATGCAGGTACAGCTGCCGCTGCACGGTCGTATCGCCAACACCCCGGCGAACCGGGTGACCGCCTCCGCCGACGGCGACGAGATCGCCGTGTCCGGCACCGTGCAGGAATCCGCGCTGTTCACGCCCAACCTCCGGCTCCAGACCCGGATCTCCACCAAGGCCGGCTCGAACTCCTTCACGCTGGTCGACGAAGTCACCAACCTGCGCGGGGTCGATTCGGAAATGCAGATGCTCTACCACGTGAACCTCGGCGCCCCCCTGCTGGGTGAGGGCGCCCGGGTGCTGCTCCCCAGCGCCGCGGTCGCCCCGCGCGACCCGCGCGCCAGCGAGGATCTCGATACCTGGCGCACCTACCGCGGGCCCACCGCGGGATACGTCGAACAGGTCTACTTCCACGACCTGGCCGCCGCCGCCTCAGGAGAGACCCTCGCGGCCCTGGGCAGCGCCGACGGCGCCAGCGCCGCGGTCCTGCGTTTCAACCGGAACGAGTTGCCCTGCTTCGCGCAGTGGAAGTGCACCCAGGCCGAGAGCGACGGCTACGTGACCGGTCTGGAACCGGGCACCAACTACCCCAACCCCAAGCCCTTCGAGCGCTCCAAGGGCCGGGTCGTGAAGCTGGCCCCGGGTGAGAGCTACCGGATATCCCTCACCCTGCAGGTTCTGGATTCGACCGAGGAGGTCGCCGGGCTGCAGGATGAAATCGCCGCGATCCGCGGCGAGGATCCCGAGGTCCACCCCGAACCAAACCCCGAGTGGTCGAGCAGGGGATAGCGACCCGCCGCCCGGCGGCTACTTCCTGCCGGCCGAAACCCGGTACTCGCTGGGCGACATGCCCGAGACCCGGCGGAATACCTTCGAGAAGTAGTTGCCCCCGGAGTAGCCGACCTTCGCGGCGATCTCCTTGACCGACAGGCGCGTGCCCGCCAGCAGTTCGCGGGCCTTTTCAACCCGGACGGTGGTGAGCATGTCGGTCAGCGACACCCCGAACTCACGCGAGAAACTGCGCGAGAGGTGGAAGGAACTGACGTCCAGCCGGTGGGCGAGTTCCTCCAGCCCCACCGGCTCGGTGTAGTGCTCCTCGAGGTAGCTCCTGGCGTCGGCAACCAGTTCGCGCCTGCCGCGCTCGGCCGCCCGGCTGGCCGCGCGCTCGACGGCCTTGCCGGACGGGCGCGACAGGCGGTAGAGGGCCAGCAGGATCTCGGTCAGCATCAGGCTCAGCCGCGCGCCGTCCACCGTTGCCCCCGCCGAGTACTCGCGCTCGAACTCGGTCATCTGCAAGTGCAGGAAGTGCTTGGCGGCCGCCGGCAACTGCAGCAGCCGCCGGTGGTCGATACGCTTCAGGAAGCGATCGCCCGAGGCCCAGCTGAAGAAGGCGTAGAAGGTCCTGTAGGGCCCCTCCGAGAGTCGCTCGTCGCGGTGACTGGTACCCCGGGGCACCAGGAAGGTGTCTCCCGAAGAGGCCTCGAAGCTGCTCCCCTCCAGCCACATGCGCACCCTGCCCTGCTGGACGTGCACCAGTTCGTGAAAGGGCGTCGAGTGCGCGCGCTGGCCGTGGTGATCGCCAACCGTAATAGACTCGAAACTCATGACTTCCGGCATCTCGCCGAGAGCCTGTGCCACGATGGCATCCTGCACGTCGTGGCGCGCGCGCGAAGTTCTTCGCGGGGTCTTGCGGTACTTGCGCCGTCCCAAGTCATCGCCCTTCTGCGTCGTGTTCCAGCACCGGCGAATTCTACACGCCGGGCCATCGGAGGCAAGCCTCGGGAACCGTCCCCGGTGGGCGCAAGAAGCTACCCGCAAGAGCAAGCCTTGACTCTGTACTTCCGTGCCGATCCAGTGTATCTATGCGTTGTGAATTCGGGAACCCCGATCCCGGCACCGCCGGGACAGCAGAGGAGTTGACCATGAGCGACAAGATCAGGATAGGACTGGCCGGCTGCAGCCGCGGCACCGGCATCGTCAAGATGTTCAACGCCCACCCCGAGGCCGAAGTCACCGCGCTGTGCGACCCCGACGAGTCGGCCACCGCCAAGCTGGCCGAACCCTTCGGCCTGGCCGCCGACCGGGTCTTCGCCGACTACGGCGAGTTCCTGGCCGGCGCCCCGATGGATGCGGTGATCGTCGCCACGCCCATCGAGATGCACGCCGACCAGAGCGTCCAGGCCCTGGAGGCCGGCAAGCACGTGCTCTGCGAGCAGACCATGGCCTACAGCGCCGAGGACTGCGGTCGGGTGATCGACGCCGTCAAGAAGACCGGGTTGGTCTACATGATGGCCGAGAACTACTGCTACTTCCACTTCATCCGCCAGATGCGCGAGATAGTCTCAGCTGGAAGGATCGGTGAGATCTACTACGCCGAGGGCGAGTACATCCACGAGATTATCAACCTGCTCCAGGACCCCGAAACCGGCGAGTTCTTCTGGCGTCACCAGCGCCCGCCGATCTGGTACTGCGCGCACTCGCTGGGCCCGATCCTGCTGATGATGCAGGACCGCATCGTCGAGGCCTGCGGCCTGACATCGGGCTTCAAGCGCAAGCCGGAGTTCAAGGACCACCTCGGCTACCTGGACTTCGAAATCGGCCTCTTCAAGACCGAGAAGGGCTCGGTGGTGAAGCTGCTGCGCAGCCAGACCGCCGCCCGACCGCACATGCACTGGTACTGCCTGTACGGGACCAAGGGGCACCTCGAGAGCGGCCGCTTCGACAAGCTCAAGCTCGACGGCATGCACTACTTCGAGGGCATGGACTACAAGGACCCGGCCCAACTGGTGGAATGCCCCAACTCCGACCCGGATCTGCCCAAGGAGGCCAGCGAGGGCGGCCACGGCACCAGCGAGTACTTCATGATCCGCGACTTCCTGGAAGCAGTACAGAAGAATGAGCGCCCGATCATCGACGCGATCAGGGCATCGGAGTGGACCATCCCCGGCCTGGTCGCCCACGAGTCGGCCATGCAGGGCGGCAAGTGGATGAAGGTGCCGACCTTCGACTGGTGACCTCGACCCGATCGCGCGAGACTCGCGCCCGGTCCTGACGGTTGCGGTCCCCGCGTGCCGGGGATCATGCTGATCCCGTCGTCGTTCCTTTCATCGGGGAGCACGAGAGAGAGGCATTGCGGTTGAGTTGAACCGGCCCCGGCAGTGACCCGCGCGCCCTACCGCGATGAGAGCAGTTATGGCAGGCCGTTGCAGAACGGCCTGCCGGTCCAGGTGCCGCACCAGGTATCTAACGCCTCTTCCTTGCGCGGCCGATGGCGTCCAGTTCCTGCTTCGTCAGGAACCCGTCCTTGTCGGCGTCAAGGCGGCCGAAGCCGGCACGGAGGCGGCTGGCCCGCTTCGGGATCTCATCCAGCGCGATTTTGCCATCCTTGTTGGTATCGAAGTACTTCAGCATCTGCGCAGCCTTGCCGCCCTGACCTTCGTCCTTCTGCTCAGCGGAAGTGGCGGTACCGGATTGCCCTGAAGCCGGCTGGCGACCTTCGATGAGCAGATTGAGGAAGGTGGCGTCCTGGTAACGATCTCTCTTCTGATCCGCCTGGCGGACAACGACCATGTTCAGCGACGGGATCATATACATGCGGCACTTGCCCGCACCGAGGGCGGCAAACAGCTCCGGGCAGCCGCCCCTGTAGATCCAACCAGCCTTGTCGCCGGGCTTCGACTTCTGTCTGGGATCATTTCCGCTGCCCACTCCTCCAGGCCGATTCAACCACAGGAAGAGCCCATGACCGGGATTGGCCTTGCTGGGCTTGACGAGTTCCTGTAGCAGGTCCTTACGGACAATCTGCTTGCCGTTCCACTTGCCGCCCTGGAGCAGCCACTGGCCGAATTTCGCCCAGTCGCGCGCGGTGAAGCTGGCGGCGTTCGGAATGTGCGGGTTGCCGGACTTGTCATGCACCCAGTTTCCGGGCTTGGAGCCTATGGGTTCCAGGATACGCTTCTTCAGGTAGTCGAGCGGGGTCTGCTTTCGTGCCGCCAGTTTGCGTTTCATTATCTCGCCGACTACGTAGTAGCAGCTGGGTCCGTATTGGAACACTGCTCCGGGTTCACTCCGCGCCCTGACGCCAATGGCGTGCTTGTAGAGGTCGGTCGCAAGCGTCGGCCGGTCGTGGCCCTGGAGATTCTTGACGTCCTGCACCAGACCAGCGCTGAGAGTGAGCAGGTGCCGGAGGGTGATCCGGCTCTTGCGCGGGTGATCCTTCCATTCGGGAAGGGTCTTGGACGCGAGCTCGTCAAAGGAGTCGATCATCCCGTCCTCAATCATCGCCGCAACGACCGGGCCCCAGAACCCCTTTGTAGCGCTGTGCAGGTGGGTCGCCGTCTTCTCGGAGAAACCGTTGTCGTAGCGCTCGAAGGCGATCTTGCCGTCGATCATGACCAGCACCGCCCGGCCCTTGTTCGCCTTCGAGTAGTCCGCCGCCTTCTTGAAGTTCTCGGCCGAGATCTTCGTGGCGACCGCACCGGCTGCCGTGGCGGCTGAAGCGGCGGGCTCCGATGCGGGAGCCTTCGGGTCCGGGGTCCGGTGTTTGGCAGTTACCTTGATCCTGTTTCCCGAATCTGCCTTGAACCGACCGGTGTTGAGATACTCGTAGGCGGCCTTGTCCCCGCGAAGGTGCGCGTCCCAGAAGGCGAGCGTGCAGGACCTGACGCAGGCGTCGATATCCGGGTCTGACCAGATCGCCTGGTCTCGCTTGTGATTCCGTGCGCCACCTCCGGTAGGTGTGAAGCCCTCGACCCAGGCCTGGTACTTGTTGCCCGGTGCACAGAACTTGAACGGTTCGGTGCGCCACTCGGGAGGATTCCCTGTACGTCTGCTGCGGTCTCCGGATCCGGTCATGAAGAGAGTGGGCACGTCAATGCCCGACCAGGTCTTCTCGGTCAACCCCTGTCCCCGACCGACCGGAGAAATCATCAGCGCAGCCTTGACCCGCGTATCCTTGTAGACGGGCCTTTTCTCAGCAGGTGAGAAACCGGTCATACCGGCCAGCAACCCGGCGGCCAGTGAACCCTTGTAGTGACCGCCGACGCCGATCCTGTCGAGGTCCAGCCTGCCGCGAAGCTCGGGGATCTTCTGCACTATCAGAGCCAGATTATCCAGAACCACTGCCGCCTCTTCGGGGCGGTTGCGCCAGTGTCCCTTCTTGCGACGCCGGGTACCACCAGCGCGCATCGCCGGGGAGTCCGGATGGTTGGGCAGTATACAAACGTAGCCGTAACTGGCCCAGTGGTCGACCAGGAGGCCATACTCGTCCTTGGAGCCACCCGCATAGTGCGAGAAGATCAGCACCGGGCATTTGCCCTTGCCCTGGGGATAGGTGACCCGCACCTGCAGCGCCTTCTTCTGCTCCTTGCGGGGGATCTCAACCAGCGCGACCGACTTCACCGGGTACGACCCCTTCGCTTCCCTGTAGAGCGGCTTGCGCGGTCCGAGCTTGGTGTCTGGTTTCTTCACTGGATCGGCAGCGGACGAGGGACCAGGCCGGGCGGCAGGCGTTTCGGGAACAGGGCTCTTCTGCTTCCGAGGTGAGCTTCCTCCGCCGCGCCTGCGCTCGAGCACCGCGCCCAACTCTTCGCTGGAGACCTTGCCATCCCGATTCTTGTCGATGCGGTCGAAGGCCTTGGCGATTCGCGACGGCGCTTCCTCGCGCGACATCGCACCGTCCCCGTCTTTGTCGCTGCGTTTCACAATGCTCCTGGCGACCTTGCTCCAGTCTTTGTTCGCGACCGGCTTCTCCGTTGGTGGATTGTCCGGGTTCGCGGTTGATTTCGCGGTCGCCGGGAGCGCAGTGCCGTCCAGGATACTGTTGATGATCGCCTTGGCCTCGTAGTAGACCCGGTGCGCATCGTTGTATCGCCGGTCCTTGGAGTCCCTTCTGCCCCTGCGATTGTGGGGCAGGAAGACGCCGGCCACGTTGCGCTTGAGGTCGACGAACGGCATGCATCCGAAGCCCCCGCCGGAGCTGATGGAAGTCGTCTTGCCGGTCTTGGGGTCGTAGTCCTCCAGCCAGCAACCGATGCCGTAGGGCGCCTTGGCCAGCTTGGGATCGACATAGTCCAGAACGTCGTAGGCGTGTCGTAGAATCTTGACGTTACCGCTCTGATTCGAAAACATGGTGGCGACGGCCTTCTCGGAAAGCACCCGCTTGCCCTTGAATACGCCGCGATTCAGCAACATGGTCACGTAGTTGCCGTAGTCGTCCACGCACGACCTGACCCCGCCGGCCACATTGGGGTTCTTGGTCGCGCCGAAGGCATAGTATGTAGTGCGCTTCATCTCCAGCGGGCCACCGAGCCGCTCCTTGAAGATCTGAACCCAGGGTTTGCCGGTTGCGATCTCTGAGATGCGCCCTGCAACCTGCATGCCCAGGCCGCCATAGAAGAGCGCCTTTCCGGGGTCAGCCTTCAGTTCGCAGTTGGCGATTCGGCGAACCGCCTGATCCATGGTCAGGGAAGTGTTGTACAAATGCTCGCGCGCGTTCCCCGTAAGACCAGTAGTATGGCTGAACATCTGGCGAACGGTCATGCCCGCCTTCTTACCCGTGAAGTACGGCAGGTACTTCGACGCTTTGTCATCAAGACTGATCTTTCCGGCATCGACCAGGGCCATGATCACGCCACCCGATAGCCACTTCGAGGACGAGGCGATCGGGACCGCCTTCTCTACGGTGAAGTTGCCGTAGGCCTTGCGGTGGATCACGCGGTCACCCTTGATCAGGATCAGCGAACACCCTCCGCCCATGCGACCGGCCGACTTCTCCAGGAATCGGTCAAGCGCGCTGAAGTCGAAGGTGGAACCCGGCTTCCTGCTGCTTGCCTTCGACGCCGTGCCCTGAGACGCCCCCGCGTTACCGCCGAACCGGTGCTCCTGTTTGCACTGACCATCCGTCGCCGATTGCAGGCCCCTGGCCTTCATCCACGTGACCGCATGGGCATTGCCCTTGAGATGCCCGTCCAGGAACGCGATCGCTGCCCGGGCTATCCAGCCGTGGTGGCGCGGGTCGCGTTTACCGGCGGGGTAGTAGGGTTTGGATTCGGTGAAGGCGTGGTGCTGCGCCCCGGAGATCTCGACCAGGTACTTGCAGGTCGGGGGCATCGTATCGTAGGGCTTGCGCACCATGCGCGGGTTCTCACGCACCGGTGCCATCCAGGTGAAGTCCCGGGTACCGGTGACGACCAGGGCCGGAATAGCTACGCTTGCCCAGGACTTGTCGTGCAGCGACTCCCGGCCCCGCCGGACACGCCCCGCACCAACCTGGGGCGAAAGGGCAACCACCACCTTGATGCGCTTGTCGCGGTAGGAGACAAGCCGGCCATCGGCTCCCCTGGTAGTAAGCCCGGCTATTGCGAACGCAGTGGTCGAACCCGCGCATTGTCCGGCAACTGCCAGCCGCTCGGAATCGACTCGGCCCTTGAGCAATTCGCTGCCCGGGTTTGCCGAGAGAATCTGGTCCACAGCGAAGCTGACGTCTCCCGGGCGATCCTTGAACGAGGCTCTGCCCATGGCGGCCATGCCGCCCTTGTCCACCGCAGCCCGGTCGCTTCCCTTGTGCGTAAGGAATACAGCGATGTAGCCGTTTCGCGCCAGAGCGGTTCCGAGGTAACCGTAAGCATCGCGCGACTCGCCCCCCCCGTGAGAAAAGACCACGACAGGGAGCGTGCCCTGGTTCGCGGCGGGCCGTGGAGCGTAGATGCGCACCGGCACTTCACGCTTGCGTGCGGCGTCGGTCCACGACAGGTCGCGCCGGGCGACTTCCGCGCGCCCCCCATCCGGCACGTAGCTCTCAGCGGACGGAGCAGTCCCTGGAAGGAAGAGAAACGTGCACAGGACGAGACCCGGGAGACCCGAACGGAAGGCACTCAGCTTCTCAAGCATCCACTCTCTCCTTGGAGGTTCGTTGAATGAGTACATAGTCTACGCAAACAACATGCCAATTGCCGGGACAACCCAAACACCTGGCGCGGTGCGTCTTGGGGCAGCAGACTTTCGCCATCTTAGCCTTCGTGCCGGTGTTCACCACAGTCTGCCGCGTCCAGATGTGCTGAATTCCCCCTGTTGCGGCAGATCAACCTGAGCCCCAGCACGACCAGGCCCGCCACCAGATAGGGCAGAAAGAACGACAGCGGATCGCCATTCTTCCCTGCAACCATGGCACATCCGCCACCGCCACCGCCACCTCCTCCGCTGCCGCCTCCGCTGCCGCCGTCACCGTCATCCCCGTCATCGCCGGCTTCGCCGCCCCGGCCTTCGTCGGAGGTTGAGACGGTCAGTACGAACGATTCCGACGTGTCAAGTAGACCGTCCGAAACGGTTATCGTCACGGTGGTCGTGCCGGTCCGGCCCGCAGCGGGCGTGAGAGTCACAGTACGCTCGGCGCCGCTGCCGGCGAAGACGATGTTCTCTTCCGGAAGGAGAGTCTCGTCGCTGGAGAACGCCGAAAGCGTGAGCGCCGCCGGCGACGTCTGCGCGTCGCCGACCGTGAACGCAATCGGCCCCACTGCGACGCCGGACTCCGTACTCTGGTCGGCAAGGGCCGAAATGGTCGGCGCCCCGCTGCCGTCGCCCCTGACCGTTAGGTTCCAGCTGTGGCTGTCGGTCCCGCCGCGGCCGTCGGAAACCGTGACAGCCAGAACGTGTTCGCCGACTTCGTCGCCAGAGGGAGAATAGGCGTACCCTGTGCCCACGTCGCCGACCTGCGTGCCGTCGAGCTTCCAGGTGCATGTGAGCACGTCCCCGTCCTCGTCGTGCGGCCAGATCTCGAAGACCTGCGACTCGCCGGCGTTCATGGCAAACGGGCTTTCCGGCGAAGCGCTGCTGATTTCCGGGGGAAGGTTCACCTCGGCCACCACGATCTCGAAACTCTTCGAGTCGCTGGCGATTCCGTCGGAGACCGTGCAGGTGACACCATAGGTTCCCGGCCCCTGCTCCTCCGTCGGCACCCAGGAAAACCCGCCGCTCACCGGGTCCAGCGTGGCTCCCGCCGGCAGGTTCGCGGAGCTGAAGGTCAGTGTCTGCGCAGGTGCATCGGGATCGCTGGCACCGAGCGTGAAGCTGAGCAGGCTTCCCTCATTGACCTCACGGTCGTTGATCGCCGCCAGCACCGGTGGCAGGTTGATCTCGGCTACGGAGATCTCAACCGTCTCCGCGTCACTGGCGAAACCGTCTGAGACGCGGAATGTCACCGTGTAGTCGCCCGGGCCCTGGGCCTCGGTGGGAGTCCATGAGAAGGCGCCGCTCTCGGAGTTCAATGTGGCGCCGGCCGGAAGACCCTCCGCGCTGAAGGTCAGCGTCTGCGCGGGCAGGTCCGGATCGGCGGCCGAAAGCGTGAAACCGAGAGTTTCACCCTCGTCAACCGACCGGTCGCCAACCGGGTCCAGAACCGGGGCGTTGTTCTTGAGGGCTATTTCCAGTCGGGCGGGAACCTTCGACAAGGTCAACCCGCAAACGGTAACCAGTCCCTCGGCGTCCACGATCACCTCGCCACTCTGCAACAGAGCCTGATCGCTCACCCGGACTAGCCTCCAGGCCAGGTCTCTTCCACTTGGCGGTTTGAACGACTGCGCCCGGCGAACGGTGACATCGGTACTCACCGAGTCGGCGCTTGAGATGTCGTTGGCGAAGGTCGACTCGCTGACCATGAAGAGCGTGATTCCCCAGCTCCCGGCGGTATCCGTAATCGTCTCCAGGTCCCAGTCCAGGTACCCGCCGCCCCAGACTCCCCAGTCGTCGCCGTTCCAGAAGGCCCAGGGGTCGCCAGCCCAGTCGTCCCGGTCGTCCCAGTCCAGGCCCTCGGCCGGTTCGCCGGTTCCGGGATCCGGTTGCCGGCCCGGGGCATCATCGTAATCGTCATTTGAGAAAGCCGGGTAGGACTGCGACCGCCGGTAGCGGCTCATGTACGTGGCGCTCAGCCGCGGGCTCATCACCCAATGGTCTACTCCTGCCTCCCATGGGTCCTGGCCCGGCTTGTATTGACGGACTTCGTGGCCCCGCTCGTCCCAGTAGTAGGTAACGCCGATTCTTTTCTCGTTCAGTTCCCTCATGCGCATGGGAACATCGAACTCGGTCTTGGTTGAATCCCAGGCGCTTTCCGCCTTGCCCATTACAATGCGCGTCAGGGGTCTCTCTTCGCCATTTGGAAACTGAGTCGCAGGGTTATAGAAGTCCATCAGGCTCTTGCCCAGCGTTGTCATCAGGCCCTGTTCCTCAGTGCCCTGCATATAGGGAGAGGGGGGTATCCACTTGACGCAATCACCCCCTACATGTAGTATCTGGGGGCATGGGAATCTTGTCGAAGCCGGTTGCGGGCATCGATTACCCTCGGAACCTTCGGGAGTTCGATAGCTGGTTCACG
>Ga0272442_10002053_pt1 | contig 29663 bp, 24 predicted proteins | sample SSMForm2O_FD_200262 | JGI IMG/M metagenome (GOLD analysis project Ga0272442, IMG submission 200262) | Marine sediment archaeal communities from Little Sippewissett salt marsh, Falmouth, MA, United States - SSM-Form-2O | ecosystem: Environmental > Aquatic > Marine > Wetlands > Sediment ...
TAGGGGGTCGCGCCTGAGAAATCTAATACACCAAGGCCCGGAATGGAGAGCGACGGATGTGAAATTCCGCTTATCCCCCGGTGGCAGCCGAATATCCCGATCCTTATCCAGCTCAGCCTGAGGGCTTCTCCGATGGCATAGGAGCCGATGAAGAAGGCGAATGCCTTCATTCTCAGCAATGGATAGAGCATTATCAGTCCTACCAGTGTCGAAGCCAGTGCGGCAAGGGGCAGGGAAATCCAGAAAGGCCAGCCCAGCTGTTTTGATATGATGGCGCTGGTATAGGCACCCATACCCATCAGCGGTACGTGGGCAAGGGAAAAATCCCCGGTCGTGGTTATGAGACGGAAACTGACCGCCAGGATGATATGTGCGAAAAAGACGATCGTGAGGTCGACATAGTATCTGGAAAGTATGAACGGAAGCGTTATCAATACGACTGCTATAATCGGAAGACTGATAACCCGTCTTGATGGATTACGTCCCATGTTCCGCCAGCCCTTCAGGTTTGATTGCAAGCAAAAGAACCATGAAAAGGACGCTCGCTATATTGGCAATAACCGCGTCCAGAAAAGTGGTGATGACTGTATAGAGAAAGCCGAAGAGGACTGCGGTCAAAACGGTCCCCTTGAGGTTTCCGACCCCCCCGACGATTACGACTATGAGGGCGATAAGAAGGGGCATATGTCCCATATAGGGGTGGACCGCGCTGACGGGCGACATCAGTGCTCCCGCTGCCCCGGTAAGGGCGGAACCGATTCCCATGGCAAGCATGGAAGATCTGTTGATGCTTATTCCCTGCAGGGCGGCGGCCTCGCTGTCCTGTGCCGAAGCCCGTATTCCCCGGCCCAGGTTAGTCCGCTGGAGAAACAGCCAGAGCATTACCAGGAGGAATACGGCGGCGGATATCACTATGACTCTCTGCCAGCCGATGGTAACACCGTGAATATTCAAGGCTCCCATTATCGGATCATCGACACGCTTGGGATAACCCAGTCCCCAGATCTGGCCGACAAGCACCTGGAAGATAAAAAGAAACCCCACGGATATGATGGCTACCCCCAGAACGTTTCCCCGCAGGGGCCTGAAAACAGTCCTTTCGATGGCGATGCCGAGCCCGCCGACGAAGAGCATTGCAAGCACTACCGTCGCAACGAAGTTAAGGCCGATCAGGCTGTAGAAGAGCCATACCACGTAGGCGCCGAGCATGTAGAACTCACCATGGGCGAGGTTCGCTATACCCGCGACACCGAAAACGAGGCTCAGTCCTATTGCAAGGAGGGCGTAGAAACTGCTGAGCTGTATCCCGTTGACGACAGTCTGTAATAATAACTGGATGGTCATAATCGTGTCTGTTGTTAAGCGCTTTCAGTTCATTTTTCCTGCTAACCGGATGTATACACGGACGTATACACGGACGTATACATGGACGTATAAACGGGGGCAGGGCTGGAAAGCCCTGCCCCGATGAATGGCACATTCAATTAATAATCAGCCCACAGGCCGAGCTTGTATTTCTTGTAGTACTTCTTGTATATCTCCTTGTTTGCTTCCAGCCAGTCCGCGACGTTCATGGTGTACACGATCGTATTCTTGCCGTCTTTGTACTCCGTCCAGTGCCAATCGCTGTAGAGCAGGTTGTTCTGTCCCGCGAAATCCTCGCCCATCCATTTCCCGGGTCCGAAACAATGCGGAACGGAGGCTTCGGCCTTGAGCGCTTCCAGTACCGCCACAGGCTCCTTGGTGCCCGCGAGTTTCATCCCGTATCGCCATACATCCAGACCCGCGGCCCATTCATAGGAAACAGCGCCCCATTCACCCGGCCATCTCTCGACGAATTCGTCATAAAATTCCTTGAAAGATCTTTCCGCAATTCGGCGGTCCCTGATAGCAGGGTCATCAAATCGGGGGAAGCATCCTATCGCTTTCCTGTCCTCGAGCCAGTCCTCCGGCACCTTCGCTATAGTGGAGTCCATGAACTCAACCGATATGAGTATGCCCTCGAATCCCTGGAGGTAGCACTGCTCCACTATCAGGTCCACATATTCCACATAGGAGCACCCGACATTGATGATATCAGGGTTTTTTGCCAGCATCGCGCTTACAATGGGAGCAAAATCAACCGTTTCGGGCGCAAAAAACTTATCATACACGATATCAATGCCGGTGGCTTCGGCACCCGCCCAGGTGTAGCAGGCCCCCTCGACACCGATGAGGTCGTCCTGGGCGCAGTGAGCCATTGTTTTCGCCCATGGGTATGCCTCGGCGATCCATTCTATCGCACCGGTAAAAAACGGGCAGGATTCAATCGGAATACAGAGGTAGGGCGCTGCTGTGTGAACATCAGTGGAAATAAAGCTGTGCTCCACCATCTCGTTCTCGGTCAGGAAAGGTGATACGGCAATTGCGGGGTCGCCGCCCAGTGCCATTATCAGGTCCACTTCATCTTCCAGTACCAGTTTTCTCGCGCCGAGCATTGATTTGCTCGATATCTGTTCATCATCATAGACGAACAGCTCGGGCATATAAGTCACGTCGCCTATCTTGATGCCGCCCGCGGCCGTGATGTCCTCGATCCATATCTCCACTCCGTGTTTTGCGGGAAGTCCCCATGCGACAGACGGACCGGACATCGGACCCAGGATACCGATCTTCAAACTCTCGACCCCCTCCTCAGCCTCTTCCTTTTGCGCACCTGCAGCAATGACAGCGCCCATGATGAAAAGGAGTATAATCAGGATGCACGTTTTACTTCGTATTCTTTGCATATTTTCCTCCTTTTATAATAAGGTGTATACACAGGTGTACATTACCTGTCGTTTTTTGTCAAGAAATTTCGATCCTGAAGAGATATTTATGGTTTATGAAAATATCTTTAAAGACTTCGAGTATCATACTATAAAGATAATATTGGTATTATCTTGTGGAATAATTCAGAACGCGGCAGGCATTTTTCGAAGCTCTGCTGTGACGGATATGCGGTTTTTTATTTACTGCTCAGGGGCTCGTGTTTATTTTTTACAAACCTTCCCGGGGAAAACCGAGCTGAACGGGTCGGCAGTTTGCGGTGAAAACACATGTATTCTTCAACGGATGCTTATAGAGAAAGACGGAGGTGTTCAGGATGGCGTTTGTGACAACGAGTGACGGTATCAAGCTGTACTACGAGGAAAAAGGATCGGGCAGGCCGCTCGTTCTCATACACGGCTGGTCGTGCAGCGGCAGGTTCTTCACAAGAAACGAGGCTGCCCTTTCAGAGCGGTGCAGGGTGATCAATGTCGACCTCAGGGGGCACGGGAAATCCGACAAACCGGAATGGGGATACCGGATCTCGAGGATGGCAAAGGATATAAGGGACCTCCTGGTCGCGCTCGACCTGAAGGATGCGGCGCTCCTCGGGTGGTCCATGGGCGCGGCGATTATATTCAGCTACTTCGACCTCTTCGGAGATGACCGGGTATCGGGATTCGTGATCGTGGACCAGTCCCCCCGCCAGTACTACGCTTCGGACTGGAAGCTCGGGCAGACCGGATGTTACGATGCAGAGGCGCTGAGCGTGCTGTGCACGAGGCTCGAGTACGACGTCAGGGGAGTTGCCGAGGGTTCGGTGCACGGATGTATGACGGAAATCCCTTCGGGGGAGGAGCTCGATTTCTTCGCGGGTGAGATAGAGCAGTGCCCCGGCAGGGTACAGGCCGCGATCATGACGGACCACACCAACCTGGACTGGCGGGACCTCGTGCCGCGAATCACCCTGCCTTCCCTCGTGCTGGTCGGAAAGAAGAGCAAGATTTTTCCATGGCAGGGGAGTGCGTGGGTAGGCGAGCACATACCGGGCGCGCGTACGGTCTTTTTCGAGGAGAGCGGTCACATGCTTTTCTACGAGGAGCACGAAAAGTTCAACCGGGTGGTAGGCGAGTGGGTGGCCGGTTTATAGCGCTACGGGATGGATCCCCCTGCTTCCGTGTACTTCGCACGTTCTATAAGCGATTGTTAATAATGCTCCCGCACCTGACATGCGGACCGGATTACAGGTACCGTTCGATAGTGGCTTCGCTTTTCAGCTTGTCCACGATTTTCCCAAGCTCCGCATAGAGCTTCTGCTCGGCGATCATCCTTTCGACGTCGATCCTCACTTCATCGAGCGGTATGGTTCGCGCGGGTTTCTTCTCCATGAGCTTGATGAGGTGGTATCCGAAACCCGTCTCCACTATATCGCTCACCTCACCCAGCTCGAGGGCGAACGCCGCATCTTCAAAGGGCTGTACCATCCTGCCGCGTTCAAAATACCCGAGGTCGCCGCCCTGTGAGCCGCTCGGGCAGTCGGAGTACGTCTTTGCAAGATCTTCGAACGATTCGCCCTTGTCGATCTTCTTCTTGATATCCTTGATGGTACGGTGGGCCGTTTTTTTCTGATCGTCCGCCGCGTCCTCCACCCTGATGAGGATATGGCTTGCCCTGATGGATTCCTGTTCCCTGAAACGGTCAGGATTGTCGTTGTAGTACCCGAGTATCTCATCATCGGAGACTTCCACTGCAGGAGCGACCTCCTCGTTGATGTAGTCGTTGATCGAAATGACCATGACGAGCTCATCTCGGAACGTGTCCACCGAATAGCCCCGCTGGAGCAGGATGGACTTAAAGGCGTCTTCTGATTCGAACTGCCCGCTGATGGAGGCGAACTGCGTCTCCACCTTCTGCTCCGTGGGTTTGTATCCCGACCGTATGCTCTCCTGGTACAGAAGCTCGTTGTTTATGAGTGTTTCGAGTATGTTCTTCCTGATCTGCGAGGGGTCAGCCGCCTGTCCCCTGGTCATCATCTCCATCAGGGCTTCTTCCACCTTTTTATCGAGCATAAAGGTCGAGATGCTCGATCCGTTCACCAGAGCGGCCGTGTTTTCGGGCTTGTCGTCGGAGCTCGCCACGAACGCAGGAATTCCCGTCATGACGAGTATGACAGCCGCTATGAATAACTTTTTCATTGCGATCCTCTCTTCCGTTTTCGGCTAGGGCCGGGCTTTCAGGCTGGGGTATGCTAATATATGCATCCTGCGGATTATACCGGCCGTATATTTTTCAGTTCTATTAATGTCCTATAATACTCCGGCTTAGGCAAGGCAATAATCCTATACGGCCGTTACCGGTCGGATCAGGATTATTACACTGCTCACCTGTAGAAGCCGACATAGGACACGGATACGTCCGCCCGAAATTCCCTTTCCGAGGCCACGATACCGATCTGTTTCAGTCTGGATGTGTCGGGATTCGGGCTACGGATGCTTGACGGCCGGAAGTCGGAAAAAGGTATCCGTACCGTTCTCCATTCTCCGTCCGTCTTGAAATCCACCTTGAAATACTGCCAGGGGAGCTTCGTTTGACCTGTGCGAAGGTGCACGGAATAGGTTTCTCCGTTACCACGGACCCTCAATTCGACCCCGGTGTAATCCGCGGCGTCAAGGGCGCGGCTGCCTGCGCTCAGGGGGGCGGTTATCTGAACGAACCCTCCACGGTTTTCCAGCGAAACGGTACCCGTGAGCCGTATGAAGGGCCTGCCGCCATCGCTCTCCAGGGAGTGTTGTGCCTCGGATTTTCCACCCATGACCCGGTCGGTGGTAAGGCGCCATTGCCATTTAGATGATGAAGCCTCTCCTCTGTCCGAAAAGTCGTCAATGACCAGCCTGTCCGAGCCCACGGTTGAGCTCCCGCCATCTGCCGATAAGTGAGCCGCCGAATACAGCAGAGCGGCCGGCATGATTCCACAGAGAAGAACCATGTGCACAAGTGCCGTTCTTATTCTTCTTTTCCTTTTCATCTGTTCAAAACCTCCTGTTAGTAAAAGGGCGAACCGCTTGAGGCTCGCCCTTTTTCGTCCTGCTTGCCTTTCCAGCACAAGCGTGCTCGTCGCCGGAACGTTTCGCTATGCTGACGGAGGCAGAATAACACTGTCGACGACGTGTATAACGCCGTTCGATGCCTCGATGTCCGTAATGATCACCTGCGCGTGATTTATCATGAGCTTTCCGTTTCTTATCCTGATCCGGATCGGGTCACCGGAAGCGGTGTCTGCGGAACTGAGGTTTACAACCTCAGAGGATGAGACGGATCCCGGAACGACGTGGTAGAGCAGTATGTTTCGAAGCGCTGGGATGTCGTTCAGCAGAGCCTCGAGCGTTCCCTCCGGGAGGGCGGCGAATGCTTCGTCCGTCGGAGCGAATACCGTAAAAGGACCGTCGCCCTTGAGGGTGTCCACAAGATCCGCGGCGTCGAGCGCGGTAACCAGCGTGCTGAACCGCGCGTCGTTCACGGCTATATCAACTATACTTTTCATTCCCGATTCCTTGTGATGATTCGCGAATACCGCAGAAGCGACCAGAATCATAATAGCTGTAACAATGATTATCTTTTTCATTTTCAACTCCCTGTCTTAATTTTAAAACATACGAATAATCTAATATTCGTATAACAAAAGTCAAGATAAAATCTAATTAAAAATAGATATAAATTAGACAAATAGACGTTTGTCACTTATATTAATGACAGGTTTACAACGGAAAATCGATATGCAGGCAAGGGTCGGTCCGAAATGAAAGAATCTGAACAAAAACACCCTATAAACGTCGTTTCGAAGATAACCGGTCTCAGTACGCATGTCATTCGGGCATGGGAAAATCGTTATGGGGCCGTATCACCGGGGCGCACCCCGGGAAATCACCGTCTCTATTCCGATGGTGACGTTCAGAGGCTCCTGGCGTTGAAACATGCAATAAAATCCGGGTGGAAAATCGGGCGGATCTCATCCCTGCCGACGCATGAGCTTCTGGACATCACAGTAAAAGACGGACTGGCGTTTCCGGGGCAGGTCAAGGCGGAGCCGACGGACATGCGAATACACGAGGCTGAATCCTCCGTGCTGGCATGCCTTGACGCTGTCAAACGGTTTGATTCGGCCGCGCTCTGGGAAGCGCTCTACAGGAGCTCCGTCCTGCTCGGTCGGATCGGCGTGATCGAAGACGTCATCATTCCCCTGATGCGGTCGATAGGAGAGCAGTGGTCGAAGGGTTCTGTAAGAATCGTTCATGAACATGCCGCTTCCGCGGTTATTCGAACGTATCTGGGCGATCAGATCAGGTCGCTGGACGTTACGGAGTCGGCTCCCCGGGCCGTCACGTGCACGCCCGAGGGAGAGCTCCATGAGATGGGCGCGCTTGCGGCCGCCGTAGGCGCCGCGGTCCAGGGATGGAGGGTCCAGTACCTCGGTCCGAACCTGCCCTGGGAGGAGATAGCACGGTCGGTCGAGATCTTCAAGGCGGACCTGGTGCTTGTCAGCGTGATCATGGGATCCGGGGAAGGACGAGACGTTGAGGAGCTGAAAAAGCTCAGGTCCTTCATCCCGCGGGACGTTTCCATCATCGTGGGAGGGACGCTTTCTCCGGTCGGTTTAAGGGACCTCGCGGGGGAGGGTATCGAGTATCTGGATGACATCAGGAGCCTGCGGGCACGGCTTTCAGGTCCCCGTGAGGAAACTGCAGCCGGGCCCGTCAAACGTCAGTAGCGTATCCTGTTTACCTCGTCGAACATCGCAACAATATTTTCGGGAGGAACATCTGCGAGGATGTTGTGCACCTGGTTGAAAACGAATCCCCCGTTTTTCATGAGTATTTCGGAGTTGTGCCTGACGTCCCGTCTCACATCGTCCGGCGTTCCATGGGGCAGAACGTGCTGTGTGTCGCAGCCGCCTCCCCAGAAAACCATGTCCTTGCCGAATTCACGCTTGAGCTTTTCAGGCTCCATTCCGGCCGCTGTAACCTGTACCGGGTTTATGATATCGACCCCCGCTTCAATCAAGTCCGGAATGAATTCCGACATGGCGCCGCATGTATGAAAATACACGTACAGGTCGGTCTTCTTCTTTACCATCTGGAACATCTCCTTGTGATACGGAAAGTACACTTCCCTGTACATCTGCGGAGAGATCATGGGGCCGGACTGCAGTCCGAGGTCGTCTCCCATGCGAATCACCTGCGCATAGGGGGCCACCGCGTCAAGTACCTTCGGTAAATTCTCCAGGTAGAGCTCCGTGAGTTTCTCGGCTACTTTCTTTATTTCATCCTTATGCGTGATGAGGTTTTCGAGCAGCTCGTCCGTTCGGTAGAGGTACTGGCCGTATTCGAAAATACTCCCCCCGAACGGCATGATGATCGCGTAATCCGTTTCTTCGTACAGTTTCTTTGCATTTGCCCTGAGCTTTTCATAGAAGTCCGGTTCGTTTGATTTCCTCCACATGGGATCGGGGAGATAGGACCACTGCACCAGCTCCATGTATTCGGGTAGATCGTCCATGTTATCCAGATGCTTTCCCTGGAGCGGCCAGACCGACTGGTCGAAGTAGTAGGCGGAACCCGGCATCCGGCAGATATCCTCGCCTTTTTCATTGACGATGACGGTCATGTCCCCGCGCTTCTCCATCCTGATCCATGCCTGTATTTTGGCGGGAGAGCCGTCCGGAAGGGTCCAGTCCTTCCAGTCGGCGGGGTCGTCCGCAAAGGTACGGGCGAGGTCCACGACGTCGACCTGAAACATATCGAGGAACCACTGTTCGGGAATGATACACTGCTGGACCATGTCGTTGATTTTCGTCTCGTCGCCCTTGATGCCGAGGTGTTTCTTCAAGTTGTTGTACGCGATGGCCTGTATGGTCGTGGAGCGTTCAGCGCCGCAGTCAACGGGTATTTTATCCGCTTCTTTATGTTGAAGTGCCGCGAGAATTCTCTCTCTCCCTGTCATCAGGTCCTCCTTTTCATTAAATCCGAAATTATAACGGGGATCAACCCTTACAATCGCCCATTACTATAAGCGAGATACCCGGTTCTGTCAATAGAGCGATCAAGGCCCTTCCCCCGCCGTTTACTTATGGCGTATCGCGGGACGCTAACAGGGGATTCCGCGACAACGTCCGAACGCTTTCCCTCCGGATCAGCGTACCGCCTACCGAGCACTTTATAAAGGGACGATCGGGATTCTTTGCCCGGTCGATGATGAGCTTCATCGCCCACTGTCCGATTTGCTTTTTTGAGACATTCATCGTGGTTAGGGGAGGATCGAGGATCTCGCATATCGGAAGGTTGTCGAATCCGATGATGGAGACGTCGTCCGGTACCCTGATTCCCCGCTTTTTGAAGGCCTTTATACAGGCGGACGCCATCAGGTCGTTCGATGAAAAGATCGCCGTGGGCGGGGTTCTTCCCCTCTTGAGATGCTGGAGCATGTCCTCGTATGCGCCGTTGAAGGTGGAGTCGATGGTAAATGTGAAATTCTGGTCGAACGGGAGATCGTTGTGCCTGAGCGCCTTCGGGAAGATTGACGTGCGGAGCTCGAAATTACGGGCGGCTACATCACTGCGTATGAGCCCGATCGTGCGGTGGCCGCGGTCCCGGAAGTAGCGAATGATCTCGTAAACCGCCTCTTCATTGTTCATATCCACGAAATCCAGTTTCAGGAAGTCGTAGGTCGTGTCAATAATGACCACCGGAATCCGAAGGGATTCGAAGACCTCCAGGTCGGTTTCCGGGAGCTCGGTCCCGAGAACGATCAGCCCCTTGATTCTGGTGTTTTTCAGATGAACGACGAAAGACGGAATATCGGCCGCATCTATGTTGTTGATCTCCAGGCGGTAACCGTTCGAGTGCGCTTCCTGCTCTATTCCGTCAATGTAGGAGGCTATGAACAGGTCGTGGTCACGGTTTACGATATGCCCGTGCTTGACGATTTTCAGGAACCTGACCGAACCGGTTATGGTCCGTCCAAAGTCTTTACGCTCGGTCCGTTTATTATTGAGGGACTCGAGGATGTTCAGGATCTTTTCCCTCGTGACCGGGCTGATACCGGGCTTGTTATTGACGGCCAGGGACACGGTTGCAGGTGAAACCCCGGCGAGCTCGGCTATTTTTTTTATATTGTAGCGCATACGGTATGTCCTGAGCGGTAATTGTTGATGATGATACCCGAATTTTAAACGGTTGTAAATAATTTTAAATGATTTTCACTATGGTATCCGAGCCGAAGCGGGGTTATTTTATGCTAATTAATTGTTATTATTTTAATTAAGTCATCTTTTCCAGACATTCGTGTTTTCGATATTTTAAAAATGTCTTGACAAAACGCGTGAATCCGTTTAGAAAAATTAAAATATTTTAATCCTGCGGGGAAAGGACGGCGTATCATGAAAAAAATGAAAGTCGGTGTCGGGCTCTGGTGCGTCAGCTTCGCGTCGGACAGGTTTATGGGCGGCGGATATCGTCCCATGCAGCCGCTTTCAGAACAGATCAAGATGGTTGAAAGAATCGAGGGTGCGGAATCGTTCGACCTTCACACCTCCGATTTCGAGGAAATGGACGCAAAAGCCGTCGCGAAGATGGCGCGGGACAGCGGTCTGCAGATCAACGCGGTGAACGCGAACATCTTTGGAGACCCGATTTTCAAGTACGGCGCATTCACTAATACGGATCAGAAGATACGGAGAAAGGCGATCGATCTCGTCAAGGACAGCCTCGATACGGCAACTGAGCTCGACGCTCAAATATCGTCCCTCTGGCCCGGGCAGGACGGGTTTGACTACTATTTTCAGAACGATTACCGGTACCAGTGGGAGAGCACCGTTTCGGCGCTCCAGGAGATCTGCGATTTCGCTCCCGGGATGAAGATGGCCTACGAGTACAAGCCCAGAGAGCCGAGAATGTTCTCAATGATCGAAAACGCCGGTAAGTGCCTCAGTCTCGTCAGGGACGTAGACAGGGAGAACATCGGAGTCGTCATCGATTACGGCCACGCGCTTTTCGCGCATGAGAACGCGTCATCGTCTCTATGCCTGGTGGACCAGGCCGGAAAGCTCTTCAACGTGCACTACAACGACGCCTATGGGAACTGGGACGACGATCTCATGGTCGGGTCGGTCAATGTGTGGAGCAATCTCGAGTTCTTCTGGTATCTCAAGCAGTCGTCATACGACGGGTACCTGACCCTCGACATGTTTCCCTTCAGGGAGGACCCCTATGAGGCGTGCAGTCTTTCGGTTCGCATGATCAAGACGTTCGAGGAGATCGTCGAGGGTTTCGACGACGATCTTATCAGGTCGCTTCAGCAGAAAAACGACGCCGCGGGCATCATGGAATATCTGAGAAAGAAGGTGCTCGCGCGGTAGCGGCGCGATAGCGGGTACGGTAGCGGAGCCGCGGATAACTTAGATAATCCGGGTCATATGAGGGATGGAACGTTCCGTCTCAGGCGTATTATCTCCGGGCGGTATGCGGGATTGGAACCCGTTGACTAAAAAGCCCGTTTGCTTTAGAATGACCCGTCTGTTGATATAGCGGAAGGAGGTGGTGCACCGCGGATTGAAAAACCCTGTGTGGAACAGAACAATACAATAAGGAGGATGAAAAATGAAAAGAAAGATGAAGATTTGCATTGTCGTTGTGGCTGTCCTGATGTTCGCGACGATTTCTCTCGTTTTCGCCGCGTCAAAGGAAGGTGGCAAAGAGGGGGAGGCGCCGTCCGAGCTCGTAATTCCCGTAATCTACCTGGACGTATCCATCAACTTCGCGCAGCCGATCAAGGCCGGAGTGGAACAGGCCGGGGAGGATCTCGGAGTCAAGGCTATCTTCGACGGCCCGGTCAACTGGGACCTGGACCAGCAGGTCGCGGTTATCGAGAATTACATTACCAGGCAGGTCGACGGAATGGCGGTCGCACCGCTCAGCTCCGAGGTCATTGACCCGCTTATCAAGAAGGCCATTGACGCGGGCATCCCGGTCGTTACCTTCAATACGGATTCCCCCACGTCCGAGAGGATTGCGTTCTTCGGACAGGACCTGATCGCCGTGGCGCGGGAGCAGGGCGGGATGGTAGCCGATTACATCAATGAGGAAGGCGTGGTGCTTATTACCTCGTGCGACGCGGCCGCTCCGTGGTCGCAGATGAGGGAACAGGGCGTCCGCGAGGGGCTTGCGAAGTATCCGAAGATCAAGGTTATCACGAATATCTGTAACGCAAAGGGTGACGAGCAGACCACCTACGCCGCGATCGAAAACGCGATGCTGGCGAACCCGGACATCACGGCTGTCGCGAGTCTCGACGCGGTGACCACGCCCGCCGTGGGCCGGTATATCCTGAGGAACGGGCTGGCTGGGAAAATCATACAGGTCGGTCATGACCTCATGCCCGAGACCCTCGACAACATAAAGGCCGGGGCAACAACCGCGACCCTCAGCCAGAACCCGTATGCCCAGGGTTACGAGCCGGTTAAGGCCCTCTATGAACACCTCACCGAGGGGACACCGCTCAAGGACCTGAACACCGGCAAGGTGGTAGTGGACGAGTCCAATGTCGAGGAGTACATAAAGCGGCTCGAGGCCGGAGACAAGACAGTGGGTTGATGGTTTCTCGCGGTGTTTCAGGGAAACCGCTCTTATAGAGCGATCTGCAGTTAAGCAGTATGAAGAAAACGTTGAATACCGGCGGTGCAGATTCGTTGCACCGCCGATGTAAAAAAGAGGAACATGCACCAAAGTACACGACCACGGTATATGGGGTGTTGACGAATGGAAGATCTCGTGAAGGGTGACGCGTCGCAGGTGAAGGGACCGGAAGAGGGCGGCAGGTCAGGATTCAAGAGTACGTTCGGCAAGAAGATTCTCAAGGTGCTCAGAATCAGGGAAATGGGCGTCCTGCTGGCCCTGCTGATCCTGTTCATCTTTTTCTCATTTGCCTCCGAATATTTTTTCGGCCTTACGAACCTCCTGAACGTGCTTCGCCAGGTGTCGCTCCTCGGAATCATGGCGATGGGAATGACGATGGTTATCACCTGCGCTGAGATCGATCTCAGTGTCGGGGCGGTTTACGGGCTGGCATCCACGATCGCGGGCATGATGATGACAAAAGGGGGCCTGTCCATCTGGGCTTCGCTCGTGCTCACCCTGCTCGTAACCGCGGGCATAGGTTTCATGAACGGGGTGCTCGCCACGTTCGTCAGGATACCGGCCCTCATCGTAACGCTCGGGGTCATGAACATGGCCCGGGGTCTGGCCCTGATACTCAGCAAGGCCCAGGTGATCGGCGTTAATTACCGCACGGTGACCGATCCGTTCATCGATAAATTTCTGTACCTCGGGCAGGGAAAGGTTTTCGACACGGTCCCCATGCTCGCTCTTTTTCTTATTATAATCGCAATCCTATCCTATTTGATCTTCAACCATACCATATTCGGATTCCACATGCGCGCGGTCGGCGGGAACCCGGTAGCGGCCCGCGCCGCCGGTTTGAGCTCATACAAGGTCAAGATCATCACCTTTACCATTCTGGGGCTCCTGTGCGGCTTGAGCGGAATCCTGAACCTCTCCTTTCTCGCGAACGTTCAGGGCACGGTCGGCCGCGGTCTCGAGCTCGACGTCATTGCCGCGACCATCATCGGCGGGACCTCCCTTATGGGCGGGTCGGGCACGGTGATAGGCACGGTCATCGGCGTACTGATCATGGGGGTACTCAGGAACGGGATTATGCTCATGGGTATCAATCCCTTCTGGCAGGAGGTTCTCGTCGGCATGGTCATCATCGGGGCGGTCGCGATCGACGTGTGGTCCTCGAGAAAATAACGGATTACAGGGGCGGAAGCGGTGGAAGATTTCCTGGACTTCACTCACATCACGAAGAAGTTTCCCGGGGTTGTCGCACTGGACGACGTGAGCTTCACAATCAGAAAGGGGGAGATCCACGCCGTGGTCGGTGAAAACGGCGCCGGGAAATCGACCCTCATGAATATCCTCGGAGGCGAATACCCGCCTGACGGCGGAAAAGCCCTTCTCGAAGGAAAAGAGCTTCACATACCGAATCCCTATACGGCTCATAAGCTCGGCATCAGTATCGTGTACCAGGAGCTCAAGCTGTGCCCGAATCTCACCGTGGTCGAGAACATATTCCTGGGCAGGGAAAGGGAAGAGGGCAGCCGCAGGGCCAACTGGCGCCGTCTCGCGGACGCGGCGGCGGAGATCCTGGAATCGCTCGGGGCGAACATATCCCCGCGTGAGATGGTAAAGCGTCTTTCGATCTCGGAGCAGCAGCAGGTGGAAATCGCCAAGGCGATATCCATGAACAGTAAACTTCTGATACTGGACGAGCCCACGTCCGCGCTTACCCTCAAGGAGGTAAACCAGCTTTTCAAGAACCTCCTGTTTCTGAAGGAGAAAAAACAGGTTACCATCATCTTCATTTCACACCGGCTCGAGGAGGTGTTCGAAATCAGCGACAGGACTACGGTCTTACGGGACGGAAAATACCTCGGGACCTTCGATACGAACAGCATCAGCAAGGGTGAGGTGGTCGCCCTCATCGCCGGGAAACAGCTCGCCATCGAGCTCCAGCAGTCGCATTCCAGGAAGGAAGAGGGTAGAAAACCGGTGCTGGAGGTGAAGAACCTGAGCAGGGACCGGTTCATTCGCGATGTCAGCCTGACCCTCTACGAAAAGGAGATACTGGGGATCTACGGCCTCCAGGGTGCGGGGCGTACCGAGCTTCTGGAAACCATATTCGGTATTTACAAACCTGACAGCGGCGTGGTAAACATAGACGGCCGGCGGGCGAATATCAGGAACCCGAAATCGGCGATACGGTCCGGCCTGGCCCTGATACCAGAAGATCGCCGCAGGGTGGGCCTCTTTCTCAATTTCAGCGTCAGGGAAAACATATGCGTGTCCATCCTGGACAAGGTGAGCCGCATGGGCTTTGTCCTCTTCGGAAAGATTAACGAGGTCGCGCAGAAATTCGTGCGGAGCATCGGAGTAAAGGTCAAGGACATAGGGCAGACTATCGGCTCTCTGAGCGGCGGAAACCAGCAGAAGGTCATCATCTCACGATGGCTCGCCACCCAGCCCAGGATATTCCTGATGGACGAGCCCACGCGCGGTATCGATGTGGGTGCGAAGGTTGAAATCTTTTCCCTTTTAAGAAAGATGCGGGAAGAGGGGGTTTCCATTATCTTCGTCTCCTCAGAGCTCCAGGAGATCATCTCCGAGTCGGACCGTGTCATCGTGATGCGGAACGGGAGGGTCGTTTCGGACCTCAAGGGGGAGAACATAAACAAGGAAACCGTGCTCCACTACGCGATGCAGGGATAGACTGCGGCGGCGTCTTAAAGATTACCGGAAATTTTCTAAGGACGAACCCTCATGACGGACCGTTTCGGGTTAAAAGGCTTCAGGGAAAATCTCAGGGAAGCGGGCGTGAAATACGCCGAGCTTTCTCTTTCGGGCGGTGCGCGCCTGCTCGTGACCGGACACTGGGGCAAGGCATTCGGGCCCTTTGAAAATGACTCGGATCCGGGTACGCTCTGGATTTCCGATACCGCCGCGGACCCGGCTTCTCTCAGGAAAACGGTCGATGAGGGTGCGTGGTGCATGGGGGGGGACAGGCTCTGGCTCGCGCCCGAGGTGCAGTTCAACATCCCGGACCGCGGCGTATGGGACCGGCCGGGCGGTTATAAAGTACCCCCGCCCGTTGATCCGGGGAATTACACGCTTTCGGCCGGAGACGGCTTCGTCACACTCGAGCAGACGGTGGAGGTTGAGCTCTTCAACCTCGCTACGGGTACTAAGAACGTTTCCGTTCAAAGACGGTTTTGTCCGGCCCGGGACCCGCTTTCATTTTGCCGCGCATACGGTGAAATACGCGGGAGCGTCCGGTACACGGGATATTCGGAAGAGTCCAGGGTAGAGGACCTCTCGGGAGGCGGGGCCGCTGTCCAAGCCTGGAACCTCATTCAGGTCAGGCCCGGCGGTGTGGTTGTCCTTCCCCTGACCGGGGCCGCGGAATACCAGGATTACTACGAACCCGCGGATCCGGACCATCTCAGGATTGAGCGCGGAGCGGCCCTGCACAGGCTGACGGGCGACAGGAAGTACAAGACCGGGTGGAAATCCGCGGGTGTGACCGGACGGATCGGCTACTACCGGGTCCTTGACAGCGGCGAGCTGCGGCTCATCGTCAGGCATTTCTTCAACGATCCGTCCGCTGAATACGTGGACGAGCCGCTTGCCGTCAAGGCCGAACCCTCGCATGAAGTCAGGGGCGATTCCGTACAGTTCTACAACGACGATGGTTCCCTGGGGGGATTCGGCGAGATCGAGGTGCACGGCCGGTCCCTGGGTCCGCACCGTCCGATGCGGTCCGTCGTCCATTATCTCGGGTTCTGGCAGTATACGGGTCCCGTGCAGTCCGTTCGCCGGGCGGGAGAGCTGCTTCTCGGCGTTCCGGCATGGGCGTGGGATTGAGGGTCCCGATCCTGATTTTTTCGGGAGGCGAATAATGGATTTCACGATTAATTACGATTTTACCATTCCCACCAGGGTTCACAGCGGTTACGGAATACTCGACCGGATGGATTCGATAATTTCGGGTGAGAAACTCGGAAGGAACATCCTGCTCGTTACCGGTAAAACCGCCATGAAGAAACTGGGAGTGACCGCCCGGGTGACGGATTTACTGAAAAAGGCGAAAAAAAACGTGGTCCTTTACGACGTCGTTGAGCCGAATCCAACGAATCACCGGGTCGATGACGGAGTAAAATTCGCCGTATCAGAGAAATGCGACGCCGTCATGGGGCTCGGAGGGGGCAGCCCGATCGACGCGGCAAAGGGGATCGCGGTCGCGGCCGGGAACGGCGGTGAAATATGGGATTACGCGGAACCCGGAGCCGACACGTCGAAGACCCTGCCCATCATAGCCGTTCCCACGACGTCCGGTACGGGTACGGACTGCGACCGGTATTTTGTGCTCACAAACCCTGAAAAAAAGAGCAAGATCGGCTTCGCGTTCGACGAGGCCTATCCCGCCGTCAGCATACTCGATCCGAAACTCACGGAAACAATGCCGAGGCAGACCACGCTCGATACCGCGATGGACATAATGGGCCACTGCTATGAGTCGTACATATCGAAGATGCGCAATCCGTTCGGTGAAATAATCGGGCTGAACGGAATCCACCTGGTCTACGACTATCTGCCGAAGGTCCTGGAAAACGAAAAGGACGCGGAGGCCCGTTCGGCCCTGATGCTTGCAGCGGCTTTCGGAGGAATTGCCATCGACAGGGGAGGCGTGTGCTCGCCGCACGGTATTGCCATGAAGCTCGGCGGCCTGTACAACATCACGCACGGTCAGGGCGTGGGTATTGTGCTTCCCTATGCACTCGAAAACGCCCGGCCCCACATCGACGACAAGCTCGATTTCATGGCGCGTTTTTTCGGCGAGGACAGGGGAAGCAGGGAAAAGAACGCGGAGGCCATGGTACGTAAGCTCTTCGATTTCGTGGAGTCCATCGGGTTCAAGACGAAGCTGTCCGAGGTCGGGGTAACCGAGGAAATGATACCCGAGGTCATGGAACGGTGCGTGGATGACGACGACATTGACAACGATCCGGCCGATTTTACCGGTAAAATCGAAGCATTTTTCAGGAAGATGCTCTAACGGTCAGTCGCTCATGTACCCGTCCACGTTCGTGTGGCGGGCCTCCATCTGCCGGGGGGTGATCCCTATCTTCTCCATGAGCATCATGATGAGTATGTCCTCGAAGAGGAAGATCGCCTGCTCGAAGCACGCGGCCATGGGCTGAACCGATTCGAGCTCGCCGGGTTTGCCGGGATTCACCTGCGCCCTGAGCCTGACCGTGAAATCAGCGAGCCGGCCAGCCTCGGATTCCGGATGGGCCGTGATAACGCAGATCGTGGCCCCCGCCTTTTTTGCCAGCTTGATGACCACGAGCCCCACGGCCGTGCACCCGCAGTTCACGATGAGGAGGTCGCCCTTACCGATGTTCGGGCAGGTGGTGTCGTATACCACATGCGCGTCAAGGCCCATGTGCATGAGCCGCATGGTAAAACCGCGCACCGCGCACTTCATCCGACCCATGCCGAATACCTGTATCTTTTTCGCCTCCGCCATGGCCCCGAGCAGACGGTCGATCTCCCCTGTATCCATGTCCAGGAGCGCTGTCCTGTTCTCTTCCACCACCTTTTCGGCGAGCTGTTTGAAGTCCTGCATGTCGCACCTCCCTCTATTTTATCGATAGTATAATGAGATTTCTTCGATTACACTTTCCCGCTGCAGCCGAAGAGGTCCATAAGCCTTGAAACCTCCTCCTTTACCGCGATTCGTGCCAGGTTCAGCATGTCGAGCCTTCCGCCCATGCTCGTCACCTCTCCGGGATCGATCCGGTCCACGTCATGGTCTTTCAGGTATTTCTTAACCGCGTTGATGAACCGTCTTCTAAGCACGGTGCCTATGTTGATTTTCGTGACGCCCATGGCGATCGCTTCACGCAGGTCGCCGGGGTCGATGCTCGTTCCCCCGTGGAGCACGAGCGGGACCTCGACCCGCTTTCTGATCTCCCGCAGAAGCTGAAGATCGAGCCCGGCGGTTTTGTTTTCCAGCACGTGGACGTTCCCCACGGACACGGCGAGCGCGTCCACCACGGTCCGTTCCACGAAATGCGCTGCCCGGGCCGGGTCGGTAAGGGTTCCCCCGCCGGAGCCGCCCCTGTTACGCCCGTCAGGCAGGTGTCCCACCTCCGCCTCCACCTCCACGTTAAGCTCGTGCGCGGCTCCAGCCAGCTCCCTGTTGATCCGTATTGACTCCTCAAAAGACCTGTCTCCGGCTTCGAAGGAAATCGCGTTGAATCCGGCTCCGGCTCCCTCGAGCAGACGGGGAACGTCCTCCCCCTCATTCAGGATCAGGGACATGGGAACCGAAGACTGCTCGGCCACCGCCTTTCCGAGCGCGCCGTAGTGCACGATGTTTTCAGGCACGCTCCGCTCCCGGTTTTCCAGGAACCCGCCGTTGAAGCCGATGATCACGGGGGACCGGGATTCCTCGGCAGCGTCCTTGACCGCGAGCAGTGATTCCAGGTTCCAGGACTCGAAATAACCGACCGCGTACCCGTTTCTTTCAGCATTCTTCAGCATGCTTTTCATTGACACGAGCGGCATGACTTGCCTCCCCGGTAATCATGGATTTTTAAATACCGCGGTCTCCGGTTTCAGCGGACCTCCGCAGAAAAAACGGCCCCAATATAATGACGTCCGTTAACACCGAATGACAGGAAAGCGGCCTCATATACAGTAACGTCCGCGGCTTTTTTTTAAAGAAAAATTCAAAATGATAGATAGAAGGATCAATTTGGTCTCATTGATAATCCTTAACTCAAATATAAGGCAACTTCGATTAAATATTTTCAAAAGAGTGAATATTTTAGCAGAAAAACGCATGATAAGAATTTATAAACATACGCCTATTTTCACATGTGCGATATTTTTCACATATTGTTACATAAATCGGGGCTCATGTACAGCCGCTTGCCATCCCTGGGGAAGGACCACATGGTTGATACTCTGATGGTATATTCCTATTTACGGTCATTTTCTTTATCAAGAAAATGTACATGCTCTCTATATACTCCCTTTACACTCGGAACGATATACCCTCTTAATATTTTGTGTTGACTATTTTCCCTATTTGTACTAATATATCTGCACTTATCAATTTGTGCAGACACTTTGGTACAGAGGAAAAGATGAATCGAATTAATAAGGTTCTGGAAATTACGAAGAAATATGGCGTGATCCGTCCAAAGGACCTTGATCGCTATAACATACCCAGGAATTATATAACCCGTCTATATCAGAGAGGCCGCCTCCAGAGAGTAGGACGCGGCTTGTATGTCAATCCTGATAATGATGTATCGGAAAACCATACCATAGCTCAGGTGTCGAAACGTATCCCTAACGGAATCATCTGCCTGATCTCAGCCCTTCAGTACCATGGCCTCACCACGCAAATAGCACACGAAGTATGGGTGGCAATCGAACGGACCGCACATTACCCGAAAGAGCCCGAGCTTCCCTACAGGATAGTACGTTTTTCAGGAGACGCTCTTCGTAAGGGAGTCGAGGAGCATACCATCGAGGGTATCCCGGTAAAAGTATATAACATCCCGAAGACTGTTGCCGATTGCTTTAAATATCGAAACAAGATTGGTTTCGATGTCGCCATGGAAGCACTACGTGAATGTCGGCGTGATAAAAAATGCACTGTTGACGAACTCTGGCATTATGCAAAAATCTGTCGTGTAGCGAATGTCATGCGCCCCTACATGGAAGCCGTCCAATGAAGAAAGAGAACCTCGAGATTTCAGTCCTCGCCCGTTTGAAAAACCTAAGCCGGGAACGAAATGAGGATTATCAATTGATTCTCACTCGCTATGCAATCGAGCGCTTCCTGTACCGTCTTTCGTGCTCGAAGCATCAAGGCAGCTTTATCTTGAAAGGTGCAATGCTCTTGTTCGCACATACCAAGAGTGGGTACCGGCCCACCCGAGACCTTGATCTCCTTGGTTTTGGTGCAGAATCCGAATCATCTCTGAAAAAGATTATCAGTGAAATCTGTATGGAAGATGTCCCGAACGATGGTGTTTCATACATCCCGGATACAGTTACAATCATCGATATCCGCGAGGAATCTGAATATGAAGGCAAGCGTGTTAATCTCCCGGCATATATTGGGAAAACCAGAATTCCTATTCAAATAGATATTGCATTCGGAGATGCTGTTTTCCCCGCTCCAGAAACAATCAATTACCCGACACTTCTTTCATTCCCTGAGCCTCATATCCGTGCCTACCCGTTGGAGGCTATTATAGCAGAGAAGATTGAAGCCATGATATCGCTCGGCATCATTAACAGCAGAATGAAAGATTTCTACGACGTGTATACCCTCATCGAATCCTACAATTTTAGCGGAGAAATCTTAAGTCGGTCTATTGCAGAAACCATCACAAGGAGGAAAACCGCCCTTCCGGAAAATACGCCCATTGTATTCAGCAAGGAGTTCGCAGACGACAATACTAAGAAAAAGCAGTGGGCTGGATTCTTACGGAAGACGGGGTTGTCTAACACCGGAGAACTAGACGAAGTACTGAAAAAAATATCGACCTGTATCCAGCCTATAATAGACCGTCTTCAGAACAAAGAGCCGTTCGCTTTCTTCTGGAGTGCAGGCGGTCCTTGGAAAAAAGGAACTAAATAGTATGACCAGATTTGATCGATATCATATAACTATTTCATACCCTCTTTCATGTCAACAAATGCTGTCAATTCACAGTTGCGAAATATTATATATTTTTCCTAATTCAAGGCCTGCCCCCTGAGGATAAAAGAACCTTTATTGATCGTACTGTTTGTTTCCGGCGCGGACTCCCTCGATCAGACGGGCGATACCCTCCCCCTCGTTCAGGAACGGTTATCATGTGATCATTCAAAGCCGTTATTTCTGAAAACGGCCCCCTCCACAATTGTCCATAACCTCCGACTGCAAAGAAAAATGAAAAATTCAAAGCTGAGAATCAGTTAATGCCGCAATTACCGAAAAGCGGGGAAAGCGGCGAGGAGAAGTTCGGGATACAGAAGAAAATATTCATAGCAGCAGGGTAAATATTTTGCATATATCAAATCAATATGATATACCGTATTATATGAATCAAAAGGAGAATATTTGCCATGAATAATAATAAAAATAATAACCACCTGTATCTTTTTATACTATTCCTCGCGGCAAGCTTGTTCCTGTCATCATGCGGGGAGGATGCGCAGACAACACCGGAAGAGCTCCAATCCATGATGGCGACGACCGAAATAGCTCCGGGAGATATTTGTGCATACGGCGGTGTACGGATCGATACCGGAATTGACGAGAACGGCGACGGCGAGCTCGACGAGGATGAGGTGGACGAGACGGAGTACATGTGCAACGAGTACAATCCCGCGCTGCCGGCTGTGGTCGCAACGAGCCCGGCCCCGGACGACACGGATGTCGCGGTGAGCACCACGGTCAACGCGGTATTCAACAGGAACATGGACCCTGTTACGATCACGGACGAGACTTTCCTCTTAAATGACGGAGACGCTGACGTCGCGGGAGGGATAAGCTATAGCGATACGATCGCAGTGTTCACCCCGTCCGCGGTTCTGGCCCCGTACACGACGTATACGGCAACGGTCTTGACCGGGGTGAAGGACACCGGGGGGCAGGCGCTCGTGGCTGAGTACGCGTGGTCGTTCGAGACCGGGGACGCTCTGGCCGACAACGAGGGTCCGGAGGTCGTATCGACCGTTCCGGCTGACGGCACGGCGGGCGTGGCGCTTTCCACCCCGTTCACGGCCGCGTTCGACGAACCCCTGACCCCCTCCACAGTGGACCAAACCACGTTCCTGCTGGAGGACGGGGACGGGACCCCGATCGTGGGAGACGTGACCTATAGCGGGAACACCGCGACTTTCACGCCGTCGTCCACCCTGTGCCTCGAGACGGTTTACACGGCCACGATCAGTGGGGGCGATGACGGTGCAGTTGACCTGTGGGGAAATCCCATGGAGGCGGATTACGCGTGGTCCTTCACCACGCAGGCCCGGTCGTGGAGTGCTCCGGTAAAGATCGAGAGCCTGACCGTATGGGACGCCAGCAGCCCGACACTCGCCATGGACGACGCCGGAAACGCATGGGTGGGCTGGAGGCAATGGGACGGGTCCTACAATGACGGGTGGATGAACCGGTACGACGTCGATACGGGCTGGGGCACGGAGGATATGAAGGTGAACTCAACCGGCAATACCGTAGGGGCCACCTACATCCGCATGAACTCCGACGGACACACGGTTGCCATCTTCACAAATAATTACCCCAGGCTCTATGCAGGCTGTTACGATCCGCTGAGCGACACGTGGGACGGCTTTACCGACCTCGGGGGTACGTTCGACGGTTTCGACTTCGCGATAAACGACACCGGGTACGTCTTTATCGTCAAATCGGTGAGTGATAACATATATGCGGAGCGGCGGGTGCTCCCGGCCGGGGGCTGGGAGGGCGACACGCTGCTCGAGCTCGGCGCCATGCAGGATATCTACCCCAGGGTCGCCATCGACGAAAACGACCGGGCGCTCGCGGTCTGGTGGGACACCCTGGGCGGCTCAAATCACCTCAATTACAACCGGTACGACGGTGGCTGGGACGAGGACGAGTCCGTTGCCTACGGTGCTTCCATATCCGGTTACAGCTGGTACGGCCTCAGAATGGACGCGGTGGGCAACGGGATGCTGTACTTTCTCGGAAATATAGGCGAGGGAACGGGCCTGTACGAGATACGCTACGATTCAGGCGAAGGAACCTGGTCCGCACCCCGGCGTATCGATTCGGGAACCTCGACCCCGCTCTCAGCCGTTGTGGCCATGGACCCGAGCGGGTGCGCACTTGCAACGTGGCTCGAGAACGACGGCACCGCGGACAGCGTATTCGTGAGCCGGTACGACGCGGGCTCGGACACCTGGTCGGAGCCGCTTCAGATAGACGGGCTCGATTACACCGCGAAGTCCCCCACCGCGGGGGTGGACCAGAGCGGCAACGGATACGTTCTATGGGAGCAGAACAACGGAGCCGATGCCGACGATATCTACGTTGCCCGGTACGACGTTTCAGCGGGAACCTGGAGCCTGCCGAAGATGCTCGAACAGGGGGCCGGGAACGCGCAGCATGCCGTTTTGACCGTGAACGATTCGGGACAGGCCATGGCAGTGTGGGCGCAGGAGGACCCGGAGGACGATAATCACTACAGCATATACGCGGCCCGGCTGGAGTAATTAAGGGGATTAAGCAATAACTGTTTCAGGGTATTGTTATAAATATCTCGTTACAAATGGAGCTCATTGAAAAAGAGAGCTACCGTTTCCTCGTGACTGTTTGATCGTAATTCCTGATCTCCGATAGAACGTCCCGTTCAAGCGGTACGTCCCGGGTCAGGCAGTAGTAGTCCCAGACAGCTCCAAAAGGCATTGTCTTCAGAAGCTCGGAGATCTGCATGCGGGAAAAATAATCCCCCCCGGTTTCCGCCTCAATCAACGATTTGTGAGGTTCAAGCAATGCCAGGAGAACCGCCTTGAGTACCGCCCTGCTCCCCACGGTCCATGCTCCGACTCTGTTAATGCTTGCATCGAAAAAATCCAGGCCGAGGTGCACGTTTCCGATACGTCCGGATCGTACGATCTCGCGCAGGATCGACATGGACTCGTCATTCAGGATGACGACATGATCGCTATCCCAGCGTACACCCCTCGAGATGTGAACCATGATCTCGTCGAAAAAGAGGAGCAGCGTCGAGATTTTGTCGGCGACCGACTCCGTCGGGTGAAAATGTCCCGAATCGAGGGTGACCATTTTTCCTCTTCTTGCCGCGTAAAGCATGTAGAATTCGTGGGAACCCACAACATAGGCTTCGCTTCCGATACCGAACAATTTCCCTTCAAGGGTGTCTTTCATGTGCTCAGGCGGGTAGTCGGTACGGAATATATCGTCAAGGGAATCGCAGAGCAATTTCCTGAACCCCGATCGGTCCGCGGGGAGGTCCTTCATCCCGTCCGGAATCCACAGGTTGTGTATGCACGGTGATTTCTGTCTGGATCCGATATGGGCGCTGATCTCCCGTGTTCGGACTCCATGCTCGATCCAGAAATTCCGGATTGCCTTGTCCTTGCTGCTCAAGGTAAAGCCACCGGCCGCATTGGGATGCGAGAAAAAAGTGCTGTTCATGTCGAGCTTGATTGAATGATGCGTTCCCCAGTCTATCCAGCTGTCAAAGTGGCCGGGAAGCATTTTATCCCGGTCGATTTTCCGGCCATCGAAATCGCCATAGCTCATATGAAGGGCGAGCCTGTGATTACCCGGAAGCAGGGACATGCATTTTACCAGGTCACTTCGAAGCTCGTCGATGGTTCGGGCTTTGCCCGGATAGTTGCCCGTGGCTGCCAGGCCTCCTCCGAGCGTTTCTTCTCCGATTGTTTCGAATCCGCCCACGTCATCTCCCTGCCAGCAGTGGATGGACAGTGGAACGGATGGAAGGACCCTCAGAACAGACTCGGTATCCACACCGACTTCCGCATACATCTCGCGGGCGATCCCGTAATGTTTCTCAACTAAATTTTCATGCATCGTGCATCCTCCCGAATTCAGTCTTTAAGGTAAGCAGGTAATCACATTTTGGAACCCTTCCGATTGATCGCTGTGGATTCATCCCATACGGCCGGGAAGGGATTTACGCATTGACTGGAAATGCCTATTTCATTATAACATAAGACCGATACGGGAGGTGTAAGGATCGTTCAAATAAGCATGCGGCGGTCCCGGGCGGCGCGCGGTAAACGGTTCGAACCCGGCGGCTTTTTTCAGCTCTCTTCGTCGAGCAGGAGCCCGGCGTAATCGTCTATGGCCGTTGTTTTCCCGCTCGTAATCAGCCCGTAGTTCTTCTCGATCTCGGGCATGGCCTTCTCGAAGTAGAGCCCGAGCGTCTTTTTCTTCTCCTCGGAGAAAGGGGCGTACATGAGAAAGAGGTATCCGGCATAGAGCTTCGTGGCCATATCCACCACCTGGCCGGAGCGGTATGACTGGTACTCGTGGTCTCCCCGTTCCTTCAGGTAATCCACGGTCTTGTCCAGCATCGCGCGCTTTTCCCTCAGCTCCTTCAGGTAGGGCTTCTGGAAATCCTCGGCAAAGCCGGCCTCCATTTTGTCGAACTCCTCGTTGTAGACGCGGGTGACGGTACCGCCGATGGCGGCCACGAACTGGAGCTGGGTCGTGCCCTCGTATATGTTCGTAATGCGGGCGTCGCGGAAGTGGCGCTCGATGTTGAAGTCCTTCATGTATCCCGTGCCGCCGTGGATCTGGAGCATGTCGTCCGCGACCTTATTCGCCACTTCAGTGGCGATATACTTGGCCATGGGCGTAAGCAGGTTGGCGAGCCTGGTGTAGTACTTCGATTTCTCTTTGAGCTCCTTTGAGGGGCCATCAGCGTTCTGGAGCGCGTGGTCGTACTCCTTTTTCAGGTCCACTACGCGGGCCGTCTCGTAGGTGATCATGCGGGCCGCCTCGATATCGACGCGTGCGCCGAGCAGCAGGTCGAATACGAGCGGAAACTTCACGATGGGCGTACCGAACTGCTCGCGTGCCTTCGCGTAATCGAGGCCCTCCAGGTAGGCGGCCTGCGCTATGCCGAGCCCCTGTGCCGCGATGCCGAGCCTGGCTCCGTTCATGAGTGACATGACGTACCTGATGAGACCCATTCTCCTCTTGCCCACGAGTTGGGCCTTCGTATTGTTGAACTGGAGCTCGCACGTGGGCGAGCCGTGTATACCGAGCTTGTTCTCGATCCTCCGTACCACGAGGGACTCGTCCTTCTCGCACACGAACATGGACAGCCCCCGTCCGTCCTTCGTACCGTGCTCGCTGCGCGCGAGCACGAGCAGGATGTCGCCGCACCCGTTCGTTATGAAGCGCTTTACGCCGTGCAGCCTCCACGAGCCGTCGGCCTCGTCGTATACGGCCTTGAGCTGCACCGCCTGCAGATCAGATCCCGCGTCCGGCTCGGTGAGCGCCATGGCGCCCGTGGCCTCGCCCGAGGTGAAGCGGGGCAGGTAGCGGTCCTTCTGCTCGTCGTCACCGAAGAGATATATGGTTTCCCCGATGTCCTGCAGGCCGAAGAGGTTCATGAGGCTCGCGTCAGCCTGCGAGACCATCTCGATCGCTATGGTATATATGTACGTTGGAAAGTTGAGGCCCCCGTACTTGCGCGGAATGGTGAGGCCGTTGAGGTTCGATTCCGCGAGAACGTCGAGGCCCTTTCTTATGCCCCGGGGATAGGTGACGCATCCGTCCTTCAGGGTGCACCCCTCCTCGTCCACGTCGGGTGCCAGGGGGGCGATGACCTGTGCCGTTATCTCTCCGATGAGACTGAGGACGGCCCTGTAGCCCTCCTTCGCGTCCTGCGCGTCGGTAAACGCGTAGTCGAAGGTTTCGGCGTCCCGGTAATCGTTTTCCCTCAGGTCGACGATCTCGGTCAGGTCCGTGTTGTCGAAGAGGAGCTGTATGTCTTCGTTTTCCGTGAAGAAATTTTCCATGTCAATCCACCCGTCGTTTCTTTATGTCTTCCACCATCTTGGGAATAACCTCGTTCAGATCGCCGATTATTCCGTAATGCGCTATGGAGAGAATCGGCGCCTCAGGATCATTGTTGATCGCCACGATCTTGGCGGACTTGTCCATTCCCGCCCTGTGCTGGACCGAGCCTGATATACCGACCGCTATGTAGAGCTTGGGCCGGACGGTCGTGCCGGTCTGTCCCACCTGGTGGTCCTTCTCTATGAAGCCCGCGTCGACCGCCGCACGGCTTGCTCCCACCTCCGCGCCGAGGGCATTCGCGAGCGACCATATGAGCTTGAAGTTCTCTTTGGAGCCCACGCCGTAACCGCCGGAAACGATGGTCTGGGCGCCCTTGAGGTTGACCTTCTTCTCCTGCTTGTCCCTGGACAGGATGCGCGTAATCGCCTGTAAATTCTTCAGATCGGGCTTGAACTCGAGAATTTTTCCCTTCCGGCCGTCCTGCAGGTTCGGAATAGGCATAACGCCCTCCCGAACGGTCGCCATCTGCGGCCGCTTTTTAGGCGATACGATGGTCGCTATGATGTTGCCGCCGAAAGCGGGTCGTATCTGATAGAGTATGTCGGAATACGTACTCCCGTCCGTATGCTTGTAATCCCCGATCTGCAGGTCGGTGCAGTCCGCGGTGAGTCCAACCCTCAGCGTGGAGGCCACGCGCGGAGCGAGGTCCCTTCCCTGGGGTGAGGCCCCGTACAGGACGATCTCGGGTTTGTGCTTGACAATGAGGCTCTCGATGGTTTTCGCGAACTTGACGGGATCGTAGTTTTCCAGTGAAGGATCGTCGCAGACATACACATGGTCGGCCCCGTACTGGAAGAGAATGTCCGCGTGCTTTCCGACCTTCGATCCGATGAGGACCGAGCAGAGCTTCACCTTCAGCCGGTCCGCAAGCTCCCGGCCTTTTGAGAGGAGCTCAATTCCGATTTCCTTCAGCTCCCCCCAGTCCTGCTCCGCATATACCCAAACCTCTCCATGTTCTGCCATATGATTCCTCGCATGATAGGGCCGGTCCGGCCGGCCGTTTTCGTATGAAAAACGGGCTGGAAGAAAATACCGGGAACAAACTGCGGACACATTTCATGTACCCCGGCCGACGACGGGGATATCGTTCCTCCACGTCGAGGCGCCGAACGTATAACGGTCCGGGGGAGTCCGGAGCTAAAGGGTATGATCTTCGATGAGCTCGGCCACGAAATGCCTGATGCCCGCATCCGTGGGCTCGATCTCCTTGAATCCCTTGCCCGTGAGCGAAATGCTCTCGATTTTTTTCACCATGGTCGGAGAACCCGCGAAACCGACGTTCTCCGGGGCCGCTTTGACGTCGTCCGCGCTCCAGACATCGATGAGCAGTCCCCGCCCACGCAAATATTCTTCCAGCTGGTTTTTGTCGTTGAACTGCGGATAACGGTCCAGGAGGGGTTCGAGTCCCAGTACCGTTGCCGCTTTCCTGTACTTGAGGAGCCGTTTTGCCATGAAGGGTCTCGGCTCGTTCGCCGTATCCGTAACGGTGAGCAGAACCGGCAGGGGGGCTTCAACTATCTCGGAACCGTCGTCTATGAGCTTTCGAACCTTGATGCTTCCCTTCTCCAGGCTCCGTATCTCCTCCACATAGGTGATCTGCGCTATGCCGAGCTTCTCCGCAGTCTGCGGCCCGACCTGGGCCGTGTCCCCGTCGATCGCCTGCCGCCCGCAGAAAACGATATCGAAGTCGGGGACCTTCGTTATTATGGCCTGTTTGAGCGCGAATGAAGTCGCGAGCGTATCGGAGCCCGCGAAACGTCTGTCGCTCAGGAGGAATACACTGTCAGCTCCGCGGTAGAGCGCTTCTTTCAATACCCCGACAGCTGCGGGAGGCCCCATGGTGATGACGGTTACGGTACCGCCGTGCTTTTCCTTGACCTGCAGGGCGGTTTCCAGCGCGTTCAGGTCCTCGGGATTGAAAATGGCCGGCAGCGCACCCCTGTTGACGGTGCCGTCCTCCTTCATTGCTTCGCCCGTTATGTTCTGCGTGTCAGGAACCTGTTTGACGAGAACCACCATCGTATAACCGTTCATCTGAGACCCTTTCGCCGCCGTGTTATTCATCCACTATCGGTATTATACCCTCTCATGATCGGGAACCCGATCGTTTTTATCCCGATAAAAAACAGGTGCTACTAGGGTGAACTTCGAGTTTTTATTTAATACCCTAGAGCAGTTAATAAACATGATAATTATTTGTATTTTGTTTCATTAACTACTGAAGTCCACCGGGACAGGAAATAGTATGTCTTATTTATGTGAAAGCTCCTCATTCTTCATATTTCTTGAAACTCGAAATTCGTTCTACTATAATAAAAAAATCCTGAATAATAAACCATAATTTTATTGGAAAAACCATAAGGGGTGTTTAACAGGGCTTCAAGCCTTTTATTTACCCGTCGTTCCGGATTTTCCGGGGGAAAAGGATACCTACGGTCATTCCCTGAAGAGGGGCGCCACCCGGTCCCTTATCTCTTTATAACGTTCGAACAGGGCCGAGTACCGGGCGTGCTTCTCACCGTCCGGTTCGAAAACCCGTTCGACTTTAACGATCTTTTCCGCGGCCCGGGCGA
>Ga0272442_10002054_pt1 | contig 29646 bp, 14 predicted proteins | sample SSMForm2O_FD_200262 | JGI IMG/M metagenome (GOLD analysis project Ga0272442, IMG submission 200262) | Marine sediment archaeal communities from Little Sippewissett salt marsh, Falmouth, MA, United States - SSM-Form-2O | ecosystem: Environmental > Aquatic > Marine > Wetlands > Sediment ...
CCAATGATTTGGAGCTACGGCTTTGCCAAAGACAGTAAACGCGGTTTGATTCTTATCAACCTGGATGTTTCGGCGCCCCGGCCCGTGATTGTCAAATTCGCCGGAAAAGCACCGGATAACAAGGCAACATCTTGGACGCTCAGCGCTGAGAGCATCACGGCAAACAACGAATTCGAGGCGGGCCGGCCACAGGTTGAAGCCAGCACAGATGTCCTACATGGATTCGCAAGCGGCAGTCGCGTCGTGTTGCCCCCGCACTCGATGAAAGTGCTCTCGTGGGAATTGAAAGATAGGCAATAACAAGGAGCCATAATGATGCAGGTTAGAAATATAATCATTTCTTTTTTTCTTTGTTCGCAACTAATAACATCTCATAGCACTTCTGTTGCCAAACAGGTGGATATCCGTAAGATTCCGGTCGCAAAGGGCCTCGCCTCACATCCCGTCAATGGCGGGCATTGCCTGATCTCGGACGGCGAATACCAGTATATTGCTTTCTACGACGGAGACCATCAGCTCACGGTGGGCCAACGAAAGCTCAGCGAAACGAATTGGGACTTTGCGAAGCTGCCGGAGCGTGTGGGTTGGGACACGCACAATAAAATCCTGCTGTTTCAGGACCGCCAAGGATACCTCCACCTGACCGGTAATATGCACTGCGCGTCTCTGAAATATTATCGCACTAAGGCTCCGGCAGACATCCACACGTTCCGAGGGATTCACACATGGGCCGGGGACTTCGAGAGCCGGGTCACGTACCCAACGCTATTCAAACTGCGCGATGGCTCTATTTACCTCATGTACCGGCACGGCGGCAGCGGAAACGGAATGCGCATCTTGGTTCATTATGACGAAGAAACCCAACGGTGGACCAAGTCGGTTCCCGCTTTGACCAACGGTCGGGATCGCAGTCCCACGTGCAATGCCTATCCGCTTGGTCTGCGGGAGGATAATGGCGGCGTTTGGCATTTCGCCTGGTGCTGGCGCGAAACGCCGGACGTCGTGACCAACTTCGATGTATGCTATGTCAGGAGCCTCGACCGCGGCGTTTCGTGGATGACCCTGGACGGGCGCAAACTCGAACTGCCGATGACACCGGAAAATACCGGCGTCGTCGATCCTATCCCGCAAAAAAGCGGGCTTATGAATGGCGGGACTTTCGTTGTGGATGCGGAAGGACATCCTTACATCGGTTATACACGCTTCGACAAAAACGGCTACAACCAACTTTACATCGCCACTCCCGTCGGCGATACATGGAAAATCATCCAGTTAACCGACTGGACGCATCGTTTCTATTTCGAGGGCCGGGGCAGCATTCCAGAATCCCCTCCCACTCCCAGAATCTCTATCCCTTCAGATCAAAAGATTCGGATTTCCTACAGTAATCGCCACGCCACGCCGACGAAGGGCCAGTTTGTTCTCACCCGAAAGCAACTCCTGAGAAGCCAGCCGGGCCAAAGCCCAATTCAGAAAACCGGAACCACAACTCCCGCCATACCACACATTCGTGCTGTGAATCGCGGACCATTACCGCCGGGACAGAAACATTACATGCAACAACAAACCGACCGACCCAACCGGGATCGCAAACCGGAAACACCGAGGGAGCCGACAATGATTTACTTAGTCGAGATGAAAGAAACCGGATAATCATTCAACCGGTACGGTGTGCAATGCACAACCTACTGATTTTTAAGCTCTGAGCAGCCGGGCGAAGGCCTCTGCGGTTAACTCGCCTAAACTGTCCACGATGATATCTGCCGCCGACAGATCCGCCCGGTCCCGGGTCGTTGTGACGGCCACGACGGGCATCCCGGCGGCCTTGCCCGCCTCGACGCCCTGGGCCGCATCCTCCACAACGACACAACATTGCGGCGAAAGCCCCAGCTTCTCCGCAGCCCTGAGAAACGTTTCCGGCGCCGGCTTGCCTTCAACGACCTCCTCACCCGTCACGCAAGCGTCAAAATAGTCTCTTATGTGTACGCGATCCAAACAAAGGTTCAAATTGGCCTTTGGCGCTGAGGAACCCACGGCCATCAGAAAATCGTTCTTCTTCAAATCATCGAGCAATTCACCGACGCCCGCCGGCAATGTGAGCTTCTCGGCGATAATCTCGCGATAACGTTGTTCCTTCCAATCGGAAAGTTGGCCCACGTGTCGAAAGCGTCCCGCCCTCGAATCGCGGGCAAGATGCCCGCGACACGATCTTTCCACCAGCTTCGGAATGATCTGGTCGTTCCGCATACCGAACGTACCGTAGAAAAACTCATCCGACATGTTCAAACCCTCTTTCTCGGCCAGATCGTACCATGATTGCTTATGCGCCCAGCCCGTATCGACCAGCACTCCATCCAGATCGAAAATCACACCCATACCACTATTTTCTTCTGCCATATATTTTATCCTACTTGTAGCTTTTGTCTGAGGACCTGCAAGTTGACGATGTCCTCGCGGTTATACTCCAGCAACGTGGCCAAGGCTTGCCGATTGTGATTGTTCACATACTCGTACCAGAACTTCACCGCCTCGTACCCATTGACGTCTTTCAGATTTCGGTTGATGCCCAACTTTCTTTCGACGGCTTTGAGACCGCCTTTGAGCTTATTTCGCCAACAATCGTACATCAGGTCCGTGTGCTTGAAGCACTTGTTCAAATCCACACCGAGTTTGGCGCGAATAAAGGGCAGATCGAACCGGCTGCCGTTATAGCTGTACAGCTCGTCCACGCCGTTTAAAGCAGCTAACAGCTTTTCGTCGGACAGTTCCGTATCGAAAAGCTGAACGACCTCGCACGGCCCGTTCTTCTCCAGAGCGATCCCGATCACCGTTAAGTCGGCCAATCGCCTGCTCAACCCGGTCGTCTCGATATCGATATAGGCACGGCATTTCATTTTTCACGCGATCTCGATCCGCTGACCCGTCATCAACTTTAACCTCCCATTGGCATTGCCGTTTTTGAGACTGATCTCCAGCGTCTTACACGAACCTTCGATTAAAAATAACTCATCGTCTACCGCAGTCTCGTAGCTCGGATAGAAATCCATCCGACTACGGCATCCATTAACTTCTACAGAATAATCCGTCTTACCTTCACTTGGCAGATTCGTGATGATGTTTCCAAACCGGTCGATTCTCACAACCGTTCCCACCCTCTCGTTACAGCGCAATTCCCGTTTTTGTATTTCGTTTGTTCTCGGCCCCAGGGCTTCGAAACCGCCCAGATCAATATTCGCTGCGGCTTTGGCGAAGACATCCCGGCCGTGAAATGTTCGGCTCGCATCTTTCGGAATTGGAATCATCCTTATGTCAATGATTTCCTGCTCTTTGAGCGTTTCCCAGAGCAGACCGTTATCCGGGGCGACGAAGGTGTAATCCGCCGTCTTGACGCCCAGCGCTTTTCGTTTCGTCCCGACGCCGGGATCGACAACACAGCAAAACACCGCACCGACCGGAAAGTACTTATAATTATTCTTCAGAATCCACGAAGCCTCGATAATGCTCTGAGGCGAAATGTTGTGACAGAGATCGACGATTCTCGCATTCGCATTGATGCGATAGATTACCCCCTTCATCACACCCACATATTCAGTAAAACCAAAATCCGTCAGTAGAACAATCATATTCCATTCCGGGCTTTTCAGGTCGGTGTTCTCTACTTTGTCAGTGTCAGAGTCTCTTGAGCTTTTTCAACGCCATTGACAACAATCATTAACCGATGCTCGCCGGGATGGTGCTTTCGGGTGGACATATCCGCAAATGAGTGTTTCTTATTCACTACATACCTCCCCGGAGCATAAGACTTCTCCGTTATTTTGAACACCTTTTTAGTGATCTTACTGGAGGCCTTGGCAAAGTGCACAATATATTCAAGGCGAATTTTACAGGCCTTCTTTGTGACGACTTGCAGGGTGAAAGAAAATTGGACATTCTTTCCAATGGCGAGTCTCTTTTTATCGAGCTCGAACTTTTTGACACTGATGTTTTTGGGATCGCCGAAACCAAATAGCAACATGGCCCGGCTGTTGCCCGCTTTGAGCATCGTGCGGCACGCATGTTTGATAATCCAGTCCGTGTTCTCGGTGTTGCCAACCCATTTTTCGCACGTATCGAGAACAAGTTCGGGATGGTCCTTGGAAATATCGTTCAGGTTGTTGGCCACACTCCGGCGGACAAACTCGGAATCGTCATTCTTAAGTTTCTCCAGAATGGGTAATATCAGACCGGGGTCCTTTTTGAACGCCGGTATGGCCATCGCCCAGGGGAGCCTCGGCCGGCATCCCTCGCTGGAAAAACGCCTCACGTTCTCGTTTTTATCCCCGGCGAGCTTTTTCATAAAAGCCATGGCTCGCTTCGGATCCTTGATAATAAAAGGGCGGATTGCGAACTCGGAGCTTGCGTATTTCGTGAAGAGCGCCAAGGCACTCAGCGACAAATCCCAGTCATCCAGCCCGTACAGCTCAACATAATCCGGCAGACACATCGCCTCGAAACCCTTCACGTGCGGAGCGGCCTTTTTCAAAATGCCCAACGTTTTCTTGTAGGACTTCGGCAAAACCTGTCGCAAACATTCCGTAGTATGACGCATTCTGGCCTTAAGTTCCTTACGTTCGAAATCTTCATCGAAAATCAGACCGACAAAACGCTTCTTATTAAAACCAGGATAATATTGCTTGAGCACATCGGCCATAGCGCGAACAGAAGAAGAAGTAAAGAACATGTCCTTGAGCTTCTCTGCCATTATCGATTCCTTTCACGATCCCCCGTGAATCACCTACATTCTCTCATTCATAATCCACGCCGGATTATAAACGCCGCTCGATCAGGCACAACATAAAAACAGAAATGAAAAGCAGGTAGCCAACTCTTGTCATTTGTTGTATAGTTTCAAGGATGATTTGAATGAATGTCATATAGGAGCAACAAATGCAAATGATGACGACGCGAAGGCAGTTTCTCCAAAAAACATTAGTTGGCTCGATACCGTTTTTTGTGGGTTCGGGCCTCTCTTTCCGGGTTGCGTTTTCACAAACGAAATCGAAGCGGCCGAACATCATGCTTGTTATCGGCGACGACATGACGTGCGAGGATTGCGAGCCTTATGGAAGTAAACAGGTGCGGACGCCGAACATGGCCCGGTTGGCACGCGAGGGGATGTGCTTCGACAGGATGTTCACGACCACAGCGATGTGCGCTCCGACCCGGCAACAACTTTATACGGGTATGTACCCGGTACGCAACGGGGCCTATCCCAACCACAGCAAAGTCTATGACGGCGTCAAAAGTCTGCCGCGCTATCTCAAAGCCTTCGGATATCGCGTCGGACTGATCGGCAAAAGGCATTTCGGGCCGCCGGCGTCGTTCCCGTTCGAGACCATCGGCAAAAATAACAAAAGAGGCGCTTCTGATACCGAGGCCATCGCCGAATTTGTGAATCGTGACAAGGAGCAACCCTACTGTCTGATTGTCTGCTCGAACGAGCCGCATGGGCCGTGGAACATGGGAGATGCTTCCGTCTACAAGGCGGACGAACTCACCGTCCCGCCCTACTTAGTCGATTGTCCTCATACCCGGCAAGACCTCACAAAATATTACGCCGAGATTACCTATCTCGACGGCCAACTCGGTAATTGTATGAAAATCGTCGATGAGTCCGGCCGGCGCAACGACACGATGGTTATCTTCACGAGCGAACAAGGCTCGTCGTTTCCATTCGGGGCGAAATGGACGTGTTACGAAATGGGCTTGAAGACGGCCTTTATCGTCCGCTGGCCCGCGGCGGTCAAGGCCGGTTCGCGCAACAGTGCCCTGACGCAATACGTGGACGTGACGCCGACGCTGATCGAAGCGGCCGGCGGCGCCCCGGAGACAATCCGGACCGGGCGCCCGGATAAGCACGGCGCGACCGGATTCGACGGGCGCAGTTTCCTGGACGTGCTGCTCAATAAAACCGACAAACATCGCGATTATGTCTATGGCGCGCATACAACCCGAGGAATCATCAACGGCTCAGCATGCTATCCCGTACGTTCCGTGCGCGACGAGCGGTATAAGTATATCTGGAACCCGAATTACAAGACCGTGTTTTACAATGTCGTGGCAACTAAGCCTAAAGAGCTGCTGCAAACCTGGAAGGACATCGGCGAGACGAATCCGGCCGTGGCCGCACGCGCCCGATTCTATCAACATCGGCCCGAAGTGGAACTCTACGACCTTCAAAAAGACCCTTATGAGCTAACCAATCTGGCTAACGATCCCGCCCATGCAAAAACAAGAACCCGGCTACGGAAAGAGCTTGATCGCTGGATGAACCAGCAAGGCGACGAAGGCAACGCTACGGAGATGAAAGCCATCGAGCGGCAAGGCCCGAACAGAAAGTGGAAACCGTACGAACCTTAGAGAACCCCAACGCGCCCGAACGTCGAATAGAAGAAGTAGCTGCTGCCGTATTCAGAGATTAGACGCTTGAGCACAATGTGACGATTGGTCGGTCGCATGCTGTTTCTTAGTTGGATAAACTTCACGAAGCGGTTATAAGTTTCACGCCTTATATTGGTTTTAGTCAAGTCGATCTTCCGGCCCTGGGAACCGAAGTAGATGAGCAATGCTTCCTCGTAAAGGGTAGGAATACCATCATAGTCGAATTCCTTGATCTGCTCCATCCTCGCCGCGATCTTATCCACCTGGCCCGTCAGCAAATAGCACGCCATCAAATATTCAAACGCCATTCTGTTGGCCGGGTTGAATGCGAGCAATTCGGTCAGAATCTGCTCGACGGATTTGTCCCCGGTTCCCAGATAGCCCTCCTGATGCATACGCGAGCGGATGGTATCCATGTACGCCTTTCGATCCGGCGTGAAGCCGTCGTCCAATGCCTTTAGAGGAGTTTGAGCTCTGTTGCGATAGACGAGGTCTTTCCTGAGCACGTTGAGATAAATCCGGGCGGTCTCGTAATTTCCCTTGATGATATTAATCCAGGCTATTTTTTCGACCACCATCCCGCAGTGGTTCCGTGCGGTTAGAATCTCCGTCGCCAGTCGCTCGGCGGTGTTCACCCGGCCAAGCTCCATGTAAATATCGCAGAGTTTCAATCGCGTCAGATCGGACGCTTTTTTCTCGTGAGTCAGAAGCAAACCGTGCGGCGTCTGCGGAAACGTGAACATATCATAAGGCAGTCTGCCGGTATGATATAAGGCTCGATTAACATAATGGTTGAAATAAACGTTACTCGCGCCCTTAGGTAAACGGCGGCTCAATTCGAGTATCTCGTCCCACTGCCGGCACAGAGAATAATCGTGTGCCTGAATGAGGGGTTTGCTCATTCGGTTATAACTAAAATAGAGTCCCGCTCCCGTTAGTACGATCGGAAACGCCACTTTGACTCCATTCCTGAGAAGGGCCGCAAGGATCCCGGCCTGTTCCTTTTTCTTGTCTTTCCTGGAACGTTTCTTTGGCTTCGGCCTGAACTTTGCGAATACGTTTCTTCCCAGGAGCATAAGTATTACGCTTACGGGAACAAAACTGTATAGAATGACAATCAACACGGCTGAAAAAGTATTTTCGCCTTGCATCGCCGACGGGACAAGGGATGTTAAAACAGTAAACGTTTCCCGGGGCAGTATGAGGAAGACATCCTGTGCAAAGGACCAGACGATCCCCAAACCCACCGGCATCGCCAGTGCCGACAATACAAAGTCCCTTCGGATGAAGATTCCGTAGAGGATCGTCATGAATGCGAAAATGACTACCCCCCCTGCTCCCGCCAACCAGAAGAGCACCGCGGCCATAAGGCAATAGGCTATGATACGAATCACTAATCGGCGCACAGGCAGTTTCTCAAAAATAACAGAACAAGCCAGACCTGAAGACACCACGAAACAAGCAGCGAGAGGATGTTTGTACCGACTGTAGATCAAAACAAGCAGGATCGCCGGGAGAGAACTCAGCACCGTGGACCGGGCGTAACCGGCGGCGGAAAGATGGCGTCTGGACAGTTCGCACAGGCATAACGCGGACAGCATGACGATCAAGGCACCCAGCCATGAATAATAAAAACCTTGAGAAAGCAGTCCGGAAATATATGAAACGAATCCGCCCGGCAGGTGCAACGAGCCGGCCAGAAACGACCATCCGGTTAGGAAAATGGGGGCATTCGGCAAAATGGTTCCGAAAGATTGATAAATGAGATGCGGTTCGACAACGAGCCAAAGATAGAGCATGGCCAGCACAAAGAAAATCAGATTGTGTGGAATCTGTCGTGCTCTTTGCAGCATGCGGTATCGCCTCAAACAAATACGTTCACTCACGCTCCACCCACGGATCCGACGGCTTGACCGGACGCGTTGCGCCGGTAATGGGAATATCCACCGCTATCGAAGGTTCACTGCGAGCCATCCGGGCCAGTAGCGACGTGCTCACTTTGACGCGCCCCTCAATCAACTCAGGGACACTGAACGTCTCGACCAATGAGTCATAATACGCCGGATCCTTTTGCGGCAAGACAAAGGGCTTGTGGACCTTGCCGGCTACGTCAACATAGCTCAGGTATGTTCTGGTTAATGATCCCCCCTGACGCTTGCTGCTGAACGCAATCCACCGGCTGTTACCTGACCAACTGTGCCACGATTCGGAATAGGGACTGTTCACCTCCAGCTTGCGATAATCCCCTGTAGCTACATCCATGAGGTAAAGGTCGCTGCTCGGTTGATAGATGGGAAAGCAGCCGTACCGACACATGCAGAACAAAAGAAAGCGGCCGTCCGGCGATACTCTCGGCAACATAATGCTCAGTCCCGTTTCATCCGCCGACAGCACGGTCTCGACCTCACCCCATTGGTCGGTTTCGACATCATAGGCGATGCGCCTAAGGTCGTACTTGACCTTATCGTAGTTCTCGGGCGGCACCGTGTCGCGATCCTGCCACAGAATCGGAGCGCTGCAAAAATAGAGCGTCCGACCATCCGGAGACCACGCCGGATAGGTTTCGAGCCGGTCCTTGTCGGCCAGTTCTTCGGGGCTTGTTACCTTCCGGCTGTCGAGGTGATAGCAAAGCAATGCCGAGTCGAGGTCCACCACGTCCCGGACCTCCATACCGCCAGCATGAAAAAACTGACGCACTTTATTGATCGAATATACGGCCAGCCGACCGCTCGGATGCCAGGCGGTGTAGCCCCATTTTGTGCCGATCTTATGAACATCGCCGTTGCAGGCCAGCAACGTGCTGCTCCCGTAGGTCAGACTGCGCAGACAAATCGTCATCGAATCCGTCGCGTTCCCTGCGAAGCTGTGGCAATTAAGGCACCCTTTGCCGAAGGAATGGCCCTGCATCACCGGCGATACATCGAAATCGGTGAGGTCGCGTTGAAAAATCCCCATATCGTTCCACATGTTATAGACCGGTTTCATAAACCGATACACGAGCGTCCGGTCAATCTCTTCATCCGCGATCGTGTTAACGATGCGCTTAAATTGCAGCCATTGCCCTTCCGCATTTCTGACGTAAACATCTATGAAAAACTCCCGGCCTCTGTTGGCGTCCAAAAGGCGTCGCCATTTCCTGAGAGGGATGCGTATTCGGCCCGTTTTGCCGGCAATGTTGATCGCCGGGCCGCTTGCGGAATGAATCCTGACCCCATAGGCCTGTCCTTTTTCGAGGATTCTGAAATTCAAAGGTGCGATATTGGGTGGGATGACTAATCCGGAGTAGTCGGGCGAAATATTCGGCTCGTACGCGATGGGTATGCCCTCTCCGACAACGTTCGAGGGCGAGAAAAGAATCCATAGGCCCGAAAGGATGATAAGGACGCTAATCACACCTATGATCACGGGTCTTTTTATCATTGCTTTCCAACCGTTCGCCACTTCATGCAACCCGACTATTCTTCAAACCGTCATCGGATTATAGACGACAGGCCGCGGATCGACAACCTTTGGCCTGCCCCAATTCAGCGATATACAAGGCCCGGAACGAAAACGCCGGCATGCGGCATGCGAGCAATCTGCAAGATTTCACTTGACGCACCCACGACGAACCTGGTATAAACAGGGCAGGTGTTCAGAGTTATAGGACCCTTCGAGGGTACATGTATTTAAGTGCAGATTTTCACGCTCTTTCCGAAAAGTCCAATCGGGCGTGGAAAGGGCAGGAAGGAGGTTGCGCATATCGTACAGAACAATCCGCGCGGATACGGATCAAGTACCGCAAGAATGAAGCCGAAATCAATATTTACTGCCTTAGTATGTAATCAGAACATGACGATTGTTTAGATTTTCTTGAAGGAGAAGTATTATGTTTCGACACGCGATATTTGTGGTTCTGTTAATAATGTTGAGTTTAGCCCCGATGAATCGGGTCTATGGGTCCGTGCCGGATCTCATTGCCTGGTGGACGTGTGATGAAGGGGCCGGTAATGTCGTGGGGGATGCGTCCGGCAACGGCCATGACGGAACGTTTGTCAATGGCGATCCGGTTTGGGTTCCGGGCAATCGCGGCAGCGCCGTCGAACTGGTAGCGCCCACGTTGGTTGAAATACAACCCATTGATATGGAACTGACGGAAGCCACGATGGCCGGATGGATCTTACCGTACGCTTCACAAACGGACTGGTCCTCGTTCATTATGACGCGCGGCGTTGCATCAGGTTTCAATATTCTGGGTTATCAATTGGCCTATCACTGGAATGACACGTCAGACTCCTGGAGCTACCGAGGCGGCGACATGATCGCTGAGGATGAGTGGACGTTCGCCGCCGTGACGGTCGAGCCGGATAAGGCCACGTTCTATGTCAATGGTGTGGCCGGATCCGTCAACGAGATTTCTCACGCATCGAACAATTGGAACGCCAACATCTACCTGGGGGGTGATTACACTTATGCTGGTACGGATCGCAAAATGAACGGCGCCCTGGATGATGTTGCGATGTTCAGCCGGGCGCTGACGGCAGAGGAAATTCAGATTATCATGGACGGTTTAGGTACCTATCCAAAAGCCGCAAATCCCGATCCGGCGGACGGCGCCATGCATATGGATACATGGGTAACCCTTGCCTGGCGGGCAGGCGACTTTGCTGTCTCGCACAACGTCTATATGGGCGAGAATTTTGATAACGTGAGCAATGCCACCACAGATTCCGACATATTCCTTGGCAACCAGACCGCTGATTTTTATGTCGCCGGCTTCCCCGGCTTTGCCTATCCGGATGGTCTTGTACCGGGCACGACCTATTATTGGCGCATCGACGAGGTGAATGCACCGCCGGACGAAACCGTCTATACGGGGGACGTCTGGAGCTTCACGATTCCACCGAAGACGGCATATCATCCCGAACCGGCCGACGGCGCCGAAGTCGTTGGCCCGGATGATGTCACTTTGAGTTGGACGCCGGGGTACGGGGCAAAACTACATACGGTCTACTTCGGCGAGACATTCGATGAGGTAAACAATGCCGCTGGAGGTGCTCCTGTGGGCATTGCAAGCTATAATCCCGGTCCCCTTGAAGGCGAAAAAGTCTATTACTGGCGGGTTGATGAATTTGATGCCCTCGCGACGCATAAGGGTGATATTTGGCACTTCACGACCCCGGGCGCCGTCGGGAATCCGAAACCCGTCTATAACGCCACGGATGTCGGAATGAATACGGTTCTTGGCTGGACATCGGCCGATTCCGCGGCCTCGCATGAACTTTACTTCGGGATAGATCAAGAGACCGTGCGCAACGCCGATACGACCTCGCCCGAGTATAAAGGATCCAAGGCGCTGGGGGCTGAGAATCACGATCCGGGATTGCTCGAGGCCGGTACGACTTATTTCTGGCGCGTCGATGAAGTCGATGCTCAAGGCAATAGATCAACCGGGCCTGTCTGGATTTTCACGACGGGTGCTTTCCTCTCAATTGATGATTTTGAGGGCTACACCGATGACGACGTTGCCGGTGAGGCCATCTGGCAAACGTGGGTGGACGGCTACGGTATTGCGGATAACGGCGCACAGGTCGGCTATTTATTGCCCCCCTATGCCGAGCAGACCATTGTTCATAGCGGCTCCCAGTCTATGCCGCTGCTTTACATTAACGAAGCGGGCGTAACGAATTCGGAGGCGACGTTGGCTCTGACGGCGCCGCGGGATTGGACACAGGCGGGTGTCTCGGAACTGTCACTCTGGTTCAGGGGCGATTCGGGCAACGCAGCAGAACCGCTGTATGTCGCGGTTTCCAACAGCGCCGGCTCGGCTGCGGTTGCGGCCTATGATGATCCGAGCGCCGCCACGGACGGGTCGTGGACACAGTGGCGCGTTCCGTTGCAGGCGCTTACCGATCAGGGGATCAATTTAACCAATGTGGATAAGATGGCCATCGGCCTGGGCGGTAAAGCCGGTGCGGCTGCCGGCGGATCGGGCACGTTGTTCATTGACGACATTCGGTTATACTGACCGAAATCCCCACCTTATGTTGCTATAGAACGAGAATCAATATGTATGAAACCGATGCTGGTCGCTCAGGTGGGTGACTGGGGCATCACGATCACAGGTTTTCTTGAAGGAGAAGTATTATGTTTCGAAAAGTGATGTATGTGGTTGTCCTCATATTATTGGGCTTAGCCCCGATGAATCAGGTTTATGGCGCTTTGCCGGGTCTCATCGCCTGGTGGGCGTGTGATGAAGGGGCAGGTAACGTTGTGAGTGATGCGTCCGGCAACGGCCACGACGGGACGTTTGCGTATGGCGATCCCGCCTGGACCGAGGGCATTCATGGAGGCGCCATTGAGTTGTACGGGCCCACACTGGTTGAAGTCCCCCCTATTGACATGGAACTGACGGAAGCCACGATGGCCGGATGGATCAAACCGGACGGTTCACAGCCGGACTGGTCCTCGTTCATTATGACCCGCGGCGTTGCAACGGGTTTCAACATCCTCGGTTACCAGTTGGCGTATCACTGGAATGATACGTCCGACTCGTGGAGCTACCGCGGTGGCGACATGATCGCGGAGGATGACTGGACCTTTGCCGCCGTGGTGGTCGAGCCCGATCAGGCCACGTTCTATGTCAATGGCGTGGCGGGATCCGTCAACGAGATTTCTCATGGCTCGAACAATTGGAACGCCAACATCTACCTGGGGGGGGACGGGTCTGGCGATTTTCCGGGACGCCAAATGAACGGCGCCCTGGATGATGTGTCGCTGTTCAGCCGCGCACTGACGGAAGAGGAAATTCAGACGATTATGGAAGGTATGGGCGCTTATCCCAAGGCATCGGGTCCCAATCCGGCCAACGGCGCGATACACATGGATACGTGGGTGACCCTGTCCTGGCGAGCCGGAGACTTTGCCGTCTCGCACGATGTGTATATGGGCGAAAACCTCGACGAGGTGAACGACGCCACGAGAGAGTCCGGCGTATTTCGGGGCAACCAGACCGGTGATTTTTATATCGCCGGCTTTCCGGGTTTTGCTTATCCGGAAGGGCTGGCGCCGGGTACGACCTACTACTGGCGCATCGACGAGGTGAACGCACCGCCGGATGAAACCGTCCATAAAGGCGACGTCTGGAGCTTTTCCATTCCCCCCAAAAAGGCCTATGCTCCTGATCCGGCGGATGGGGCCGACTCTGTGGCCTTGAACGCGAAGTTGAACTGGACGCCGGGTTTTGGTGCGAAATTACATACCGTGTACTTCGGCGAGGACTATGACACCGTCGCAAATGCCACGGTTGGAGTTCCCGCGGGAACGACCAGCTATGACCCCGGAACCCTCAAAGCGGCGAAAATCTACTACTGGCGTGTCGATGAATTCGATGCGATTACGACGTACCAAGGGGACGTCTGGAGCTTTACGACGGAGGGCGCCGTCGGCAATCCGAATCCGGCGGACGGGGCCGTGGACGTCACGCAGACACCCATCCTCACATGGGACCCGGCAATCCCCGCAGCGTCACATGAAATCTACTTCGGCGCAGACGCAGAAGCTGTGCGAAACGCTACGACCGCATCGCCTGAATACAAGGGCACGAAAGCCCTGGGCGATGAAATGTACGATCCGGGTCAACTGGCGTGGAATTCGACGTACTACTGGCGTATAGACGAAGTGAATAATACCAATCCCGACAGTCCGTGGCTCGGACGCGTCTGGAGCTTCACCACCGCCGACTTCGTGATCGTCGAAGACTTCGAGAGCTACACGGATGATGACATCGCCGGAGAAGCCATCTGGCAACATTGGATCGACGGTTTCGGCGTCGCCGACAACGGCGCGCAGGTCGGTTATCTGCTGCCGCCCTATGCCGAGCAGGCAACCGTGCAAAGCGGCTTGCAGTCCATGCCGCTGCTTTATGCCAACATAGCAGGCGTGACCAATTCCGAGGCGATCCTGACATTGAGTAAGGCTCGCGACTGGACCGTGGAAGGCGTGACCGACTTTTCATTGTGGTTCCACGGCGCTCCGGCCTCCACCGGCAGCTTCGTCGAAGGCCCCGTCGGGACATACACGATGACCGCGGAAGGCGAAGATATCTGGGGCACTGCCGATCAGTTCCACTACGCGTTCAAAACATTGAACGGCAGCGGATCGATGCAAGCCCAGGTGCTCAGCGTTGAAAACACCAACGCCTGGGCCAAAGCCGGCATCATGGTTCGGGAATCGCTGGATCCCGGCTCGAAGTTCGCATGGGTCTTTATCTCGCCCGGCAACGGTTGTCGATTCCAGGCGCGAATGACAACCGACGCGGACGCCGTGGCCGACGATTCTGTCGTATCAAGCACGCAGACAGCCATCACGGCGCCCTACTGGATAAGATTTGAACGTGATGCAGCAGGTAACTTCAGAGCCTTCTATTCCAGCGACGGCGGCACGTGGCAACCGATGACGTGGAATGCGCAAAACATTCCAATGGCGCAAACTGTCTATATCGGCATAGCGCTGACGTCTCATTCCGCCGGCGTTGTCTGCGAAGCCCAGTTCTCCGATATAACGTCGAGCGGCGGAGTCACAGGGCAATGGACGAACCAGGACATTGGTATCGCCAGCAATGCAGCCGAACCGATGTACGTCGCGGTTTCCAATGCGTCCGGCGCCCCGGCGGTCGTGGCGAATGACGATCCGGCGGCGGCCCAGATCGACGACTGGACCGAGTGGCGCTTCCCGCTGCAGGCCCTTGCCGACCAGGGGATTAACCTGGGTAACGTGGACAAAATCGCCATCGGTCTGGGAACCCAATCGGGTCTCGCCGGCCCCGGCGGTTCGGGGACGATATTTGTTGACGACATTCGGTTATACCGACCCTAATTGGAACTTTGGCTTTATAGTCCAATAGGATTAGAATGATCTTGAGTCCGTGGCCTATGCCGGATTAACCGGTATAGGCCACGGCTACTTAGGGAACGCCACGTGTGCAATCCGCCAAAGCCGAACACACCTTATGGTTTTGAGTTAGCGACTTGCCGTTGAAGCATCCCGATATCGTCGGAATGAGTGGTCCTCCAACAGGAATACAGCCAGGCAAACGATGAGATTTCTCTTGACGCATCCACGAGAGATTTGGTATAAGCTGATTAGATGCTTCCGGGGATTACCGGACCCCGGAAGAGGATATGCATTTATCAAAAAATAAATCAAAATGCAAAGTGTAAAATGCAAAATTAAGGAAGCCATCGTCGCGATGCGACGATTCCGCAATTTTGATTTTTAATCTTTGATTTCTGCATTTGACATAAAGGGACAGGAAGGAGGTTATCGCATGCCGTGAGGCATCGGTCCGGCGGGATCCGGATCAAGTGCAACGCCAATCAAACCGAAATCACTCATTATTGCTCGGGTATGTAGCTGCCGTAGGGACGCCCCCCCGTGGGCGTCCGAATCCGGCCAAAGGACAATGTCCGGCGATTGAATGCGGACAGGCACAGGGGCCTGTCCCTACGCTAAAAATTGATTTTCACATTTATTGAGAGGACTATTGATGTACAAGAAAATAACTTATCTGGCCGTTTCTTTCATTTTGGTGTCGGCGGCCTGTAGTGTCGTTCAAGCCGATCTCGACGGATGGGAAGCGGCAATCGGCGAAGCGAATCCTCTTCACTGGTATAAATTCGATGAGACCGGCTCGGAGTGTGTCGACGCGGGCAGCGGAGGTCTGAACGGAGCCTACAATGGGGTCACCTTAGGCCAGGAAGGGCGATTCACGGCCGGAACGGCTGCGAGATTTACCCGTAGCGAGGGGAACGTCGTTGATTTCGCCGGTGCGACGGACCTGGCAACCCCATGGACCGTAGAATATATCATCAAAACGGTCAAACCGCCGGCCGCCCAGGAACCCCAGGCCCTCCATGACAGCGGGACGACGTCCGTTCGGCTGGCCGGGTGGACCGCCTTGGGCGAAGCGGGTTTCACCTTGTACGGCGTCGCCGATTATCGATTCACACCGGCGGGAGACAACACACTCAATGACCTGGTGATTCCTCAAGATAAATGGATCCATATCGTATGGCGAAGCGACACCGCAGGAGGGATGCAACTGTTCATCGATGGTGTATTGATGGGAACCAGCACGGACAGCATTGAGTTGGGACGCCTGAGGCTCGGTAGCCATGGCGCAGTCACGAATGCACTCGATGGCGTCTTGGATGAAGCGGTTGTTTTCGACCGGCTCCTGACCGATGCGGAAATTTTCGATCACGCCTCAAATACGTTTCCGGTGAAGGCCACCAATCCGTTCCCGCAAGACGGCGTGCTCTATATGGATACCTGGGTGAGTCTCACCTGGACGGCGGGATCCACCGCGGCCTCGCACGATGTGTACCTCAGTGATAACTTCGACGAGGCGAACGACGGGACCGGCGATGCCTTCCGGGGCAACCAGGGCGCGACGTACTTTGTGGCCGGATTTCCCGGATTCCCTTATCCGGACGGCCTGGTTCCGGGTACGACGTACTACTGGCGAGTCGACGAAGTCGAAGCCGACGGCGTAACAAAACACAAAGGCGACATTTGGAGTTTCCTCGTCCCGGCCAAGACCGCGTACGATCCCAGCCCGGCCGACGGGGCCGAGTTCATCGCCCTGGACGCCACGTTAAGCTGGACCGGCGGTTTCGGGTCGAAACTGCACACCGTGTACTTCGGCAATAACTTCGACGAGATAAACAACGCGGCCGGGAACTTGCCTCAGACAGAAGCTGAGTACAATCCGGGTCCGCTTGAAAAAGGCATGACCTACTACTGGCGTGTCGATGAGTTCGACGGAGTCACAACATATAAGGGCGACGTCTGGAGCTTTAGTACCATTACCGATATCCCCATCAGTAATCCCAATCTCATGGGCTGGTGGAGTCTCGATGAAGGTACCGGTGATGTGGCCGTGGACTGGTCCGGCCATGACAATCACGGCCAGCTCGAAGGCGGGCCGCTGTGGGTGGAAGGACGGGTCGGCGGCGCACTCGAGTTCGACGGTAACAACTGGATCGACTGCGGCGACGCCCTGACAATGACCGACGCCCTGACCATCACTTGCTGGGTCAATCCCGCCGGGCTGAGCGGTGACAACGGCTGGGTCACGCGACAGGCTTCATATGCGTTTAAGTCCAACAGCGACCACCTTCGATTCACGACGCCGGGGATTCTGGACCATGACGCCTTTAACGCCATCCTCCAGGTCGGGACCTGGCAGCATGTCGCCGTGACCTTTGAGCCTGATCAGGTCGGCGGCGCCGCGTTCTTTATCAACGGAGTCGAATTGGACCGGATGGACGCTTCAAGTATGAGCGCCGGATCGGGACCGTTCCGTATCGCCAACAATCAGTGGAACCAATACTACGAGGGCATGATCGATGACGTCCGCGTCTATGACAAGATTCTGACCGCCGAAGAGATTACACAAACCATGCGGGGCGATCCGCTGGTGGCCTGGGGCCCGAGTCCGGCCAACGGCTCGACACCGGACATCGACCAGGCACTGCCTTTAAGCTGGTCGCCGGGTGATAACGCCTCGCAGCACGATGTGTACTTCGGCACGGATGAAAACGCCGTTGCGAATGCGGATACTTCCACGGCCGACATCTATCGAGGCCGCCAGAGCGCTACGAGCTACACGCCCCCCGAAGGCGTCGAATGGGGCGGCGGGCCGTATTACTGGCGAGTCGATGAAGTCAATACCGACGGGACGATCAGCAAAGGGGGACTCTGGAGCTTTACCGTCGCCGATTTCATTCTCGTGGACGATTTCGAGAGCTATACCGACAACGACATCGACGGCGAATCCATTTGGCAGCACTGGATCGACGGCTTTGGCATCGCCGGCAACGGCGCCCAGGTCGGCTATCTTTTGCCTCCATACGCCGAGCGAGCGATTGTCAACAACGGCAATCAATCCATGCCGTTCTTCTACGATAATATCGCGGGCGTGTCGAATTCGGAGGCGGTGCTGACATTAGCCGCGCCGCGCGACTGGACTCGAAACGGCCTGACGGACTTATCGTTGTGGTTCAGGGGTTATCCCGCCTCGACGGGCAGTTTCGTCGAGGCTCCGGCCGGTACGTTCACGATGACCGGCTCCGGCGCCGATATCTGGGGCACGGCCGATCAGTTCCACTACGCGTTCAAGACGCTGACGGGCACCGGAACGATTATCACACGAGTCAACAGCCTCCAGAATACAAGCGGCTGGGCCAAGGCCGGCGTGATGATCCGCGAGACGCTGGATCCCGGCTCGAAACACGCCTTCGGATGCGTGACACCCGCCAACGGCGTGGCCTTCCAGGGTCGCATCGATACGGACGCGACCAGTTTTAATACGAATGAAGCCGGTTTGACCGCACCCTATTGGGTGAAATTGGAACGCGATGTCCTCGGAAACTTCACGGTGACCCATTCGGCGAACGGGACGTCCTGGTCGCAGATATCAGGCGCCGCACCCCGGAATATCTCGATGAGCTCGACTGTCTATATCGGTCTGGCGGTGTGCAGCACGAGCGCCGCGGCGACGTGCCAGGCGGTCTTCTCGAACGTCACGACGACCGGGAACGTCAGCGGACAATGGGCGCATCAGGATATCGGTATCGCCAATAATGCGGCTGAGCCGATGTATGTGGCGATCTCGAATAAGACCGGCGCACCGGCTGTGGTGGCCAATGAAGACCCGGCTGCCGCGACGATCGATACCTGGAGCGAATGGCCCATCCCGCTCCAGGCTTTCGCGGACCAGGGCGTCAACCTGGCCGACGTCGATCGTATCGCGATTGGCTTAGGCAGCAACGCCGGCATGGCAAGCGCCGGTGGCACAGGAACGATGTATTTTGACGACATCCGGTTATACCGATCGGCGCCCTAATCGCCAATCGCAACCATAACGGTTGAATAAAATGAGAATGAACGCGAGTCCGTGGCCTGTGCCGGGTAAGCCGGCACGGGCCACGGCTGCGGTTAAAGGTAGCACTTTCACATCTACATAGGATGACATCGAATCCGTTTGAGGGATGATTTCGAAAACGAAAATCGATCATCAGCCGCTTTGGCGCAGTGCCAAAGAATAACGTTTTATAACTCATTCTGTAAGGAAAAACATCATGGACAAAGAATCACATCTTCTGATTGGCTTGGCTTTGGCGATGGTTTTGGTTGGGACGATTCAAGGTGCAATGCTCGCCCCCGACGACGGCAGTATTGCAGAGAACCTTTGTCTATGGCTGAGAAGCCCGGATGTCAACTACGACGCCGGTAGCGGTGTTTGGACCGACCTGAGCGGCAGAGGGCACGATGCCGTCGCCGTAGGTGAGATGGAAGTCTGGGGCGTCACCTATGTCGGCCCTACGCTGGCGTTCGGCAGCAATCCGACCGTGTTCAATCACGCATTCGGTACGGTTAAATTCGCCGGAGAGATCGATGATCTAATGCGCGCCGCCAACCTTAACGATGGTTCAGGCCTGACTGAGCTGACCATCCTTACTGTATATAAAGACTACAACTACGATGAAAGCAATCGAAGCATTACCCGGACAATGGGTTTCGGCTCGATATCCGGCGAGGGAGAAAATATGGGTGATAACTTCAACCTCGCAAACGACGTGAGTATTCGTAAAGACAACGGCTTTGTCGGTGGCAGCACGGCGACACATCCCGAAGATCAATTTTTCATTCGCGCGGCGAGGATGAATAGTAGTCAAATCGATCAATGGTTCAATACTAACGGCACCTTGGAGAATGTGGATACGGCGAGCGCATCGTCCTATACCACGTCCACAGACAATTTCTATCTCGGCGATCTGCGCGCCGGCACGAGTTCAACGATTGGTACGTCGTTTTCTCGGACATCGTTCGAGATTGCCGAAGCCATCGTCTATAACACGGATCTGTCCGAGGCCCAGATCGGTGGGATCAGCGAGTGGCTTCAGGCCAATCTGCGCATGGAGCGCAAAACAGCGTTCGGCCCCGATCCGGAAGTGGGCGCCTTAATCAATCAGACCTGGGCGGTTCTCAGTTGGGAGCCCGGGATCTCCGCCGCCTCGCATAATGTGTATATCGGCGATGATCTCGATCAGGTCAACAACGCCACCCCGGACGACGCGGACCTGTTCGCCGGCAATACAGCCGGCACGATGCTGACCATCGGTTTTCCCGGCTTCCCCATTCCCGACGGGCTCGTCCCGGGCACGACCTACTACTGGCGGGTCGATGAAGTCAACGACGCCGAGCCCGACAGCCCCTGGAAAGGGGAAATCTGGAATTTCTCGATTCCTCCCAAAACCGCGTATCATCCCGATCCGGCGGACGGCGCCGAGTTCGTGGATCCGAATAATGTCACGCTAAGCTGGACGCCGGGCTACGGAGCCATACTGCACACGGTTTATCTCGGCGATGATTTCGACGAAGTCAACAACGCCGCAGGAGGATCTCCCATTGGCAGCGCGAGCTACAAACCCGAACCGCTTGAACGGGAGAAAGTCTATTACTGGCGCGTCGATGAGTTCGACGCTGTCGAGACGCATAAGGGCACAATCTGGAGTTTCACAACACCGGGCGCGGTCGGAATTCCGCAGCCGGCAAACGGCGCCGCGGATGTGGCGATGAATGCCATTCTAAGCTGGACGCCCTCTGATAGTGCCGCCTCGCACGAGTTGTACGTAGGACCGGACAAAGAGACCGTCCGCACGGCGGATGCCGGTTCGCCGGAGTACAAAGGCAACGTGGCCCTCGGTTCGGAAAGCTATGATCCCGGTTTGCTCGAACCGGACACAACATATCATTGGCGTATCGACGAAGTCGATGGTCAGGGCAATACGGATAACGGGCCCCTCTGGATGTTCACAACGGGCGCTTTCCTTCTCGTGGACGACTTCGAGAGCTATACGGATGATGATCCGAACAACGAAGCCATCTGGCAGACGTGGATCGACGGCTTTGGCGTTGCTGATAACGGTGCGCAGGTCGGTTATCTCATGCCCCCGTACGCCGAGCAAACGATTGTCCATGGCGGGGCTCAGTCCATGCCCTTGATGTACGTCAACGAAGGAGGCGTCACGAATTCGGAGGCGACGCTGACACTCACGGCCCCACGCGACTGGACACAAGCGAATATCACGGAACTGTCACTCTGGTTCCGAGGCGGTTCGGACAATGCGGAAGAGCCGTTGTATGTAGCCGTTTCCAATAGCGCCGGGTCCCCTGCGGTCGTGGCGCAGGATGATCCAAGTGCGGCCACAGTTCGTTCGTGGACGCAATGGCGTGTTCCGTTGCAGGCATTTGCCGATCAGGGAATCAACCTAAGCAACGTCGACAAAATCACCCTCGGTCTCGGCACGAAATCCGGCATTGCCTCGGCTGGTGGTTCAGGCACAATGTTCGTTGACGACATCCGACTATATCGACAGTAACCCTGGCTGCTAAAGCGGCAATGTCGAAGGAAAATAGAGTTAGCTTCAAGGGGGCCATATCGATCTCAGGCATGGCCCCCCTTTTGCTTGGAGAGCATCATCGACAATCACGCCAGATCGCGTGTAAAGCACAAGATAACGTTTTTCCTTGACGAAATGATGTCTGATTTGGTATATATGAAATAGAGAAATCCCGTGGACCTATAGGCAATTTAGATATCCACTTCCTGGCAGAATTGCTGAGACGCCATGGTGAGCGTAAGAGTTGTAATCAATCGTTTCATTTAACATGAAGGAGGCTCGTTATGTTCGGAAAACTAAGTTACGTAACTTCTTTTGTTTTGGTGCTCGGCCTCTATAGCGGCGTTTCGGCCCTTGTGGTTAAGTCCGGCGATACGATAACGTATGAGTCCAGGACGCGAATTCCTGATGGCAACACCGTGGTGGAAGCGGGAGGGACCTTGATCTTTAAGACCAGGCTGGATTTTGACGGAGGGGACGAACTCCATATTTATGGTACAGTCATTTCAGAGGATACCTGCAAGTTCCCTGATAGCAGTGGTTATCAGGGCGTCAAGGTGTTCATCTATAATGGAGGTCTGTGGGACGCGCGGGACATTGAGAACCGTGCCGGTGGTGAGGAAGCCGATGGTGGAGGGCGAGGAGATTGGATTAAGCTCTTTTCGGGCAGTACACTAATTGTTCGTACGCGCTACGGTGATGGTCATCAGTTCTATGACCCCTCCTTCTGGATACCGGATGGCTCACTGCTTCCAGGCGAAGAAGGCCAAGAGATAAGCTTTAAGGTTCTTGACGATGGAGCGGTTAAGATTGCGAACGGGCAGCCCCGGGCAATACCTTTTGCCAGATCTCCTGATCCGGCTGATGGCGCCATGCACTTAGACACATGGATCAACCTGAGTTGGAAAGCGGGTGATTTTGCCGTCTCACATGATGTCTATTTGGGTGAAACTTACGACGACGTCAATAATGCTGCGACAGATTCTGATATATTCCGAGGAAACCAGACAACAACATTCTATGTGGCTGGCTTTCCCGGGTATGCCTATCCGGACGGTCTCGTGCCGGGGACGACCTACTACTGGCGGATCGATGAGGTCAATCCGGACGAACCCAACAGCCCGTGGAAAGGCGATGTCTGGAGTTTCTCGATCGCACCCAAGACGGCCTACGAGCCCATCCCGGCCGACGGCGCCGAGGACGTCGGCCCGGACGATGTCACTTTGACGTGGACGGCGGGGTACGGCGCCAAGCTGCACACCGTTTATCTCGGCGAGTCCTTCAACGAAGTGAACGACGCCGTCGGAGGCGCTCCGGCGGGCGTGACCCTCTATAACGCCGGCACCCTCGAAACGGAGAAAGTGTACTACTGGCGCGTCGACGAGTTCGACGCCGTCGATACCTACAAAGGCGACGTCTGGAGCTTTTCGACGCCGGGCGCCGTCGGGGATCCGCAGCCGGCCTATCTCGCCACAGACATAGCCATGAACGCGATCCTGAGCTGGACGCCGGCCGACAGCGCCGCCTCCCACGAGATCTACTTCGGGACGGACAAAGACGCCGTACGCAACGCCGGCGCCGGATCGCCCGAGTACAAAGGCTCAAAGGCACTGGGCGCCGAGAGCTACGATCCCGGATTGCTCGATGCTCAAGCCACCTATTATTGGCGCGTAGATGAAGTCGATGCTCAGGGCAATACGTCAGCCGGCCCCCTCTGGATCTTCACGACGGGCACCTTCCTGCTCGTGGACGACTTCGAGAGCTACACCGATGACGACCCGAACAACGAGGCCATCTGGCAAACATGGATCGACGGCTTCGGCGCGGCCGACAACGGCGCGCAGGTCGGCTACCTGCTCCCACCGTATGCCGAGCAAACGATCGTTCACGGCGGCTCCCAGTCCATGCCGCTCATATTCGTTAATGACGACGGCGTCACGAATTCGGAAGCGACGATGACGTTAACAGCGTTGCGGGACTGGACGCAGGCCGACGTTGCAGAGTTGTCGCTTTGGGTGCGGGGCGATTCGGCTAATCCGGCCGAACCGCTTTACGTGGCGATTGCCAACGCCTCCGGCGCCCCGGCAGTAACGGCCCATGACGATGCGGAGGCTGCAACCGGCAGCAGGTGGACGCAATGGCGCATCTCGCTGAAAGCGTTCGCCGATCAAGGCATTAGCCTGACCGATGTGGACAGCATCGCCATCGGCTTAGGCAGCAACGCAGGCGCGACCAACGTCGGCGCCTCGGGCACCATCTATGTGGATGATATCCGTTTGTATAAATAGCAATTGCAACCTTAGGTTGTGATTCAGGGAACACGAATTCGGGGCCTATGCCGACAGACCAAGTATAGGCCCCGTTTGATTTATCATGATAATCGAACAGGCATCCGTATCAGAGAATAGAAAGTGAAATGACAAGCGTTCTTCGATTCTCATTTTATAGCGCGCTGCTATCCATATCCTTAAGCGGGCTGACATTAGCTGATCCGTTAAATGAGACCGGAATCCCCCTGGTCATTAACGAACTGATGGCGTCCAACGGCCGTTTTTTCCAGGATCCGCAGGGCCAGTACGACGACTGGATCGAAATACACAATTACGGCCGGGAGACGATTGATCTCGGCGGCCTGTATCTAACGAATGATGTATCCACTCCCACTCAGTGGATGATCCCGGCTAATAACCGCATCCAGGCAGGCGGCTACTTACTCATATGGGCCGATAAGGATACGGCCGATGCCGGCTTACATGCGAACTTCAAGCTCAATGACGGTGGCGAGCAGGTTAGCTTGTTCGATAGCGACGGCGCAACATTGATCGACAGCCTGACATTCGGCGAGCAAACGTCCGATATCTCTTACGGCCGCTATCCTGACGCGAGCGACGATCTGCGCTATTTCACTCTCCCAAGTCCGGCGGCCCGAAATGACAATGCCTACTTAGGCAAGGTTGCCGAGATAGGATTCAGCCACACGCGAGGATTCTATGAAATGCCTTTCACCGTCACCCTCGCGACGGAAACTGGGGATGCGATCATCTATTACTCTCTCGACGGCTCCGAGCCTTGTCAAACGACAGACCGTGGCATAGCTGTTGGGACGATTTATACCGGACCTATTCTCGTCGACGGAACCACATGCCTGCGCGCCGCGGCCGTCAAGCCGGGCTGGATGTCCACGAAATCCGTCGCTCAAACGTACTTTTTCCTCGATGATATTATCCGCCAGGATTATCAGGCCACCCTCGATGCGGGCTTTCCAACATCATGGGGCAGTTATTCATCGCCTGACTATGGCCTGGACCGGGATGTTATCGGAACGTTCAACACCCGCGGCCTGCCCAACGGCGACGACCGGTACAACAGGCTCTACGCCGTAACGATTCGCAACGATCTGATGTCGATCCCGAGCATGTCGATCTCCATGAACATCGACGACATGTTCGGGCGCGACGGCATCTACTCGAATCCAACGCAACACGGTCTCGCCTACGAACGCCCGGCCTCGGTCGAGCTGATCTATCCCGATGGAACGGAGGGATTCCAGATCAATTGTGGGATTCGCATCCAGGGCGGGGCGTTCCGAAACTTCAGCCTGGCAACAAAGAAATCCTTCCGCCTGCTCTTTAAAGGGATATACGGTCCGGCCAAGCTGGAATTCCCGTTGTTCGGCGGGGACGCGGCGGATAGCTTCGATACCATTGTCCTCCGCGCCGGCGCCAACGACGGCTATTCATGGAGCAGCGCCAGATACACCGAGCAGTACACGCGGGACGAGTTCGGCCGGAGCCTGCAACGCGCTACGGGACACGCCGGCGCACATGGCACCTTCGTCCATCTTTACATTAACGGGATTTACTGGGGGCTGTACAATCCCTGCGAGCGCCCCGATCATTCGTTCTCGGCAAGCTATTACGGCGGCGATAGGGAGACTTGGGACGCCATCCACGATAACTCCGCCAGCAACGGAAGCATGACGGCCTGGAACCGGATGATCGCCATGTGCCGGCAGGCCGCGACGTCCAACGAAGCGTATTTGGAGCTTCAGAATCGCCATCTGGATGTCACCAACTATGTGGACTATCTCATCGTGAATCTCTGGGGCGGCAACTGGGACTGGCCCTGGAAAAACTGGTGGGCCGGCCGGTACCGGCCCGACAATAGCACGGGCTTTAAATTCTACAACTGGGATTACGAAAATACGATGGGCAACAATCTGGGCCGCTCACCGCTCGACAAAAACGCCCTGAACAATAATTTCTCACAAGCCGGTGTGCCTCACCAATCACTCAGACAAAATCCCGAGTACCGATTGTTCTTCGCCGACCGCATACATCGTTTGTTCTTTAACGGAGGCGTCCTCGCGCCGGAATCGCTCATTCGACGCTATGCCGAACTGGCGGCCACCGTCGAAAGGGCCATCGTCGCCGAATCGGCGCGATGGGGCGACCAACACCACTCCACACCGTTGACGCTGGAGGATTGGTACGACCGCGATAGCAATTTTAACGACGGGCGCGCCGGGCGGGATTGGATTTTAAAATACTACCTTCCCCGGCGGACGGCGATTGTTTTGCAGCAATGCCGCAACGCCGGGTTATATCCGAACGTGGAGGCACCGGTCTTTCGCATTAACGGTTCATATCAACACGGCGGATCGATCTCAACGCACGATGAGCTTTCCATGATCGCGTCATCCGGAGATATCTGGTACACGCTCGACGGCGACGATCCAAGACAGAGTACAGAGCCTTCGGGAGATAGTACGAGCACGACACTCCTAACGGCGGACGCCGACAAACGCGTACTCGTTCCCACAGGTCCCGTCAGTGACGACTGGAAAAACTCGATGACCTTCAATGACTCGTCATGGTTGGAGTGCACCGGTTCTCCCGGCGGCGTCGGGTACGAACGCAGTTCCGGCTACCAGGGCTTTCTCAGTCTCGATATTGAACAGCAGATGTATGCACGGAACGCGACGTGCTACATTCGTATCCCGTTTATGTGCTGGTCGAGTACGAACGAATTTAACTTTTTGACGTTGCATATCCGGTACGACGACGCTTTCGTCGCCTACCTGAACGGCGTCGAAGTAGCCCGGCGAAATGCCAACGGCTCGCCCTCCTGGAATTCCAATGCCGGCGCGAGCCATTCGGATTCCGACGCCGTCCTCATCGAGAGCATCGACCTATCCGCCGCACTCAACGCGCTTCAGCGAGGCCACAATCTTTTCGCCATCCACGGCTTGAATATCTCTACGACCAGTTCCGATCTTCTGATCTGGTGCGAGTTAACCGCCGGCCAACGCCCTGACGTCGAGTCCGGTGAAATCTCGCCCAGCGCCGTTCGATATACGGGATCGATCACACTCGATCATAGCGCCAACGTGAAAGCGAGAGTCCTGAGTAATAACACCTGGAGCGCGCTCAATGAAGCAGTCTATGCCGTCGGCCCTGTTGCCGAAAACCTCCGCATCACCGAGATTATGTATCATCCATTGGCATTCATCGACACAATCGAGCCAAATGAAGAATTCATCGAACTCACCAACATCGGAACCGACACGATCAACCTGAACCGGGTCCGCTTCACAAACGGCATCGACTTTACCTTCCCCAGCGTCGACCTGGCTCCGCGCGAATACGTCGTTGTCGTTCAGGACCGCGAAGCCTTCGAAGCCCGGTACGGTATGGACATCCCCATCGCCGGCCAGTACGATGGCAGACTAAACAACGGCGGAGAGAGAATAACACTAAATGACGCCATAAACCAAACGATCCTGGACTTCGATTATAGTAACAGTTGGCGATCCCTGACGGACGGCGAAGGATTCTCTTTGACCCTCATCAACCCCGCCAGCCCGGACCTTCACAGCGACGCATGGCGCGCCGGCACCTCTATCGGCGGCTCGCCCGGGCAGGACGATAGCGGCCTCCTCCCCAATCCGGGTGACATCGTGATTAATGAACTCCTCGCCAATTCACCCGGCGGCGATCCCGACTGGATCGAATTGTACAATACAAACGCAGCGCCTATTGATCTGAGTGGCTGGTTCCTCAGCGATAACAGCGACAACCTTTTCAAATACGCGATGGCCCCCGGCACAACCATTGGTCCAAATGCGTGCCTGGTTTTCTATGAAGATGTCCATTTCGGCAACACGAATGATGCAGGTTGTCACGAGCCTTTTGCTCTGAGCAATAACGGCGAACGTGTAATCCTTAGCTCGTCGCAAAATGGTATTCTAACGGGTTATCGCGAAGTCGAAGATTTCGGCGCCTCGCCGCCCGGCGTGTCCTTCGGACGTTACACTAAATCCAGCACGGGCAACACGAATTTCGTCGCAATGGAATCGACAACCCCCGGCTCCGAAAACGCTTATCCGTCGGTCGGTCCCATTGTGATCAGCGAGATCATGTACAATCCCGACTGGCCGGACGGGGGCCCGTACACGAACGAACAATACGAATATATCGAGCTTCATAATATCAGCGACGAGACGGTAACATTATATGATTCCGCCAAAGATGCCCCGTGGGCCTTCACCCGCGGCATCGGTTTCACCTTCCCGACCGATGTGCCCGTGACGATTCCCGCCGGAGGTCATCTACTCGTCGTTAAGCATCCGCAAGCCTTCATCCGGCGATATCCGACTGTCCCGGTCGAGAAGATTCTGGGCCCGTACGACGTCAAGTTAAGCAATGCCGGCGAGAGTCTCGAACTCAGTATGCCGGGCGACGATGCTTACATTCGCATCGACAGGGTGAATTACAGCGACGGCTCACATCCTGATAACTGCCCCGGCGACGTGGATCACTGGCCGACCGAGCCGGACGGCGCTGGACTCTCGCTAACGCGACGCATCTCCGCCGATTATGGCAACGATCCCGGCAACTGGCAAGCCGCTTTATCCACCCCCAGCCGTTAACAGCGGATTTTTTACAAAATTGAGCTTGAGAAAACCGCCGACTTTGTTAGAATCCTCACGTTATGACAAATGCGAACTGAACGACTGATAAAACGGGAGGATCACAACATGCTAAAGGTAGGCATCGTCGGTTTCGGATTCATGGGGCGGACACACTACAAATGCTGGAAGGCCCTGGACGGCGCGGAGATCGCGGCCATCTGTGACGTCAATCCGAACATCGAAGAAGACACCAAACGAGCCGTAGGGAACATCGGCGACCCGAACGAGACGGTCGATTTCAGCAGCTTGACGCTGTACACCGACTTCGACAAGATGCTGGCGGGCGAAAAACTGGACGCCGTCTCGATCACGCTGCCGACGTATCTGCACCCGGACATCTCGATCAAGGCGCTCTCGGCGGATCTCAACGTCATGTGCGAGAAGCCCATGGCCCTGACCCCCGAGGTGTGCGCGCCGATGATCGAAGCGGCCAAGAGCAGCGGCAAAGTTCTGCAAATCGGGCATTGCGTTCGCTTCTGGCCGGAATACGCTAAGACCAAAGAACTGATCGACAGCGGCGAGTACGGCCGGGTCGTCGCGGCGACGTTCCAACGTTTAGGCGCGGCGCCGACCTGGAGCGTCGATAACTGGTTCCTGGACGACAAACGCAGCGGCGGAATGGCCCTGGACCTGCACATCCACGACACGGACTACGTGCAGTATCTGTTCGGCATGCCGAAAGCCGTGTGCAGCGCCGGGGCGAAGGCGCCCGGCGGCGGGCTGGCTCACATCTCGACGCAATATCTCTATGACGACGACAAATGTGTCACCGCGGAAGGCGGCTGGGCGATGACGCCGAGCTTT
>Ga0272442_10002055_pt1 | contig 29643 bp, 31 predicted proteins | sample SSMForm2O_FD_200262 | JGI IMG/M metagenome (GOLD analysis project Ga0272442, IMG submission 200262) | Marine sediment archaeal communities from Little Sippewissett salt marsh, Falmouth, MA, United States - SSM-Form-2O | ecosystem: Environmental > Aquatic > Marine > Wetlands > Sediment ...
GGAGGCGGGAGGGACGACTCCTTCAATGTCGATATTTTCAAGCGGAAGGAGGATTCCCCGGTCAAGCGCCGTCTCTTCGGGGATAAGAAGGAAAAACCGGAAGATTCTTTATATGATGAGATTGACGCTCCGTGGAGTGAACCGGAGGACGTTCTGGTAGACCCGGAGGGTATATTCGATGATTATGAATCGATCGTACCATCCGACGAAACTCCGGTAACGGAGGTAACGGAGGAAACGGAGGAAACGGCTGAACCGCTTGCCGAAGAACGGACGGAGACGCTTCCCGAAGAAACGGCTCGGGATGAAGAGAGAGAGCTGAAGGATCCGTCCGAAGCGTCGGGAGAAGAGCCCGTGCCCCGCCCCGCGGGAAGCGGTATAAGCGGCGGCGCACAGGCTCCTCAAAAACAGCCTTCCGCGGAACCACCCCCCGTTGTACCGCCCGAGGATTCCGAGGATTCAGAAGAATCATTTGAATACTTTGAAGAAACAGACGGCTCGCGCGAAGAGGATGGGTTATGAGACCTTTCAGGTTCATCTACTCGGGCGCAAGCAACGGTTTCGTCAACATGGCAATGGACGAAGCGGTGCTCACGGAACTGCAGCACAAGAGGTCGACGCCCCTTCTGCGTATTTATAAATGGATTCCTCCGACCATCACCATAGGCTACTTTCAGCCTGCCCGAGATATCGACTTCGACAGGTGCAGGGAAGACGGCATCGGTATCGTACGCAGGCTTACGGGCGGAAGGGCCGTGCTCCATAACGAAGAGCTTACCTACAGCATACTCTTCACGAATGAAGATTTTCAGCCGTTCAGGAAGAAGGAGCTCTTCACGTTCATCGCCCGATGCCTGCTCGATTCCCTCAAATCGCTCGGGATAAGCTCCCGCATAGCGGAAAAATCCCGAGGTGATCTCAAATCGGCGGACTGCTTCGCCGCGCCCGCCCAGTTCGAGATAGAGGCGACCGAGGGCAAGCCCCCTTGGGAAAAAAACAACCCCGGCGAGGGCAAGCCCCCTTGGGGAAAAGACAACCCCGGCGAGGGCAAGCCCCCTTGGGGGAAAGACAACCCCGGCGAGGGCAAGCCCCCTTGGGGAAAAAACAACCCCGGCGAGGGCAAGCCCCCTTGGGGAAAAGACAACCCCGGCGAGGGCAAGCTGATCGGAAGCGCCCAGGTAATAAAGGACGGCGTCGTCCTTCAGCACGGCGCCATTCCCCTTACCGGTTCCTATACGGCGATATCGAAATACCTGAAAGGAGTCGGAGGCTCAGCTAAGAACGCCTCTTCCCTTCACCGGGCCTCGGGTCTTAAAATCGGCGAGCATGATCTCCTGCGGGCCCTGAAGCAGGGTTTCGGCGGACATCTGCGGCTTGAGGAGGGCGCATTCACCGGACGCGAGGAGGAAAAGACACTGACGCTTGCAAAGGAGAAGTACCCCTCGGACGAATGGATGTTCCTCCGCTGACCGTATCACTCAACCGCAAACAAGCATAAAGCCTGAGTCCGGGAAATACCCCGTACGGCCCGTTTCCCGTAATACCTGTAGAGCCGCCTTTATATACGTGTGATAAAACACGATTCCGAGCTGCGGGAAGATAGAGGGGGTTCCCCGGACTATGTATCACGGTACATATGCGACAGGATCAGTCCTCGGACTGGGCCTTCCGTTTCGCCTTCACGATACGGAACATCTCATAGAGGTTTTTCACGATGATGCGGTCTTCGTAGATCTGCAGCTTTCCCGTATCCGCGAAGTTCTTCAGAACGCCCTTTACCTTGACGACCTTCTCGCCGCACCAGTTCGCGATCTCATCCACCTTGCTGTTGAAGGTAACGGGCTGGGTCGTCTTGGGAGATATATTCTGATTTTCGGCAAGCATGAGGAAGGCATCGCAAATTTTTGACTCGACGTCCGGAAGGGTGAGAATAAGAAGCCTTCTCTTGGCATCGTATATTCTGTTGGAAAATATCTTTAAAATGTTGAATGCAAGCTGGGGATTCCCCTGCAGAAGAAGGTCGAAGTTTTCCTTATTGAAGCGAAGCACCCTGACCTTTTCGATCGCTATGGCCGTCGCACTGCGCGGCTGATCCTCGAGAATCGCCATCTCGCCGAATATATCGCCCGGATGAAAAATATCAAGGGTCTTTTCCATATCCGAAACGATCTTCGTTACCTTGACCCTGCCCTCCTGAAGTATGTAGAAATCCTTACCGGGTTCGTGTTCGCTGAAGATGATATCGTCCGGCTGGAAAACAACACCGAACTTCGCCGACATGCTGCTATCCATCTGCATGTACTATCTCCATTACGGAACGTATGATCCCGGGCTCCATTTCAGGCCGTTCGTCAGCAGACTCTCACTATACGGCGGCTTGGAGAAATGCCGCAGGCACGAAGGCACGCGGAGATCATTACGATGTTTTAAGGCCCGCGAGCTCTCTCTTGGCCCTCTTGTCAACGGGGCCTTCAGGAAGCATCTTAAGCACCTTCTGAAAGAAGGAAACGGCCTTCGCCTTGTCGCCCTGCTGTTTGTAAGCGATTCCGATGTTGAAAAGAGCATCCTTCAGGTTCTCATCCTTGGGGAAACGCTTGATCAGATTGGTCAGCACTCCCACGGCCTCCTGATGCCTGTTCAGGGCAATGAGGCACCGGCCCATCTCGAATTCTATCTTGGGTATATACTCCCCCGCATTTACATCGACACCTTCCGCCTGGTGCAGCGCCTTGAACAGCGAGAGAGCGTCAGCGTACTTCTCCTGTGAGAAGAGGCTTATTGCATCATAGTACTTCGTTGCAATATCGATATTCTCCTCTGATTCTTCAGCCATTTCCGCCGGGCTTTCCTCGGGAGACGGTCCCGGCTCCTCCGTCATCGCGGCATAGGTGGCCGGGCCCTTGCCGGACATGGCGTTTTTAATTGCGTTGATTCTCTCCCTGGCCTGCGACGCATACCCGCCCTCCGCATAGTACCTGAGGTACGCCTCATACACATAGAGCGCCTGCTTGTACTTGTGGTTTTTGAGGTAGTATTCGCCGATCTGGAAAAGCTCCGTCTGGCTATCCCCGACAGCGGCGTGGTTGAGGAAGTTATGGACCATCTTGCCGTAACGTCTGAGTTGATTACTGAAAACGCGGAGGAACTGCGTGATGACCTTTATGTTTTTCGTGACGAGCAGCTCGAATTCCTGCGGCGTCATGACGAATACCTGGGAGGCCTGTATAACGAGGGCGGTTTCCTCGCGCGGCCGTTTGGCGAGCGAGGATTTGACTCCGAAGAACTCCCCGTTCTTTATAGTCTCCCTTACCTCATCACCCGTTTCGATCGAGTGATAGATGAGGCTCACGGCACCCGATTTGAGTACATATATATTGTCACCGGTATCCCCGACAAAGTAAATGATCGAGCCAGCTTTGTAGTTTCTGAGAGTACCCGGCACAATAACATCCTAAATCGGCAGAAATGGGAGTTCCTTTTGATAACCGACCGCCTCCCTCAGCTTATCTATAAGCGCTTTCGGATCACCGATTATGAGCTTGTTTTTGCCTTCAATCGTGATTGAGGTATAGTCGGTTTCGGAATCCTCGAAAAAAGCCCTGAACTCCTCGTCTCCGTAGAGGGGTTTCCCCTCCATCACGACGAGGGCGATATTCTTGAGCTTCGCATTTACGAGAGATGCATAGGGCTTCTTCTGATCGCCCGTAACAACGAGCAGATCTCCCAGCATCCCTTTTTCCAGAGAACCGAGTTTGTCCTGAAGTCTGAAGGCCTTCGCCGGATTGCAGGTTATCATCTGAACTATCGTCTTGTCCGGCAGGTCCTCGTTGTACATCTTTCGATAGTTCTCTTTTGCGAAACGGATCTCTTCTAGAATATGCAGCTCGCCCGATGCGGGTGAATCGGTCCCTATGGAGGTATTGATACCCGCGGACATTATTTCCTTTACCCTGGCGGTTTTGCCGAACATGAAAATATTCGAACCTGGACACCAGACGAAATTCGCCTTCTTTTCCGCTATTCTCTCTATGTCTTCATCGGAAAACCCGATGCCGTGAATCATTACGGTATGTTCCCCGAGGGCGCCGTTTTCGAGGAGAATGTCGATACCCCGAAGGGCTTCGGTATCCCACCCTTCCTCTATGTGGGTCACATAGGGAATGTCCTTTTCCACCGCCTTGCGGTACTCCGCATCGATGCCGTCGCCCCATTTGAGGTCGTACGCGGAACACTCGTGCGAGAGCGCATAGTCGGGGAGTACCCTGATTGGAAGCTTGTTGATGAGCGGGTCATTCACCTTGTGGGGTATATGGTCGTGAACCGTGGTAACACCTGAAATGAGATTCTTATAGGACCCTATGAGGTAGATATCGATAGGCGAATTCTTGTTTCTTTCCGTGTAAACGTCGGAACGTTTGAGGTCATAGTCCCAGGGAAGCCAGCAAACGTAAGGGCCTTCGCCGATCTTGGGATAATAGGTACCGAAAAGATGGTCATGAGGGTTAAAAATCGATGGAAACAGTATGTATGATTTTCCAAGTACGTAATCTTTTACTCCGGACTTCGAGTAATCCTCGATTTTTCCGTCGACTATCCGTATGCTCGCGTTGTTTTTCACCTTCAAGGGGCTTACAAACGTAACCGAACTCAGGGAAAACTCGCTTAGCATGAATTGATGTCCTCTTTCGATTGTAAAATTATAGGGTAATACGCTACCTAAGTCAATATAATTCAAATAGCATACTTTTCTCCCTATCTTTTACTATATCGTCACCTGAGCTTCATTTCAAAAGCCTTATTTACCGATGTTTTTCATTCATCGGTATAGGTGAGGAGAGAGAAAACCGGGACATCCGTCCTTCCCCGGCCTCCGAGGAAACCGAGCTCGACGATAAAAGCGGCTTCAACTACGGTGCCGCCGAGCTTCCCGATGAGCTCGGACATTGCACATACCGTTCCGCCGGTCGCCAGAAGGTCATCGACGATGAGTACGCGCTCACCCCGCTCTATCGCATCTTCATGTACCGCCAGCGTGTCCGTTCCGTACTCGAGCTCGTAGGTCGCCTCGACCTGCTTATAAGGAAGCTTTCCTTTTTTCCTGACAGGAACGAAACCCGCCCTGAGCAGGTAGGCAAGAGGGCTCCCGACAATGAAGCCTCTCGATTCCGCCCCCACTATCTTGGCAATGGCTTTATCCTTGTATCTGCGGTACAGGAGGTCGATGGACTCGATATGAGCCTCCGGGTCCTTCCATAAAGTGGTAAGGTCCTTGAACTGAACACCCGGTTTCGGAAAATCCGGCACGTTCCTGATATAATCGTACAGATTCATTGTTCCCCCTCGTTTACGGCAATGTTATAAGACCGCATGAATATTCGATGTTCGGGAAGGCCCGGGGGCCAACCGGGTTATACCGTTCAATCACCGATAAACTTACGCAAATCCTGCGAAAGCTGAAAACTCCTGAGCTTATTAATCGCCGTATTCTGTATCTGCCTGACCCGCTCACGCGTTATTCCGATGGTATTTCCCGTCTCTTCGAGGGTATAGGGACCCTCTCCATCGAGACCGAAGCGGAGCTCAATAATCTTCTTTTCCCTGACGCTGAGTTTATCCAGCACCTGCCGAATAAGCTTTTGAAGTGCCATGAAAAATATTTCTTCCTCATGCGCACCGCTGTCCGGGTCGACCACGAGGTCTACGAGCTCCGATGAGGTCTCCTCGTTTACGGGCGCCTCCAGGGAGCCCGGTTCCTGTGCGGCTGTCAGAATCTCCAGCACCTTTTCCCTGGAAACGCCGAGTTCCTTCGATATCTCCTCGGGCGTGGGCTCGCGTCCCTGTTTCTGAGTCAGCTGTTTTGTGACGAAATAGCACTTCCTGATCGTGTTCAGCATATGAACGGGCAGCCTGATGACCCTTCCCTTATCGGCAATCGCCTTGATAATGGACTGCCGTATCCACCACGTCGAGTACGTACTGAACCGAAAGCCCTTTGAATAGTCATAACGGTCGATTGCCTCAATGAGCCCGATATTCCCCTCGTCGATCAAATCGATGAGGCTCAGTCCGCGATGCTGGTACTTTTTGGCGATACTGACAACGAGCCTGAGATTCGAGGTTATCACCTTTTTTTTAAGATCGACAAGCTTTTGTTCAAACCGGCTTCTCTCTTCCGAATACCGCTTTGGATCCAGCCCCTCGAAATCATGCTGCTTTTTCAGCTCAGTGAGCTTGTCTTTGCAGTACCGGATCTGTATATAGCAGTTCTTCTCCTCTTCCGGGGTAAGAAGCGGAATTTTATTGATATTATTCAGATATGCCGAGAGCGGATCGTCATGATCGTAACCTTCACGGCTCCCGGCGGTTTCCGGATTTTTCATGGGGCAGTCGGGCCGATCCTCTTAACCGTCATTCAACCGCGATAGAGAAGCAATGAGGGCAGTCAATAAGGTAAATATTATCCGACACAATGTCGAGTTTCAAATACCGGCGAAAGTAAAATCACCCTATGGGAGATAATAGAGGGGGTTTACCGGTTTTCCCTTGAAGAAAAGCTCATAATGCACGACATTCGAGGCGGGATCACCGGTCCCAGAAGCCTTGGCGATCACATGGTTCTTTTTCACCATCTGCCCTTCCGTTACGAAGCTTTTAATATTTTTTGAATAGAGCGTGCAGTAGTTGTTATCATGCTCAATAATAATCGTATTCCCGTACCCTCGTATCATCCCGGCAAGCACGACCTTACCCCCCTGGGAAGAAACAACATCGCCACCCCTTGCAGGCCTGATGTCAATTCCGTAGTGGAAGTCATTTTCCGTTTTCCCGAAGGGCCGCACGACATCTCCCTTCACGGGCCATACAAATTCCACATCCTCGGTTTCAGCAAGCGGTGTTTCGACATTTCCCTGTACGTACAGAACACTTTCGGCATTCGGTATAAATACCCAGGTACCGCGCGCGATGTGAACGACATCATCCATATCGTTGGCGCTCTTGATCTCTTCGAGAGTAACACGGTACGTCTTCGCGATTCTCCACAGTGTCTGACCCTCGTGAACCCTGTGCCAGACACCACGCGCCCGGCCGGTTCGGGTATCTCTCCTGTACCCGTCCGTGGTCGCGCAGGAGGTAAGTATCACAAACAGGAAGAAACCCATCAACAGAAAGAAACACCTTCTTTTCATAATGCAGACTCCCTGATTCCTCCTTTATAAATTCGGTAGATTGTTTATTTTTATTAGAAAAGAGGACACCGATAAGCGGCAGCGGGGTTTTCGCTTGACAAAAACAATGGGGAAGAGTAATTTTCGCTTTGCCGTTGAACCAATGGGGGCGTGGCGAAGCTGGTTATCGCGCCGGCCTGTCAAGCCGGAGACCGCGGGTTCAATCCCCGTCGCTCCCGAAGATCTCCTCTTTCGGTAAAAGTACCATCCATCAGGAGAGAGGCGGGCTATAGCGCAGTTTGGTAGCGCGCACGGTTCGGGACCGTGAGGTCGTGAGTTCAAATCTCACTAGCCCGAAAATCAATTTCGCTTTAATCGTTACGGGGAATACGCGAAAAGGGCCGCCGTGCAGGCGGCCCTTTTCATCTCATCGATATCGGTCTTAAAGACCGCACCTGTCGAGCAGCTCCGGAACATACCGTTCCCATCCCATTGCCATGATATGGAGTCCCTGGCACATGGGTTTCACCTCGTTAATGAAATTCGCCATGAGCTCCACGGACTTGTGGGGACGATCTTCCTTCGAGGCTTCTTTGAGGGGAGAAATCCAGTCGTCGGGAACGAACACGCCGGGAACAAAGTTGTTCATATAATTCGCCATACCGGCCGACTTGATGATAACGATACCGCAGAGGACCGGAACCTTGTACTTTTCGGCCTCTTTCATGAACTTCTCGAAAACGGCGGGGTCATATATTGCCTGCGTCTGAAAGAACTTCGCACCGGCCTCGATCTTTCTCTCCATCTTAATGAGCTGCATCTCCACGGGATCAGCGCCGGGTGTTACAATCGCACCCGGAAATATATCCGAAGGATTACTATCGAGCTCCTCGTTCGCGAGGTCCCGGCCGTTCATGAGTCTCGTCATCGCCACGAGGAGGCTTACGGAATCCAGATCGAAAACGGGTTTGCTGCCCGGATGATCGCCCGCCGTGTTGTGATCACCCGTAAGCGCGAGTATATTGCGTATACCGTGAACGTAGGCTCCGAGTATATCACTCTGTATGGCGAGCCTGTTCCTGTCACGACACGTTATCTGGAGTATGGGCTCCAGCCCGTCCTGTACCAGTTTCGCGCATACGGCGAAAGAGCTGACCCGCATGACAGAACTCTGGTTATCGGTTACATTGACCGCGACTACGCGCTCCCTGATATAATCAACTTCGTTCTTCCAGCAGTGCTCCAGATCGACGCCCTTGGGAGGACCTATTTCTCCGGTAATGGTAAACAAGCCTTTTTTCAAACTTTCCTGTAATTTGCTCATTACTTATTCCTCCTCTTTTTCCGGAGTTTGTATCGGCGCCGTATACATTGCGGCCTTTTCCAACGACCATCGCGTGGTCTGCCTGTCTTTGTCCGTCACATCCTCGTTTCGGTAATCGCGCAGTGTGGGTATCTTCTTCAGATTATCGAGCTTTCCCAGCTCCTTCAGCCGGTTATATATCAGGTTCCACCCGCACTCCCTGTTCTCCTCCACCTCGCAGAGCCCGTCATGCTGGCCCCCGCACATCCCATTGATGAGACTTTTTGAACAGGATGTTATGGGACAGATTCCTCCGGTCAGATGGAGATAGCACGTTCCGCAGCCCGCGCATCGCTCATTTGAAGGCCACAAGCCCTGCATCCCCTGGCTCGAGAGGGTGTCGTTTGCCGGCAATGCGGGAATATCGACCATGGCCGCGGTTGCCTGCACCCCAATCCCGCATGAAACGACGAGCACCGCATCGGCTTTCCCCAGTTTCTCGATCTGATATCTCAGCCTCGACCCAACGAGCGCCTTATTGCATAGAAAATCTATCTGCGTGGAGCCGGTTACCTTCTTCCCCTCGGCATCCAGCAGTTCTGAGAGCTCATCAACCCTCTCCTGACCTCCCGAATCACATCCGACCGGACATCCTCCGCAGGCCACAATGAAAAGGTTCTTGTATTCTGAGAGCATGTTCTTCAGCTCTTCGATCGGTTTTGGAACATTGACAACCATTGGGCTTCCTCCTTAGTTAGGTAAAATAGCCTTGATCACGCTTCCCGGATTTCCTCCTGGATTCTATCGGCAGCATACCCGATCCTTTCACCCACAGCCGGAGAGAGCTCCAAGGACGGCTCTATCCGTTCCGGTTCGATACCGTAGAAGATGATATCTTCGGGAACCCTGCCCACCAGGCGTTCGAGCCTTATGGAATCGACGACACCGATGTCATGAAGGGATATGAGCATGTCCTCATTTCTGACGTCGTTCATTCCGAAACGGTAGACCGTTCCGGGCGGTTTTCCTCCCCGTACGGTATCAACGATGATGAGCTTGTCGAAATTCTTCAGATCATGAACAATGGCGAGGAACGCCGTTCCCGCATCGATGAGCTCCACGCTCTCATTGCCGGGACCCGCCCGGCCGCGCCTGTCGAGCTCGTCTATGACGGCTACGCCCGCACCCTCATCGCCCAGGAGAATATTCCCGACCCCGATCACCGCTATTCTCTTATTCATCTCTTTCAAAATTCCATGTCTCCTAAACGGCACGAACGGAGGCGAGCCTGTCACCCCGGATATTCATGGTATGCACAGAGCACGCGAGACAGGGATCAAAGGACCGGGCAATGCGGACGAGCTCATAGGGATTGGACGCGTCCTTCACCTCCGTCCCCATCAGTGACTGCTCCATCGGTCCGGGCTGTCCTTTTTCGTCTTTCGGAGAACCGTTCCACGTCGTCGGAACCACGAGCTGATAACGCCCGATCTTCCCGTCCTGTATCTTTATCCAGTGTCCCAGCGCGCCTCTCGGGCCGTCCACTACTCCCATGCCTTCCGATTCATCCGGTATTTCATATGCGGCACAGACGGGCTCACCCGGCTTCAGCTCGAGAACCCATTCTGCCATTGCGTCCGCAACGACCTTCGTGTCGAGCGCCCTCGCGGCATGTCTCCCGAGCACGGAGTTGAGGGCCTTGATCTCGATTCCCAGGTCCTTGATGCACGCATCGAGCGCCTCCTTGACCGGCGCATTTCCCGCGAAATAGCTCACCACCCAGCGGGCCAACGGGCCCACCTCGAAGACCTCCCCGCCGTATCTCGGAGACCTTATCCAGCTGTACCCGCTCTTCTTGTGCGCATCGGGTTTCGTCTCCTCCTTCGAGGGATGCAGGGGCCCCGAGTCTTCGTACCAGGAATGCGTCACGCTCTCTGTGATACTGTCCGTATTGAGCTTGTCAAAAGAGGACAGGGACCGGACGGCACCCTGTGAAAAGAGCCTCGACCGTGTCGTGTAGTCGGTATTTTTTCCGTCAAGGTCGAACGCGCCGTAACAGAGGAAATTCCCGGGACCGTCCCCGATTCCGAAATAGTCCGGATAGGTCTTCGCGACCGCTATTACATCCGGAATATAGATCGTGTCGATGAAATCCCTGATCTTGTTCAATCTCCAGAGAAAACCCGTTATCTTGTCAATGGTCGGATGCTCGGTTACCCCCCCCGGAACAACCGACGCGTTGTGCGGCATCTTGCCGCCGAAAAGCGTCAGCATTTCATGGGAAAGCCTTCGCATTTCGAGCGCCATGAGGTAGTGCTTGACAAGCGCCTGATTGGTCTTTTTATCGAACCTGTAATCACCTTCGTACCGCGGGGTAAAGGGAGCAAGCTCGCCCCTGACAATGAAATCCCGTACCGAGTTGAGCTCGGGATCGTCTCCATCGTAGTCGGCAACAGCCGCTACATCCACATAATCGAGCGCAGTGAGATGGTAAAAATGGAGGATATGCGACTGGAGGTAATTAGAGCCGAGCACGAGGTTCCTCATAATCCGGCCGTTGTCGGGAACCTTGTCCGCTATTCCGAACGCGCTGTCCAGGTTCAGCGTTGAAGCGGTACCGTGCACGGCCGGACAAACACCGCACACGCGTTGCGTTATACGCTGTGCGTCCCGCGGATCCCGGCCCTGGAGTATGATCTCGAAACCCCTGAAAAGAGTCCCGGAACAGCGCGCGTCCTTAACCACACCGCCGTCCACGGTCGCTTCAATTTTCATATGTCCTTCGATCCTGGTAATAGGATCGATTGTAATTTTTGTCGCCATGTCATTCCTCCATTGCGAATTAACGTGTCTTTATCTTGAAATTTTCCAGCGCGGGCTCGTCGATTTTCCGAAACATGGGGGCAAGTCTGTCCTGAAAATCGGGCTCGACACACCCGATACACTGGGCCCCTGCGCCGATGCACCAGTTAACGCCGTTATTCCACATCCTCGTGGGACAGTCCGCATAGGTCACCGGTCCCTTGCATCCGATTTCGTACAGACAGCCCGGTTCACCGGGATGTTTCGCGAATTGTCCGGCGTCGAAATAGGCCCTTCTCGGACAATTGTCATGAATGAGCTTTCCAAAAAAAGCCTTGGGCCGGAGAACGTCGTCGAGATCATCCGCCGAAGGCAGGCCGTTTATGAGTATGTCGGCCACGGTTCCGACAATCCAGTCGGGATGAGGCGGACAGCCGGGTATATTGATGAGCGGCTTGTCTATCCCCTCGTCTTGCAGGAATTGCCTGACCGATGTTGCCCCGGTCGGGTTCGGGCTTCCCGATGGAATACCTCCGAAGGACGCGCACGTCCCGACCGCGAGTACTGCAAGCGCATCTTTTGCGAGCTCGGCCGACATGTCCTTCATGGTTATCTCTTTCCCATCCATTTCACCGAGCCGGCAGTAGAGGCCGTCCTCTGCGACCGGTATCGATCCGTCTATGATGAGGATGAATTCTCCCGGTTTCGCCCTTGCCGTCTCACGCAGCACCTTGATGACGGGCTCGCCCTGTCCCCCCATGATGACGGCATGAAACTTGAGCGAAACATGCTTTCCCGGAACAACCGGATCGATGAGAAAGTTTTGTATATTCGGGCTCACTGAATTGAGCAGCGATACCGAGCACCCCGAACACGCGGATCCGGCTATATATACCGCTGGGATTTCTAGTACTTTCTTGGACACTGTTTCCCTCCTTGTTGAATGATGAAATAGGCAAGTAAACTTTCAATCGTTAAATAAATATTAAACCGACACGTGTCGCATGGTTTTCACCATAAACCCGTGAACAAAGGGCGTATCTATCCCTTCCCGTTCTTTCCCCTGTGCGGGAAAGACCTGACAAAATGAATTATTGATTTAAAGGCAGGTTACCTTCACCGTATCCTGCTACACTTTCCGTAGTATCTCCCGTTAAAACCTGCGATCGTTTAGGTTTGCCCGCAACGGCACCATCACTTCAGCGGGTATCAACCGTCTCCACAAATAACGAAAAATGCTGAAAAGTACGTTACTATACCCGTTTGCTATTTATTTGTCAACCAGTTTTAAAAAAGTTGACGGCGGCTCAGCCCCGGATTCTGAGAAAACGCAACTGCCGGCTCAGATATGAAAAGAGAATCCGGTACACATCGAAAGCATCTTTTACCGAAGCCTGAAAGAAACCGTACAGATCAATCTTCCTGAACATGAGGAAGAAAATAATCGAGAGAACGATGAGAGACCAGGTGAAAACAAGCACGAGCGAACCGGCATAACCGTAGCGGGTCAAATCCGGCTGGTCGAGTTGCAGGTAGTGTATGGTTGCCACGATATGGAAGGAAAGAGTCACCCCGAACAGAAAATACATGGCGGCAGTAAAGAGGGGATGAGAGACCGCTTTAGACGAGATGCTGTAAACCACGATCAAAAACAGGGTATAGAGAGGAAGAGAATAGGGAGCGAGGGCAATCACGATATTGACGCGTTCGGTCTTGACATAGGCGTTGGAGCGTTTCAGCGAGATCTTTTTGATTCGCACACCGCTCATGAGGGCGAAAAGTACATGTGATATTTCATGCTCGAGGATGTAGCTTTTTACGGGCGCTCCGAATATGAAGAAAAAGAGGATGAAAAATCCGAAACCTCCCATCGCCCAGTACATCTTACCCGTTACGGATGCATAAGCCCTGAACATACCCGGAAAGTGGACAACCAGTGAAACGGAAAAGGGAAGGACGAGGAGTGCGAATAACAGGATGAAGGCCTTTAAAAGGCCGCGTCCCCTCTTATCTGATTTTCGGCTCACTTTTGTGTATTCGATATCTTCTGAAGCATCATATTTGCGAGTTTCTTTGCTGCGGGGTCCTGGTACTCGTTTACAACCTTGCGGAAATAAAAACCGGCTTTATCGTAATCCTTCTTCATCCAGTGACAAAACCCGATCTCATAATGAGCCCAGACCATGGCATTCACGTTATCGGGATAATTGTCGATTATCGCCTGATATGCGTCGACCGCGTTCAGGTATCTATCCTCGTCGAATTCCTTCTGGGCGATCTTTTCGTAGTCCGTGATGCTGAACGGTTCACCTGATTCCGTGTAGAGCGCGGGTTTCTTCGTGGCGCAGGAAGTCGCAGAAATCAGCAGGATGGTAAACAGAACGGTAAAAAGAAGAAAAACTTTATGTTTTCTCAGGGACAGTGCCATAAGGGTCTCCTTGATGCCCGTTTCACGGACTTATCACTGCAGCGAGTCAATGGTATTTCCGGGCTTATCCCGCTTTTCGGATAGATAGGAGTATATCTCGTCTTTTACGGGCAACGTTTTCTTCAAATCCTTGATATATGCGTCTTCCTCGCCCATGGGATCGTAAAAGAAACAGCCCGTTGCGGTCCTCCTGAGAAGGGAAAAATACTTGTATACCTTCTCCTCGCCGGACCGCTTCTTCCACTGCCCCATACTGCAGCGAACCCGGAGAACATAGGTCTGAGCACCCTCGATCAATTGTTTGAAGACCATGCAGTGCGAGCAGTTGGCGCAGTATATTTTTTTCTGTTCGCCGCGGTCGGTATTTTTCGAGATGTTTTTCATAAGAACTCCAAATGGTATATAATAAGGTAAAGGTCGAATTTCAAGAAATTTAGGCAGCGCGGAGCTTTAAACATGTAAGGCGAGCGGGCGGCAGGCACCGGTTTAAAGTCTTATTTTGCGCTTGACCGGCCCGGCGTTTTCCGGTAACTTATCGATCGGGCACACGGGGATGTAGCTCAGTTGGGAGAGCACTTGAATGGCATTCAAGGGGTCAGGGGTTCGAATCCCCTCATCTCCAATAAAGATGGAAATGCAATGTAGAAATGAAACGCCGCCTCGGAGCGGCGTTTTTATTATGCCTTTTTTTCCGAACCTCTTCCACAGCTGCACCATGTACCCTTATTTTGTGCTTTATTATTTCCCTCATTATGGTACACTATAGGAGAATATCTAAAAGGGAGTAGATCGGTGTCCGACAACGAGAACAATCTCGACCCTGAAATCGCTGAGCTCCTCGGAATAGAGGCTGAAGAAGAGGTAAAAGAGGAAGGAAAGCCCGACTTCTTTCCGGAAAGCGGGAAACCGATATCCAAGACGGAAATCAGGCAGATCGATCCGCACGCGGTACTGAACGACAAGAAATCCTATTCCCGATTAATAAGCGCAGGTGGCGAGCACGGCAAGAGGCTCCATGAAATTATTTCCAAGTTCATGCAGGCTTCACAAAAAGACGAAAAGGGCATGTACCGGGAAAAAATCGTTCCGGCTTACTGGAATATGGTGCATGCGATGGTCGATAATTTCTTCGACGATCTGACTTCTGAAAAACAGGCCCTCTTCAGATACGGCCTCCTCAACAGCAGTTTTATCGATGAAAAACAGCGAGGTATCCTTTCCACTATCGACGAATCCGTGTCCGCCGAAAACCTCTATTATTTCGATGAATGGCTCCTCAAGGTGGGAAACGGAGACATTAAACCTTCATCCGTTGATGAAACCGCAAAGGCAAAGAAGAAGACCCCCTCATCGCTGCGAAGTAAAATGGAGCGGAAGATCGGAGCCCGGGATGCCGAGCTGAGCACTATGAAACTGAAAACAGAGCAGCATCTCATGATCGAGAAAAGCCTCAAGAGCAGTATCTCCATTATAACCAACCATGATCACGTCGGTGATTACGGAGACGTCATCGCTCCCTACTCGGTGGAGCAAAAAAAAGCGCTCGTCCAGATCCAGGACATTGTGAAAAACCTGCTGAAATCCGATCGGGAAATGTCCGCCGCGTACAGTACCGTGAAGTCCCTCGACAGAGAGATAGGCGGGCTGAAAGCCGAAGGAGGGGACACTCCGGTCGAAGTTGACACCAAGACCGTAAAAGAGGAGTTCTCAACCGTTAAACAGATGGTAAAGATGACGGTTGGAAGACAGGGCAATCACTTTCCTTTTCTCATCAAAACCTATATGCCCTCTTCCGAAAGGGAAATCTGTACAAAGAGCAGGCTCAAGTCCATGCTGGAAGAAATCGAAGGACTGGATACGGGTATATTCCTCAGAACATATAAGCGCGAGGAGCACCGTATACTTCCCCTCTTCGTCATTGTGCCCTCATACGGCGATACGGGAATATGCTGGGAGCCCTTTGACAGGATGAATAAGGCGACCGGAAAGGGACGGATATCCATACCGCTGTATCCCCGAAACCTGAAAGTCGCCGTACTTTCGGCCCTCGGTGATCTTCGTTGGCAGATTGCCAAAGAAAAAGCCCTTCACTACTGGATGGAGGAGGGGCTTACGGGCCACTATTATCAGTATGCCCAGGAAAAAAAGGTCAAGGGGGATCTGAAAGACCTCTTCATCCAGGACTACATACTCTGGATAACCTTCGAATCCCAGGGTATGCAGAAACTTCAGCGCGAGGTTCGATCCATATTCTGGCGCTACATCCCCTTCCCGCAGGCCGTAAAGGAAAATTTAAAAAATCGCGGCTACTACTACGCGGAGCTCTACAAGAAGGATCAGAACAGGGCGGTTTCCCGCGGTTATTAAAGGATCCGGAAATATCAATCCTGTAGAAAATCCTTGAGGTGGGTGAAGTGTTCGCGTATCTTCCGCAGAGCCCTCATCTCTATCTGCCGGACGGTCTCCGGTGAGATGGACAGTTTTGAACCAATATTTTTAAGCGTTATCTTTCTTCCGTCGATAAAGGCGTACCTGTAGAGTAAAACACTCCGTTCCTTTTCGTTCAGTATGCCGAGCATCTCATCCGTCTTTTCCTTCAGGTAATTCCTCATGAAGATGTAATCAGGATTGTATTTCGGGTCTTCAAGAACGTTTTGCAGAGAGAAAGAAAAAGTTTCCTCGCCCGACTCTATTGACAGCACCTTGTCGGGCAGCTGCATTATCTTCTCTATATCCTCAACCTTCATCCGTGTCTCCTCCGAAAGTTCCTCCGCACCGGGGACTCTCCCGGATTTCTTTGAAAGCCTCTGTGACGCCCTTGCCACCTTTCGCAGGCCTTCATCCTTTCTGTGCGGGAGCCTTATCATTCGGCTCTTGTTGGAGAGGGCACGGGCAATCGACTGCCTGATCCAGAAGGAAGCATACGTGCTGAAACGAACGTTCTTTCTGAAATCGTACTTTTCCGCCGCTTTTATCAACCCCATGTTTCCTTCCTGGATTATGTCCAGGAGGTCCATGCTGGATGACAGGTATCCCCGTGCGATTTTTACGACAAGACGGAGATTGGATTTGATGAGACGCTCGCGCGCCCATTCATCACCGTCCTGTATTCTGCGGCTCAGCACTTTCTCCTCTTCAGCGGTGAGAAGACTGTCTGTTCGTATTTGCCGCAGATACGAACTGAGACCGCTTTCCGATTCCTTTTTCTCTTCGTGCCTGGGTTTTACGGATATCATCATGCATGCTCCTGCCAACATTAAAGCAATTTGCATGCCAATACACAAAACTGGAGTTTTTTAATTAGTTATTTCATAACGATTTAGAAATTATATATTTTTCATCCTCCCTTCCTTATAAAAATTATACCTCCAACCCCGTATATGTATGATTTATCATAACTTTGTCAGGTAAAAAATATACCCTCGGCATACCGGGGGTATGCCCGTATACCCCCTATACCCCGTATACCCCGTTCATCCCCCCTGTGCGCCGTACACGGATGCAATTCCCCGGACAGGCGGGCCGGTTTCGTCACCCCGGGTATTGAAAAAGGTATCGATATGAGCAAACGGCGGTCTCCCGGGCAGGATCAATGGACATACTTGTCTGTATGATTATGAAGGGGGTAAGCAGTGCATAAAAAAAGAGACGTATATGTATGATTTTTCATACATATACGTCTCTCCCATGAATATAAGAAAGGTTAATCCTTGTTTTTAATGTTGTATTTCTTTCTGAAACGCTCGATACGGCCCGCCGTGTCAACGAGTTTCTGTTTCCCGGAAAAGAAGGGATGGCATGCGGAGCATATCTCAACGTGGCCTATATCAACAGTGGATTTTGTCTCTATCTTGTTGCCGCACGCACACGTGATAACGACAGGTTTGTATTCCGGATGTATTCCCTTTTTCATTGTCATGCTCCAGGAGCGCTTATACCCGTTGGTATACCGCACCGGCCCCTCTTGGTTCACCGAACCGGAACGCGTAAGCGCGCCGCAATTTGCTTTTCTGATACTCTCAAGCCGTTTCAAAACGGCCCGGCGGACGTTATCCTTCCCCAAACCCGCCGCCAAGTGAAATATACATTAAACAACACGATTCTCAAAGAAAATTCAGGAAGAGGTCAGGCCGATACGGACGCCGTGTTGTTCATCGAACGGAGGAAGGCCGCGTTGTTCTTCGTCGCCTTCATCTTTTCGAGAAGCAGGTCCATGACCTCGATCTCGTCCATTGGATGCATTACCTTTCTCAGTATCCACAGCTTCTGAAGCTCCTCCGTGGAAAGGAGCAGCTCCTCTTTGCGCGTTCCCGATTTCCACACGTCGATCGCGGGGAATATCCTTCTCTCAACGAGCCTGCGGTCGAGATGTATCTCCATATTGCCCGTGCCCTTGAACTCCTCGAAGATAACCTCGTCCATTCTGCTTCCCGTATCGATAAGGGCCGTTGCCATAATAGTGAGGCTTCCGCCCTCCTCGATGTTTCGGGCGGCGCCGAAGAAACGTTTGGGCTTGTGAAGCGCATTGGAGTCGACTCCCCCGGACAGTATCTTTCCCGATGTCGGCACGACCTGGTTATAGGCCCGTGCGAGCCGCGTGATGCTGTCAAGGAGTATGACCACGTCCTTTTTATGCTCCACGAGCCTCTTAGCCTTCTCGATAACCATCTCGGCCACCTGAACGTGGCGTGTGGCCGGTTCGTCGAACGTGGAACTGATAACCTCCCCGTCCACGTTCCTCTGCATATCCGTAACCTCCTCGGGACGCTCGTCAATGAGGAGTACGATGAGAACAACCTCCGGCTGGTTCGCGGTTATGGCATTGGCGATCTGCTGGATGAGGATCGTTTTACCGGTTCGAGGCGGAGCTACGATGAGGCCTCTCTGCCCCTTTCCAATGGGTGTAAAGAGGTTCACTATACGCATGGATATCTTATCCGGTGTTGTCTCAAGATTGATCCGTTCTTCCGGATAGAGAGGAGTCAAATTATCGAAGAGAATTCTTTTTTGCGCGACCTCGGGATCTTCAAAATTAACGGCTTCAACCCTCAGAAGAGCAAAAAATCGCTCGTTTTCCTTGGGGGGTCTCACCTGGCCCGAAACGGTATCTCCCGTTTTAAGACCGAAAAGCCTTATCTGGGAAGGCGATACGTATATATCATCCGGTCCCGGCAGATAATTATAACTGGGAGACCGGAGAAAGCCATAACCGTCCTGCAGGATTTCGAGAACGCCTGATGCGAATATGAGACCGTGCTTCTCGGTTTGAGCCTGAAGAATTGCGAACATGAGGTCCTGTTTCTTCATACGGCTCGTACCCTCGACCTTGAACTCACGTGCAAGCGACGAAAGCTCCGAGATCGTCATATTCACGAGCTCATTTATATTGAGCTTGGTAAAGTTGATTTTTTTCTTCTCGTCAGATTTTTTACGAGTCTTCTTTATTACAGCGATCTTACCGTTCTCTTTCCGTGATGTCGCCGGAGACGGTGCACCGTTATCGTTTTCCTCCGCTTCGGCATCCGCGGGAGAGTCGCTCGGAAGTTTATCTTCCGGACTCTCGCTCCCGGTCTCTTCGACCGCCTGGCTGAAAAGGTCGTTCTTTTCGTCGTTTAAATCTTCTTTCGAAACCATCCTTAAGATCATCTCCTTTATAGTTTTATCCGTTAATAACTGGTATTTTGTACCCGAATTAATAAAAGGCAATGGCCCTTAATTTGGCAATGGCCCTTCGGTTATTGATAAATAAAGTAGAAAACCATACGACACGTGTTTGTTTTGATATTTCACGATTGTAAGTTCAGGTACCCATTCAATGAGAGTCCGTTTAACAATGCCCTGTCCACTTACCGATGTTGGATATGACATTTATAAGAATACAAATTAAAAGCGGATTCGCCGGCCGCTCAATGATGAAGATCAAAATTCCTGCAGATATTTCCTGCGGAAGAAGAGCATTGGAACGAGGTTCGCATTATCTGCAAAGCTTATCGCCCTTTCATTTCGTGAAATTATAATAGAAACCACAGCCTATGCCTTTGCCTGTACGAGCATCCCGTACATAAGCAACGAAATGAAATGTTACTCCGGAAGTATGGATTTGAAATACCCGCTCCTGCCTGCTTCCCGAAATGAACATCCGATGGAAATTATGAGGTCTTAAACAGCAGATCAAAGGAATGACTATTACATGATGAAATTACATAATCTGAATCATCGTGTCAACATAAATTTTTCAGCTCCCGTACCCTGCTGCTCATGAAGAACAATCATGAAATACCGGATGTTATACTGCTGCTCCGTACTTCGCACAACCCGATGAGCTCGGTAAACAGCCCCTTCAGATCATACTCTATTAAATCACCGACCGTTATCATATCGCCGTTCTTAAATGCACCCTCCACGTTACTCAGACATTCGGACAACCTTTTAAACAGCCCTTTGTCTTCCTCCGTTCGGACGTCCCCCTTCTCGCCGAGGACCATACGAAATACATATATAATTTCATCAATAACCTCGGTAATTACATTGAGATCTCTGACGGCATCCAGGTCGTGTCCCGTCTGAAGGTTTTCACCAACCCTTGTAAATTTTTCAGACGTTCGCCGTGCGATCCTGAGCAGGTCATTCACTACCTCCCCGGTCGTCCGGGTACCAAGCCGGTTATAGAGCACTTCGTTCTTGAGTGTCGCCCACTTGACGGATTTCGGAAGCGCCGTTAAAAGGCCGTTCAGCAGCTTCTTCAGACGGTCGGCATCTTCCTTCCCCGGATAGCGCTTTTCGAGATTCTGGACTTCCCGCCCCAGTTCGCGAAGAACATCGTCGACCGATTTCTCATTTTCGAGCAGGACAACGAGCGGTTTTACATTCAGCACCCCGAGCGCATTCCGTACACCCTCGATAATGAGGGAGAGTCCCTCAATAATTTCCTCGCACCCGGATGGATCCGACAGATCTCCTGTAGTGAGGGTTCGAATATAATCGCCTAAACTTGCCAGCGTATCCAATGCCAGCCTGGCATTGGGGACCGTGACAATCCGCACTTCATCAACCGTGCCGATATCCCTGCTCAGCTCTTCGGGGACCTGTACGAGAGGTACTGCTCCTCCGTCCAGATACACGCCGTCTATCACGTTTCCGAACCGGCGCACCCACTCCCCAAGGCTCTCGAGCACGTCACCGAGGTTCTTTTCATTTTCCAGCTTAAATTCGAGGGTACTGCCGTCAACGACTATTCGCATGATCCGCTCCGGTATGGATTCTGATTTAATTCAACGTCTTATAATTTTATCCATATGCAAGTTCACGTGCCTATCTTTTCTTGAGCTGATTGGAAAAATTCTCCAGGCTCTTCTGGCTCTGTTCGAGCTCGTTCATCGCCTGCTGCATGACCGTGAAATCCCGCTCGAGCTTACTCCTGTAATCGTCTATGTGGTCCTTCCAATCCTCGATCTTCTTATCCTGGTCCCTTATCTTCGTATCGATATTTCTTATATGGTAGCTCACGATGCCGTTTCGTGGTTCGGTGTACGCCTTGAGCGTTTTATCCATGACATAGGCAAGGCCGTTGTCTATGACGGAATCTCTATTCGTATCCGAGCCGAAAAGCATTTCTATCGTATCGGGATGATTGCGGACGGCTTCAATAAATGTATCCTCGTCGACCTGCAGATACCCCCCCCTGATCTCTTCCCAGCTCGAGCCGGAAGATCCCATGGACACGCCTATCTGGGCCATGAGTGAAAGTTCCTTGCCGCTTTCCGTCGGATAGGGATTCATCATCAGGGTCTGCAGCTTGTTCTTCAGACCCGCGACCGTGATATCGCCGGCAAGAAGTCCGGCCTCCGTTCCCTCGTCCAACCTGCCCGTTGGAACGACACGAGCCTGTTCATTGATATACTCGAGAAGCTTGTTATACTGGTCGATCAGGTCAACGATCCGTTGCGTAATCTTCTCATAGTCCCTGTCAACGTCGAGGATTATTTCCTCTTTACTCGGCTTTTTTACACTGAGGGTCACACCTTCGATCGCATCATCGATCTCGTTCGATCCGCGCTCGATCCTGACGCCGTCGATATGAATAACGGAATTAGCCGCTTCCTGCATGAGGTGTTTCGGAACGGCCCCCTCCCGTTCACTCGTATCGATGATGTCAAAGCGGGCAAACGTGATTCTCCTGGCGGTATTCCGGTTGATAAAGAGTATTTTGTCGATCCTGGACCTGTCCGTAATATCCTGCAGCTTGAACCGGTATTCATTCAAGTCGGGACCGAGGCCGACGGCCTCCGCGGATTCCACCTTACCGGACAGGGTCTCTATACCGATGACGGCGTCATCAGTCACGACCACCGGTTCAGCGGGTACGGTCTCCTCCGCCTCCGCCTTTGCAATCTGGCTTCCACCCTTCAGCTCGATATCGCCGACCGTAACCGTTCCGATGGTTCCGAGCTCCGGCCAGCCGAGCTCCTCCTTTTCTTCGACGGGATTCTCCTCGGCCCTTACCTGCACCCTGAGATATACCTGGGGACCTGTATTTACGGGTTCGGAAAGATCGAATCTGACGCTGCTGTTCGGTTCGAGAAGAAGCACGTCGTCGAGCAGATACCGTGTCCCCTCCCCTACGGGTGTAATCCGTTCCTCACTGAAGCTCGTATCAACCCGCACCGCCACCTCTTCACCGAAAACCCCGATCGTGCCGAGATAGCCCAGTGTTTCGGCGTCGGTGACCGACAGCCTGTTCTTCAGACCCGGTTCCTTCGTTTCCAGTATGAGGACTTCGCTTTCCTCCGTGTCACGCGCGATCTTGGCGTTGAGGTATTCTCCCGCCTGATCGTTTATCGCACGAGCCAGGTCCTCCATTCTCCCTCCATTGAAGATAATGTCCGAATCCGTTTCTCCGACCCTGAGCCTGAGAGTCGCGGGTTCTAAGACGGTACTGGATGGAATGGAGTCGGAGAGAAGGCGCTCGCTCTTCGCCGCCTGCTCCACGGTAATAATCGACCGCGAGGGTTCGGCTATTCGAGAGGTTGTGGCTGTAAGGATTTCTCCCCTGCTGGAGACCGCTATCTTGTCGTCAAACGGAGACCTGAAACCGTAGAGGGAGTGGGCTGTTTCCTGAACGCTGTTTATCCTGTTCCCGAGATTGGACCAGGCGCTCTTCTCCCTGTCGAGAACATCTTTGACTTCTTCCAGTCGGTCGAGTTTTTTATTCTCTACCTTTACCAGCTTGTCAATGATCGATTTAACATCGATCGTACTCGAGACACCCGGAAGATTAACTTCAGCCATATCCAGTTCCGGAGATTTGAGATTTTCGCTCCGGAGCCGAGATCGGTATCAGATTCGACTACCGCTCCTCATCAACGAGGAGACCAACCATTTCCTGTATTTTTGCAGCCAATTCAACAAGCTGCTCCGGAGGGATTTCCTTAATTACCTTATCGGTCGCGTTATCTATTACTTTAACTACGATACGATGGGTGTCCTCGTCGACCCGAAAATCAAGTCTTTTGTTAAAGATATCCCCCGCTTCTTTTACCGTATCAATGGCATCATCGATGAAAAACCTGTCCTTCACGGCCTCACCGGAAATCTTTCCGGAACCGCTCCCGGGAAATTCCCGGACCTTCATTTGATCGGGCTTCCCCATCGATATAAAATCCGGTTTGAAACTAGCATTACGGTTAATTATCTCAATACCCATAGAACATACCTCCCATCCTTGGGCCGTTTGCAGGTCGAAATTCATTAATCGGGTTAATATTCCTGCGGCCCTCTTCAGGGCCGCAGGTTCGTGATCGGTTTTTTGCCTAGTCCAGCAATCTCAGGACTGATTCCGGCAGAAGATTGGCCTGCATCAGCATAGCGGCACCGGATTCCTGGAGAATCTTCAAACGCATGAAGTTGACGATCTCCGATGCCATGTCGGTATCCCTTATTCTGGATTCCGCCGCATGAAGGTTTTCCTCAGCAACCGCCAGGTGAGCGGTAAGCCGTTCGAGTCGGTTCTGTACCGCACCGAACTCGGCGCGCTGACTCGATATGAGGTCCACAGCCTTATCAATACGTCCGAGAGCTTCGTTGGCGGAGCTCACCGTCTGCATCGATATCCCCGAAATTCCGATTGCCGCAGCCGTCATGGTTTTCATCGCAACCGTTATCTCCTGGTTCGGGTTCGGCCCAACATGAAAGCGGAAAGAATCCTGCGAACCGTCCAGGATCTTGAAGCGATTGAACTCAGTCGACTCGGCGATACGTCCGATCTCGAGGACGAGCTGGGAAACCTCCACCTGTATGAGGCTCCTGTCCTCCTCCGAGTAGATTGCATTTGCCGACTGAACGGCAAGCTCACGCAACCTGTGGAGGATGGAATGCACTTCCTGCAGCGAACCTTCAGCCGTCTGAATAAAGGAAATACCTCCCATGGCATTTTCCTGCGCCTTTTTCAATCCTCGTACCTGGGATCTCAGCGTCTCCGATACGGCCAATCCGGATGCATCGTCGCCAGCCCTGTTGATGCGCAAACCGGATGCAAGCTTTTCAATCGACTTCGAGATCGCTCTCTCGGTCTGTGCAAGCACACGGTTCGCAAAATGCGCGGATACGTTATGGTTAATGATCATGTTATCTCCTCCCTCCTTAGAGATCGATGGCCTCAAATCCATTTTCGACCGTGAGCAACTCTGCAGGCGAAGGGTAAACCGATCACTTGACCCCTGCGTCCTGACGTGAGGTTTTTGACTGCATCTAAACGGACAGGCCAAAGCACGATCATGCTGGGTGTTAGGCTGTTACATCCGGAACAGAGCGCTCTTTACACTGACAGAAGCTGCAGAACCGTCTGCGGTTTCAGGTTCGCCTGGGCGAGCATGGCCACACCCGTCTGAACGAGTATGGTGTTTTTCACATACTCGACCATCTGAGCGGCCATGTCCGTATCCCGGATAATCGATTCGGCAGCCTGGATGTTCTCAGCACCGACGAGAACGCCCCGGACCGCCATCTCGAACCTGTTCTGATACGCTCCCAGATCCGCCCTTTGCCGGGAAACGGCTTTCATGGCCTCATCTACGGCCCCGATGGCCATATTCGACGACCCCGGGCTCGATATGCTGATGGTTTTTCCGTCCACCCTGAGCCCGAGAGCATCCGAGGTCATGGTACCGATGAAGGCTCGCTCCCTTTGATCCATGTTTGCTCCAACGTGGAACCACATGGATGCGATCGGCGTTCCTCCCATGGCGGGATTGGCGAATGCACCGGTGAGCATGTTATAGCCGTTGAACTGAGCATGAGACGCTATCCTGTCCACCTCGTCCACGAGCTGCGAAACTTCGATCTGTATCTGCATCCTGTCGGAATATGAATATATCCCGTTCGCAGATTGTACCGCCAGTTCGCGAATCCGGTGGAGAATATCGTGCGTTTCCTGCAGATACCCTTCGGTGGTCTGGATGAAGGAAGTCGCATTCTCGATGTTACGTGCGGCCTGCTCCAAACCCCGTATCTGCGATCTCATCTTCTCAGAAACGGCAAGCCCGGAAGCATCATCCCCCGCCCTCGTTATCCGTTCGCCGGACGACAGCTTGGCAACGTCCTTGTCAACATCGAGCCCCCTGAATTTCAGGACCCTGTTGACATAGAGAGCACTCATGTTGTGGTTGACGATCATAGACCTACCCTCCTTGATGGTTCTCATGCGTCCCTGCATGAGGTTTCTTACAAGGTCTGCTCCTTGCAGCCGTCCGGATCACCAGGGCCGGAGACAGTTATGATGCGCGCCGTCATTTCATCCCCATAACCCCTCCCGTCCCCGTTAATGAGGAACGGGATGGGCATGCCCTGGATTCCAGCAACTGAAAAAAGGCCCCGCAAGGGGTATCCCCATTCTGCAGACGGGAAAGACTCCCGGTCCTCTCTCACAATGGTGTCGAGAAAAGACACAACATCCGCGTGAGGTGGAGGGAGGCCGATCAAGCCATATACCTCGGAGCGGATTCCGATACCTTCCCGGATGTAAATGCGGACAAGCCCGATAAGGGTAAGGCGGAGCTTTATCGACCGCCGCCCGCTGTTTGGATCACAGCAGGCATACCGGCGGACGGGACACACTCCGTGGAGGGACCACAAACCCCGAGGGGGCATTGAATCAGTTACTGGTACAACCACAACCAGGGAGTAGGTAACTCATTATCATCACCACTTGATAATGCCTATTTCAAAGATCGAATGAATAGTACGGTGCTTCTGTATTTCTATTCCACGAACCGTTCCTCAGTCCGCTTTCAACGAAACAACTGGAGAACGCTCTGCGGCAGGAGGTTCGCCTGCGCGAGCATGGCCGTACCGGACTGTATGAGGATCTGGTTCTTGGTAAAACTGACCATCTGTTCTGCAATGTCCGTGTCCCTTATCCGGGACTCCGAGGCCTGCATGTTCTCATACCCGGACATAAGGCCCTTCGTCGCGAACTCAAGCCTCGTCTGGTAAGCTCCGAGGTCTGCACGCTGCCTTGAAACCGCCAGGAGGGCCTGGTCGACGCTGCCGATAACTCTGTTCGCCTTTTCGGGTGTTGAAAGGGTAATAACCGAGCCTGTTGACACCTGCTTCAGCCCGAGTCCGCGGGAAGTCATGGTTCCAATGAAAACCTGCTCCCGCTGATCCATGTTGGCGCCGATGTGGAACCACATCGAACCCGTGGGGCTGTTTTCGCCCGTTATACGGGCGAAACGTCCCGTAAGCATGTACATTCCGTTGAACTGTGCGTGGGACGCGACCCGGTCGATCTCATCAACGAGCTGCGAGACCTCGACCTGTATCTGCATCCTGTCTTCACTCGTATAGATTCCGTTCGAGGCCTGAACGGAAAGCTCGCGTACGCGCTGAAGTATGTCCTGGATTTCCTGGAGATAACCTTCGGTGGTCTGAATGAAGGAGATTCCGTCCTCTGCATTCTTTACCGCGCGGCGCATCCCCGTGATCTGCGATCTCATCTTCTCCGAGACCGCGAGCCCGGACGCGTCATCGCCCGCACGGTTGATACTCATGCCCGAGGACAGCTTCTCTATGTCCCCGTTGATGTCCCAATTCTTGAACTTGAGTATCCTGTTCGCAAACGTTGCACTGACGTTGTGGTTGATAATCATCTTTTCCTCCTTGAACTGTACTGCCGGCATCCTTGCCTGAAAGTCAAATTACTGCTTTTTCGCTTAACTTATTTTGCAATCGAACGATAATCATAGTGTTATAAAGGGGGCATCACCTCCTTCTGGCCGTAAATAACGTAAATGTACGCGCCTGCTCATGGGAGCAACGGGTACACTCAGCAGAATTTTCCTCAATTGTACTATCGGTATGCATCCATTAAAACTTTAGATTATCTTCATTTTACCCCGTGAACGGATCAGGCCTCATTTGCGGGCCGCGTTTGCGGGCCGTATTTGCGGGCCGTATTTCCAGGACATCGTAACGCTCATTTCTTCCTTAAGAATAATTATGGATAAAAAATTGATTCCAGCTACTGTTAATATTTAGTTAATCGGTTTACCTGTGCTGCAGTCCGGTGTATATATCAGAGTGAATTTCGAGTTTCAATAGATATATACAATGAGAAGCTTTCACATGAATAGGACACACTAGTGCAGGTGAACTTCAGTAATTTTTGGAACAACATAGAAATGATTATCATGTTTAATAACTGTTTGATTGTATAAAATATTAATTCTAAGTTCGCCCTATTAAGGTGAATGTGGCGAATTTAAAGAAAATGTCCGAGATGCATTCTATAACAAAGACAGTACAGATGTACGGTTCCAAGACGTTTCCATAGAGGGTGCATATGAACGAGCTGATAGCCGTAGTTGACGACGAAGTCGATATCACGAATCTCGTGTCCCTTCATTTAAAGAAGGCCAAATACCGCGTTCTGGAATTTCATGACGCGGCCGGTTTTATAAAAAATTGCTCTTCACAGCTTCCCGATCTCCTCATTCTCGACCTCATGCTTCCCGACGGAGACGGCCTCCATATCTGCACGCACATGAAAAAGGTGGACCGGTACTCCTCCATACCTATAATCATGCTCACCGCCAAAGCGGAAGAGACGGACAGAATAATCGGACTCGAGCTCGGCGCGGATGATTACGTAACAAAACCCTTCTCTCCAAAGGAGCTCGTGGCCCGGGTAAAGGCCGTTTTGAGGAGAAACGCCAAGCCTGAGAGTACTGAAAAAATTGCTGTCGGTAATTTCCTGCAGATGGACCTCCAGAACTGTATCGTAACGGTCGACGATGAGAAGATAAACCTCACCACCACGGAATTCAGGATCCTCCACCTTCTCTCCTCCAAGCCGGGATGGGTCTATTCGCGGGAGCGCATACTCCACTATCTCTGGGGAAATGAAAAGATAGTACTCGATCGTACGGTCGACGTGCATATACGTCACCTTCGTGAAAAACTGGGCGAATGCGGCGGTATAATCAAAAACGTCAGGGGTATCGGATACAAGCTGGAAGCATGATAGGATCACTTTTCTTCAAGGCATTCGTCGGTTTTGTCGTCATAACGGGCATTCTCTCGCTCGCGCTCCTCATCATATCATCCACGACCATAAAGAACCTCTACATCGACACGCTCATGCGTAAAACCGAGAATCTCGGCAACATGCTCCGGAGCGATATCGTGGCATACCTCGAAGAGGAAAAAACCTCCAGCTCCTCGTCGAAAATATCAGCACCAACACGAACAAAAGAATCACGGTCATACGACCGGACGGCACGGTAAAGGCGGACTCCCATGCCGAACCCAAAAGATGGATTTGCACCGGGACCGGCCGGAGATCATCAAAGCGCACGGCGGCGAGATCGACCGGTTCATCCGGCACAGCATCACGATGGGAGAGGAGATGCTCTACGCCGCCCTTCCCCTCTCTGTAAGGAGGGGATATTATCGGTGTTCTGCGCATCAGCATGAAAAACGAGAACATCGAGCATAGAGTTCGGTCATTCCAGTCCAGGATCTCGATAACGACCTGTGTTTTCATAGGAATACTCATCGGAGGGGCGTTTTTCTTTTTCAGGCGGATCATGGATCCGATTCGGCAACTGAAGAGCGCCGCTGACCGCATTGCGAAGGGTGACCTGGGAGCCCGGGTCTTTTTAAAAAACGGTGATGAAATCAAGGCACTGGCGGACAGTTTCAATTACATGTCGGATGAAATCAACAGACATATGGCCGGCCTCACGAAACAGTGAGAAGAGCTGCGCTCCATCATCTCCTCAATGCAGTCGGGCCTGCTCGTACTCGACCGGAACGGCAAGATAGTACTCTGCAATGAAAGCATGGAAAAAACCGTACAGGCTTCCGACATCACGGGCCAGTTCTACTGGGCCGTAATCAAGGATACAGCGGTTTTCGAACTGATACGGAGAATCCAGAAAACAAAAACGAGCGAAAGCACCGAGTTAAACCTCTACGGGAGGCCGTATCAGTGCAACACGGCTTATGTCATGAAAAATAATGAAATCATCATTGTCTTTCATGATATAACGGGCATCCGGAACCTCGGGAAGATGAAGCGGGATTTCGTGAGCAATGTCTCCCATGAGCTGAGAACCCCGCTCACCGCCATCAAAGGGTACGCGGAAACGCTCAAGGGAGTAAAGGGGGAAAATTTCGATTACCTGCAGACAATAAAGAGGCATACCGACAGGCTTATCAACATCGTCCAGGACCTCCTCGTGCTTTCGGAACTCGAGGAGATGGAGCTTGTCAGTGAAGACTTCGAACGCGTTGACGTCAACACCGTAATCCGCCAGATGAGCCAGGATATTCGAGCAGCGGGTCCGGGAAAAGGGCCTGTCACTCCTCCTCGAGCTCGAAAACATTCCCCTTATCCGGGGAGACGGCTGGAAGCTCGAACAGGCGTTTATCAACCTCATTGACAA
>Ga0272442_10002057_pt1 | contig 29618 bp, 28 predicted proteins | sample SSMForm2O_FD_200262 | JGI IMG/M metagenome (GOLD analysis project Ga0272442, IMG submission 200262) | Marine sediment archaeal communities from Little Sippewissett salt marsh, Falmouth, MA, United States - SSM-Form-2O | ecosystem: Environmental > Aquatic > Marine > Wetlands > Sediment ...
GGAAATCCTCAACGGAGATCCGCTCCTCGCGGCAGACAAAAGTGATGCCGGTGAGATTCTCGATCTTGGTCTGAAAACTCTGAATGCGGATCACCTGTTCCACTTCACCTTTGCGCAGAGCTTCCTGAAAACGGTGATTATCGATAATCAAGTTTGCCAGCATCTGGATCGAACGTTCCTCCAGGTATTCGCGGCTTCGGGTGGAAACAAACAACAACGCCTCTCCCTTTTCTCCGATCAGCTTGTTCAGGTCAGGTTCCCTGTATATGCGACGAATCCGGCGGATAATATCATTATAGATCCCGAATTTGATGGCCTCGTCGTCAAGGAGAAGCGATTTTCCCGCACTGCCTACCGCGGCCTGGCTGATGCGCCGGACCAATTTGTTTTTTTCCCTGAGGAAGTTCTCATACTCATCCCGGGTGTTCAGGGTGAATGCCAGAATCACCAACCCCACCGTCTTTTGTCGGTATTCAGCGGTAAATCCCTTTAAAAAATCCACGTTGCGAGCCGCCTGATGCACGATTCCCAGGATTGAGTTGGACATCCCCGGCCAGTCTTCAGCCAGCGCTCCGATGGCGAAATTAACCGGAAGTCCGGTATCGCCGATCTCCTCAATCATGATTACCGCTTTTTTGCGGGACTCCTCGTATTGACTGATCAGCTGCAGCAATAAAGCCCGCTGCCTCTCCAGTGGAAAAACCCGCTGGGATTCGGTAATCAGGTTCATTCGACGGACGATCTTATCCTCGGAGATGCTTACGCCCCGGGATTGGAGCAACGCCATTAGGCTGCGCAGCTCATCGGAATTCAGATCGCCTTTCATAAAAGCATTGTAGAAGAGGTCATGTGCAAAGTCAAAACATGTCTTCAGCGGAAAATGTGCAGAAAAAAACTTGGAAATGCAGATTATACTTGACTTTCCGTTTTTTCTTGCATATTATGATGCAAAGGGAGGACATCATGAACAAAACTGAATTGGTCAAAGCTATCGCTGAAAAGGCGAGCCTTAAGGTGACGGACACTGAAAAACTGGTTAATGCATTTATCGAGACTGTTTCCGATGAGCTTAAGGACAAAGGCAAGGTCACCCTGGTGGGATTCGGCACTTTCAGTGTATCCCATCGCAAATCCCGGACCGGCGTCAACCCCAAAACCGGTGCAAAGCTGACCATAGAGTCCAAGGATGTCCCGGTCTTCAAACCCGGGAAAGCCTTAAAGGACATGATCAACTGACCGGGTAATCAACCAAAAAGAAATCCTACAGAAATCCCCCGCTATAGGGGATTTCTGTATATATTGAAATATCGGTCTTTCGCAAAGGTTATTTCACTTCAATCAGGGCCGGAGAGGGTAGCTGGATATCCAGCGTTTCGCCGGATTCCGTAAAAGCCTGAAGGCTGGCGATCCGCAGGGAGTGGTTGCCCGGTTCAGAGAATTTCACACTAATCTGCGCCATCATGCCACCTTTCCGGGGGGGAGTAAAACTGTATCCCAGGTCGAAATTCCCGCCAGTGAAATCTTTCAATATTTTTGCCTTGTCAGCGGGAAGGAAATCGGTATTAATGGAAACGATCTCCGCTCCCCCGGAAGAGAAATCGCCGGCCAGAGACATTCGGGCAACGGGTTGGGGTGTAGTGGAAAGACGCAGGGAGAACAGAATCGGTTGGCCGGTCTTGACGCTCTTCCTGGCCGGAAGAACCTGAATTCCTCCGGGCGCCTGATTCGGCTCCCGGTTCGGCCCGGGACGCACATTGCCGCGACTGTCGTTCGAGGGTTCCTCTTCCGGTCGATTGCCGGCTCCCGCTTCATTCGTTTGCCCTGCCCCGAGAGAATTGGTCCAGATCGTTTCTCCTTCGCCGTTACGGCTGCGGCGGCGGATCACCCGGGGCGTGATCGAGAATATTAAATCCTTTTGTTCAACCGTTCTGTCGGTACTGCCGAACAGTTTACCGATGATGGGAAGGTGGGAGATCAGGGGAATGCCCGCCATGGAATCCCGCTCCTCATCCCGAATGAATCCCCCGATGATATTCGTCTCCCCCTCCTTCAGCCTGATTGAGTTCTTGATCTCCCGTTGCCCCATTACCGGGAATTGATCCACGTAGCTGGTAACGAACGTCATGGACAGTTCAATATCCAGAGTGACCTCTTCGTTTTGATGAACAAAGGGGGTAATCTTGATCTCCAGGCCCACGTTCTCGTACCTGTATGTCGTTACGGGAGTATTGTTTACTCCTCCCGCGGCAAATGACTGAAACTGGGTCTGGGGAATGGGGACCTTGTCCCCCACCATGAAGCTGATCTCTTCGCCGTGAATGCCACGCAGATTCGGTTTGGCGATCAGGCGGTTATCCCCGCTGGTCTCCAACAGGTTCATGGCTACACTGGGGACCGTCATGAAAAAGTTCGTATCCTTGATGGCGTCGAGCTTGAACGTGCTGCTGATGGAGCCGTCATCATTGGTGTTGCCCATATTGAGTTCAAATAGCGTCGAATTGAACCCGGCGCCGATTTCCTGGAGCAGATTGCGGTTCACTTCGAGAATTTCAACATCCAGTTCCACTTCCGCTTTGGTGCGGTCAACCTGGAGCAGAAAGCGCTCTACTTCCCGGAGGGTCACCACGTCGGCTTTCACGATCAGAGTGTTCAATGCCGTGTCTTCCTGAACCATGGGCCGGCTTTCCCTGAAAACACTCAAAACCAGTTTCTTGGCGTCCTCCGCCTTGAGGCTGGAAAGAGGAAACACCTGCACGCCGCTGAGGGAATACGCGCGGTTTTTATAGGGAGTATCCGCGTACACCATCACCGTGGTGGGATCAAGGGGACGGAATTTGGCCCCCGCCACCAGGCACAATTGATTCAACACCTGGTGGAAAGACACTTTTTCCACATCCAGGGAGTACACGAAATCCCTGAAATCCTTATCAAAGATAAAGTTCACTCCGAAAGATTTTCCCAGGGCCTTGAATATTCGGGTAACCGGCATGCTGCGCAGCTTGAGGCTGATCTTCTCTCCCGGATCAATGGCGAGTTCGATCGGCGGTTTGATCCGGGATTTGAACGTTTCATCCGCGGACCGCTCCGCATCCCGGCCGAGGTATGCGTCCAACTCTTCCCGGAGTCCCTGATTGGCGGGAAAAATCGCCAAAGCCGCATTGTATTCCGCTACCGCCTTGTTCTCTTCACCCCGGCCCCGCAGTTCCCGGGCCCGGTACAGGTGGGAATAATATCTGGACATACGCGCCCGCAACAAGAGGGTGCGGTATTCGGCTTTATGAGGATAACGCTTGATCATGTCGGCGAAATACGCTTCCGCCTTTTCATAATTCCGGGTCTGGGAATATTCCAGGCCCTGCCGAATTTTTTCCTTGTGCATGGAACACCCGGATTGCAATACCAGCACCGCCATGATTCCACCCACTACGATGATTTTTTTCCAAAGCTTGCTAATTCTCATTTTCATCTACTCCCTGGAAAGGAATCTCCCGGCTCTTGCCGTCCTCCATCACTACAATCCGCTTTTCGTCAAGGCTTCGCAAAGAAAGCTTTTCCCCTAACGCCTCACCCGCTTCCACCACAAAATACTCACCATTTACGCTGATGATCGCGGTGACACGACCTTTTCGGCGGATGAACCCTTCGTATACGATTTTTTGAGCCATCCGTTCCTGCCTTTCCGGAGCCAGGGATTCACCCCGCCGCATTGGTTCCGAAACCGGAGGTGCCGCCCTGGGGACGGGAGATACGCTCCGGCCCTGCCGGAACAGGTCCCGATGAATCGTCAATTCAACCGGCGGTGTTTTCAGACGGGAAAGGCGCACCACTTCCGTGGCGCCCAAGGCGGTGAAGCCGGTCAGCAACAATGCCAGAACAATCGGTTTGTCAACGCGCAAAATACGCCTCCATAACAAAGCTGGCGATCAAGCCACTGTCGGTACGCCGGAAACGTACCGATCTCAGATATACCATTTCGGGTTGACTTTCCACTTCATGAATGAAGCGCTTTACCGCGGCGTAGGGCCCTGAAAGGGAGAATTCCAGGGTCACCAGTTTGGCATCACCGCCAACCGGTCGCATACGGTAAGTGAGCTTCAGGGGCTTCAGGCCGCTTCCCGACATGCGTTTCTGGAGGTTATCCCGGAAAGCCGGAAAGCGGTCAAAATCAGGAATGGTTGTGGATCGGAACTCCTCCAGTTGAGCCGGAGCGTTGCGCCAGGCTTCCAGAAGGTCCCGGCTTTTCGCCAGGCTGTCCTGGTGTTGCCGCAACTCCGCCAATTCAGTTTTTGCCCGGTCTCCCGAAGAATACCGGGCGGAAGCGATTCCCCGGCCGACCGCCCAGAAGACGAATGCCGCGACCAGCAGACCTGTTGTGATCCATGCCAAAACCCTAAGCTTTTTCATTTTCCGATCCTGAGAGAAAGGGACACCCGGTACCGCCCCGTCCGGTCCGGAATCTCGCTGGTAATCTCCAGCTGGTAGGACGACAGGCGGCGGTACGCGTTGATCAGCTCCGTGTACGCGGGAACCAGAACTTCCATCTCCAGACGGTTTGGACGATCCTGATCCAGCGTCAGACGGTTCAGGTAAACAGTCTCAGGCAGAGCTTTTTCCAGAAGGTTCAGTCCGCCGATAAAGGAATTGGCCTTGCGGGAAATCAGGGCATTGGCGAATCGAACCCGGCCTTCCCAGCGGCTCTTTAATCGCCGGGTCTCGGCCGCGAACTTCTCGAGACTATCCGCATACCCCCGGTCAGCCCGGCGCAAGGAGAGCATCTCCGTCTTTTCTTCCAGTGTAAGCCCGTCTTCGCCTCCCAGCGCCACGAAACCATTCCAGGTCAGGATTCCGGCGGCGGCCAGCAGCAGGACGGTCAAGCCCCAATAACGCAGGTAATTCAGCCGCGGTTTGGAGGCCACGTTCAGATCCAGGTATTTCATTTTTCCCCCGCGAAGGCGAAAGCCCCGGCCGCCGGAACGTTGATCGGTCTCAGATCCAGATCCCGCCAGATCTCTTCCGGGTCAACCAGGGCAAAGGCCGGGCGACCCGAGACGAACGCGACCGATCCGGGAGAGCGCCCATAATTCCCCTTGACATAAGCAAGCGTCTTTTTCATTTCCCCGCTGAACGCCTCCTGGCTGTCACAGCGAAACTTCCTGATGAAATAAGGACGATTGGATTCCTGGAATACGGCCACCCCCAATTGGTTGTCCAGTTCCACCAGGACCCGTGGGGTGGAAGCGCCGAGAGACTTGAAAATCCCCCCCCACAACCGGTTCATCAGCTCCACCGTGGAATTTCCCACGAAAGTGAGGGGAATCCGGTGTTCCCGGAACCAGTCTTCCACCCTCTGCGCTTCCGCCCTGGGAAGCAGAACCGAGAGCAGACGTTTCCCGCCGAGGTGGAAAACCCGATGAATGAATCGGGAAATATCCTCGGGAAACACTTTCTGAAGGCGCCATTGGGCCAGTTCCCGGCGTTTGGCGGCGCTTACGGGCAGATGGTCGAAATCAAAAATGTTGAAGATAAAGGAGTCGGAACGCAAAACCGCACCCCAGGGCCGGTTGCCCAGAACCGCCCCCAGACGGCGGCCTTCATCTTCATCCAATTTCATCATGCCCCGGGTTTTTACGGCATGGATCCGCCGTGCTCCGCCCCGCTGCTCCTGGAAACAATCCACCCCCCCGGCACCAATCAGGCAGAACCGGGCAGGACGGCGATACGAAAAAAACAACCTGTCTACAACCATTCCTTAATCGTCACCCTATTGAGTTCATCCAGGGAGGTTTCTCCGCGCTTCACTTTTTCCAGACCATTCAGGCGGATTGGCAGCATGCCCTGGGACATGGCCACTTTCTTGATCTCCGACGTTGGCTTCTTCTGCAGGATCATCTCTTTTATATCATCAGTCAACTCAAGGATTTCTCCGATGGCCGTCCGGCCGGAATATCCCAGGTCTCCACATTCGGGACATCCCACCGCTTCATACACATTGTTGGGAAAAGACTTGGGATCCACCCGGTTGAACTGGAAATCACCGCGGGTCAGTTTAACGCGTCGACGGCACTCGGGACACAACAATCTGACCAGCCGCTGGGCGACAATGCAGTTCAGGGAGGAAACGAAACTGTAGGGATCCACCCCCATGTGGATAAACCGGCCCAGGACATCGAAAACGTTGTTGGCGTGAACCGTGGTAAACACCAGATGCCCCGTCAGGGCGGATTGGATCGCAATCTGGGCGGTTTCGGGATCGCGGATTTCACCGACCATGATCTTGTCGGGATCATGCCTCAGGATCGAGCGTAATCCCCGGGCGAAGGTCAGGCCTTTCTTTTCATTTACCGGGATCTGGGTGATTCCGGAAATCTGATACTCAACCGGATCCTCGATGGTCACAATCTTGTCTTCCGGACGTTTGATCTCATTCAGGGCCGCGTAGAGCGTAGTTGTTTTTCCACTGCCGGTGGGTCCGGTAACCAGGAACATTCCATAGGGCTGGGTGATGTAGTAACGAATCATCTCCATTAATGAATCGGAAAAACCCAGTTGGGTGAGTTTCAATTCACCGATATTCTCGGTGATCATTTCCCGGTCAAGAATACGGATCACCGCGTTTTCACCATATACTCCGGGCATGATGGACACCCGGAAATCAATGGTTTTATGCTTGAACTTCAAGCGGAACCGCCCATCCTGGGGGACCCTTCGCTCAGCGATATCCAGCTCGGAAATAACCTTGAGGCGAGTCATCAGGGGCATGTGATACAGGGTGTCCAGAGGATCCATGACCTGATGCAGAATACCGTCTATGCGAAACTTCACGATCAGCGCGGCTTCGTGACTTTCCAGGTGGATATCGGAAGCCTTCTTGTTGACCGCGGAAAAAACAATATTATTGAGCAATTGAATCACCGAATCATCTTCTTCGGTAACCTGCTCGATGCTCAGAGCCTCGTCCTCAACCTCCGGCCCCGACCGTTTCTGAAAAAAAGACTCGGTTTTCTGCTTCAATGCCTGCGTAAAGGTATCGCTGCGTTTAAGCAGTCGTTCGATCTCATCCCGGTCCGCCTGAAGCGGAACCACCCGTTTGCGGATGAAGTTTTCCACCATGGCGACTTTTTCCAGGTTTCCCGGATCCGACATGGCGACCTGGATGGATTCTCCGTCATCCTCAATGGGGAAGATCAACTGCGAAATCAGAAATTCCGGGGGAAAAACCGCCAGAAGTTCGTAATTTATACGTGCTTTCTTCAGATCAATCGTAGGATTCATCGTACCACCTGTACCGCGTTGAAAATGGGCAAGTATATCGACAATAACATGAAGGCGATCACGAGGCCCAGGATCACGATCACCACCGGTTCGATCAACGATATAATGGACGCCACCCGCACGTCGATGGATGATTCCAGGAAGTCACTGTTCTGGTCCAGAACCTCCGGCAGGTTCCCGGACGAATCCCCCACCCGGGCGAGTTCCACCGTAATCGGCGGAATGTCCGGCACTTCATCGAGCACATCGGACAGCAGGCGGCCACCCCGGATTTCCCTGGGGACATCCCGCATGCGCAGGTACAGCAGGCGGTTGGAGATTCCGCCCACCGCCACGTCCGCGGCGTCGGGGACGGTAACGCCGCCGGCGATAAGAATGGACATGGTGCGGGAAAATATCGAATACGCCCGTTCACGGATAATTCCGCCGGCGAAAGGAGAATGCAGCTTGATCCAATCGGTGACCGCCAGTTCGGGATTGAGTCGTTCAGCCAGCCGGACCGCGAATATCAAGCCCGCCAGCCCCCCGAAGATGGACAGGGCGTAGGCTTTCATGAAACGGGAAGATTCAATGAAAAACCGGGTAATCCCCGGCATCTGCGCCTCGAAATTCCCGTAGAAATCGGAAAACCGGGGAATGACGAACACCATCACCACGGCGACCATCACCACCATAAGCAGCAGGAGGATCGCGGGATAGGTAAGGCTGCTGACGGTCTTGCGTCGCAGGGTGTGTACCCGTTCCAGGTAGATGTTGAATTGCCGAAGCATCTCGTCCAGATTGCCGCTGCCTTCACCGGCCATCAGGGAAGCCCGATAAATACGTACATACGGGAGCCGGTTGTCGTTCAGGGCATCCGATATCTGGACACCATTGCGGACGTCCCGCAGACCCCGGGTCAGGACCTCCTTGAGAGTGCCTTTGCGCATCCCCGCCAGAATGACTTCCAGGGCCCGGATGAAAGATGTACCGGCCCGCAACAGCACCGCCAGCTTCTGGTTGAATAAAAGAAAGTCGGCGTTGCGAATATTGCGGGAGAACAAACTTCTGAGGGACCGATTCACTCCGAAAAGCCGTTGGGCGGAAACAAGCTTTTCCTCGCCTTCGCCGCCATGCATATTCTCCAGCTCTCCGCGGCTGCCCGCGAAAATATCCCGCCTGGATACTTTTCCCGACACATCGCAGAAGGTACACCGGTAATAGGGCATCTATACCAGCCTCGACTCGCCTGGGAAAGCCTGTTCCAGAGCCGCTGGGATATCAACGCCTCCGGAGGCGGTCTGATAATTCTCCATAATGGCAGCCACGGTGCGGCCGATGGCCAGCCCCGATCCGTTGAGAGTATGGGGATGGGTTTTCCGCCCTCCCGGACCGCGCAAACGGATATGGGCGCGCCGGGACTGGAAATCATGAAAATTTGAGCAGGATGAAATCTCCATGTAATCGTTGCGTGCCGGCATCCATACTTCCAGGTCATAGGTCTTGGCGGAGGAGAACGACATGTCTCCGCTGCATAGCAGAACCACGCGATAGTGCAGGTTCAGCGCCTGCAGAATCCGCTCGGCGTCATTCGTCAGGGCTTCCAGTTCCGCCGCTGAATTTTCGGGCGCGGTGAATTTCAATAATTCCACTTTGTTGAATTGATGGTTGCGGATTATCCCCCGGACATCCTTGCCGTAGGATCCGGCCTCGCTGCGAAAACAGGGGGTATATGCCACATATTTCAAGGACAGATCATCGATGGAAAGAGTTTCATCCCGATGCAGATTGGTAAGAGGCACTTCGGCCGTGGGGATGAGATAGAGGTTATGATCCTCCACCTTGAACAGATCTTGCTTGAACTTGGGCAGGTTTCCCGTCCCGGTCAGACTGTCCGCATTCGCCAGAAATGGAGGCAGCACTTCAATATACCCATGCTCCCGGGTATGCATGTCCAGCATGAAATGAATCAGGACTCTTTCCAGGCGGGCTAGGTTGGCGAAATAAACCGCGAAACGGGCTCCGGCGATTTTGGCCGCCCGGGGAAAATCGAGCCGGCCCTTTTCGCCGCCAAGCTCCCAGTGGGGCCGGGGAGTAAACGCAAATTCCGGCTTTTCCCCCCATTCCCGGACAACCCGATTGTCTCTGGCGTCCCGTCCAGCGGGAACCGAATCATCCGGCAGGTTGGGGATATTCAGCCAGAGATCATTGAACTCGGACTCGGCTTGCGCGAGTTCTTCGTCCAGCTCCTGGACTTCCCTGCCCAGATCCGCACTTTGCTTTTCCAGATCGGAACTGTCCAGGCCGTCACGACGCCGCAGGCCGATCTCCTTGGACAATGACTTGCGGCGGTTCTTCAGACCTTCGGCCTCGGTTATCAGCCGGCGGCGGTTTTCATCCAGAGCGTTAAATACCCGGGCATCGAAGTCCACGCCTTTCGAACGAACTTTTTCAGCTACCTTTTCAAGATTCTGGCGAACGTAGTTGAGATCCAGCATGTGGAGATTATAGCACAGCCCCGGAAGCCAGACCAATCGGGGTCCAATGATATTGCCCTTTTCAGAATACGCGCAGCAATTGCTCGAGAGCCTGGATGAATTCGTCGGAAGGGGAATGGAAAGCGACTCCGCATTGATAATGTCCCGGCATGGCTTCACTGGTGTTCAGCCAGACAATGGAACCATCCACCTTGAAACTTTCGTCACCCATGAAAATCTCAATTGCGGGCCGGGTCGGGCGGAAAGCGGTTATGACCTGGACGCCGCCCCGGGAAAGGTTGACCAGGGAGACCGGTCGGCCCTCCAAATGGATAGACAGAGGATTGGCTGGATTGAGTTCCCAGCGTGACTGTCCCCGCTTTTCCATATTCCTCCCCGGTGGTCAATCCCGAAAACAGGCAAGTCCCCCATAAATACAATAATTGATTCCCGAAGGATGTCAACTAATCCCGGAACCGCTTGACTTTGTTTTATCCGGACGGTTAGTATGGAAATGATACGGATATCCGAGGGAAGAGCGGGAAACGGCTTTCGCCCCCCTTTATCCAGGGCAAGGAAACAGCCCATAAGGTGTGGCGTCCTCAGAGAGCGCGACGAGATGCGCGCCATGAGAGGGAACTCCCCAAAGGACCATGCGCAATAAACTGAAAACCTCCGATCTGCTGGGAGCATTATCAGCGGGATTGGGCGGGTCACAATCATCCGAAGCTTTTTTGCACCAGATTCCGGAGCTCCTGATGAAACACCTGCCCGTAAAATCACTGGTTCTTTTCTACCGGGATGGAACCGGGAACCGGTACTCCCTGTTCGGGCATCCCGATCAAATCAGAGACGCCGGGTCGCTGGAAGAAAACAGCAACCTGATCGCTTTTTTCTCGAACCGTTCCACACCGCTGGTTTTGAATGACCACTCCAAGATGTACCGGACCCTATTCAACCGGGACACCCACGGTCTGCTGGACAGGTTGGGAATCAACCTGATCCTGCCCCTTCATTTTCGGGAATACCATCGGGGCGTCGTGATGGCCCGGATCGACCGCAAGTGGCTGATGGCGCACGAGTCCCTGGCCGCGATTCTGGATCGTTGCGCCGCCATCATCATTCCTCCCATTGAAATGGAGCGGCTGGAGCTGGAAAACGACCGCAATTACTACAGGCTTTTCAAATTCGACCGCCTGGTATTGCTGGGCCAGATGGCGGCATCCATCGCGCATGAATTGAAAACCCCGATGAGTACCGTGTTGCTGGAACTCAAGGAACTGCAGGACGGAGAACTCGATTCTTCCGAGTCCCGCATGTCGTTCCGCAAAATTCATGCGGAACTGATCCGCCTGAACGAGCTGATCGAATCACTGCTGAGTTTTTCGAAATTCCGCCCCATGCAGATGGATGACGTTTCTCTGGCCGACCTGGTGCGGTCCAGCCTGGATGGAATTCCCGGGAAGAGGGTGCCCGACGGTCTGCGGATCGAAACCCGGCTGGACGAAGCCCTGATCAGCCGGGTGGACCGCAACCGCCTGCACCAGGTTCTTCTCAACATTCTCTTTAACGCCTTCGACGCCGCGGGTCCGGGAGGATTGGTATCCATCCGTACCTATTCCGAATACCGGGAAATGAAAAAACATACCCGGCACATCATCGCCGTAAGCGACAACGGTCCGGGTATCCCGCAGAAACACAAGAATCACGTACTCGAACCCTTTTTCACGACCAAGGATAACGGGACGGGCCTGGGATTGTATATTTCATATGGAATATTGACCAGTATGAAGGGAGACCTGGAAATCCAGAGTTCCGGAAAAGGCACGACTGTTTTCCTGATTCTCCCGGGGAAGATCACATGAACCGCAAAGATACGATTCTGGTGGTGGAGGATGATGAGGCTCTGCGGGATTCTCTGCGTCGTATTCTGATCCGACGGGGATATGAACCCATTGAAGCCCCGACCATCAAAGCGGCCATGACCGCGATCAAGGATTCCTCTTTCGACCTGATTCTCCTTGACCTCACCCTCCCCGACGGCAACGGCACCTCGCTCCTGACACATATCAAGGAAGAAGATCGCAACCGGGTCGTCATCATCTCCGGCACCCGGAACCTGGACATGGCCATCCAGGCCATGAAAATGGGCGTGTATGACTTCCTGGTCAAACCGGTTGATCGGGATATCCTGCTGGCGACCATTCAGAAAGCGTTGAGCGTAAACCGTCAACTCGAAGGGTACCGGGAGATGCGTGGTTCCCTGCGGGATTTCTCGCGTTTCGACCGCATCCTGTTCCGCAGTCGTTCCATGGAGAACATAATCCATAAGGCCCGGGAGGCGGCGGAATCGAATCGCACCATACTCATCCAGGGGGAAACGGGCACCGGGAAGGAATTGCTGGCTTACGCCATTCACAACGCGTCATCCCGCCACAATCGCCCGATTATCCCGGTAAACTGCGCGGCGATCCCGGAGCACCTGGCGGAATCCGAATTGTTCGGATTTGAGCAGGGCGCTTTCACCGGAGCGAACTCCAGTTACGCGGGACGCTTCCGGCTGGCCGACAAAGGCACGGTCTTTCTGGATGAGCTCGGAGAACTGCCCCAACCGATTCAATCCAAATTGCTGCGGGTATTGGAGTCCGGAGAGGTTTCCTCTCTGAAAAGCCGTAAGCTCGAACGCCTGGACGTACGGGTGATCGTCGCCTCAAACAGGGACTTGAAAAAAATGGTGGACTCCGGCCTTTTCCGTCAGGACTTGTATTACCGGGTTGAACAGATCCGGCTGGAAATTCCTCCCCTGAGAGAGCGCCCGGAAGATATCATGCTTCTCACTGAAAGTTTCCTGCGCGGCGCCGCTCTCACCTACGGCAAGGATGTGGAACGGGTATCCCGGGAAGCCCGGGAATACCTTTCCGCTTATCCATGGCCTGGAAATGTGCGGGAACTGAAGAACACGGTCTTTGAGATCGTAACATTCATTGACGGCCCGGAAATTCAAGCTCGCCACCTGCCCGCCAAATTAATGGACCGATCGCTCCCCCGGGGCGAACCGATTCCCAGCCTCAAGGAAATTGAAAAAGAACATATACGCCGGGTTCTCCGGCATACGGGATACAACATCAGCCGGGCCGCCGGACTACTGGGGATCACGCGACCCTCTCTATACCGGAAAATCAGGGATTTCGGCTTGTCCCGTTGACGGGAATCCCGTCGTTTCAGGCTTACATTTCCAATTAACTCAAGTACTTGCGGTAGAGCCTCATGAGATCCATCTCCTCCAGGTCAACGGCGGGAATGGGTTCCCGGGGCAAAAGGTGTCCGCGCTTGATGAAAGCCACCCGATCGGCGATATGCAGGGCATAGAAGATATCGTCCGTTAGATAGAGGATGGCCTTCCCCTTTTCCCTGTGCAGGTTCAGCAGATTATTGAATTCCAGTTCGAACGCTTTCTTTTCGCCGTGAATCAGGTCGTTGAATACCAGATTGGGTGCCGGGATCGCCAGGAGAATGGCGAGGACCAGCTTGCGGAAAACTTCCTCGTCCACATCCCGGAGACGTCGACGCAGGAGATTTTCACCCACGTTCAACTGGATAAGAATTTCATACACCGCCTCCCGGGATATTCTGGCGGCCCGACAGAACAGTCTGAGGAATGAGCCCAGGGTTGCACCCGGATCAAAGTCACCGGCGGCGACCTGATCCACAACCACGAAATTCGCTCCCGATGGCGCCGGATCTCCCAGGTAGATCACCTGTCCATGTCCGGGTTCCTGGAATCCCCGTAAAACCGCGAAGAGACTCTGCCTCAGGCTCCTTTGCTTGCATAACAGGCAGAAGATTTCGCCATCGGCCACCTTCAGGTTCAGGTCGTGAATGCAATCCGATCCGGAGTTCAGGGACAGGCCGACGATTCTGATCATGGTTCTCTTACCAGGCGCTGGTAACGCCGTTGCGCCCATACCGACATCAATATGGTGTACAGGATGACCAGTCCAAGCCCCCACTTGAACATTTCGCTCAGATAGCTCCGGGAGGCATACACGTTCTCCCCTGGGCGAATAAAGGACTCGACCTTTTCCGCCCGGTGAAAATAGTGCTGCTGGAAAAAAAAGCGCAGAAACCTCTCCTGAACATGCAAGATATGTTGCTTGAAATCAAGATATCCATAATACCCAAGTCCGGATATCTCCCGATTTACGAAAACGTAGAATTGGGTCGGTACCAAAAGAGAGATGCGTTCGTATTGACGGATCAGCTTATGGACCCTGCGCGTAAGGTCCAGTTCGATATTCCGGTTCAGCAGATGGATGTTATCCAGAAAAAATCGCAATTGCTCGCGCACCACCTCTCGCATATCCACGTCCTTGCGTTGGCTCATGCTGCGCACGTGATCCACCGCCCGGGCTTCATTTTCCAGTACCACTCTCAATTTTTGAAAATTGAGCGAATCGTTGGATGGCAGATTCTGCGACCTGGAGTATACAAATTCCATGATCATTTCAGGGACAAGAAACACCAGGGCGAACCAGACCACGAAAGTCCACAGCAGGCTTTGTCCCCGGAAACGAAACAATCCCCTCAGCACGACCCCGAGTACAAAAAAGAAAGCCAGCATGGTCCACAACAACACAAAGACCGCCAGTAGATGAACCGGCTCCCGGCCGGAGAATTCGATACCCATCATCTGCGTATACGCGTACATTCCAATCAAAGGCAGGTTGAACACCAGGGAAAGAATGAGAAAACGGGTAATCAGGGTACCCCAGAACATCAGGGGATAATCCATGAACTGCAGGCGCAAAGCCAGGGCGCTGCGGCTGGGGAAAGCGTTGGTCCCACTGTAGACCATGACCAGCGTGCCGATCACGAAGAGAAAACCGAAGATATCGCTGAAATAGCCTCGGACCGAAAAAAGTGAGCGGCCCTTGTGCACATTGTAGATCTGAATCAGTTCGCTCAGGTCCACATTGCTTTCCAGGCTGGACATCAGGCGGCTTCCCTCAAAAAAAACCGCCAGTGGCGATGGTTTGAACATGACCCGGAATCCCAGGGCGGCGTATTGCGCGTAATTGACGTATTGGGGAACCCGCTGTTTTTCATATTCCTGGAAAGTCCTTTCTTCTTCCAGGAACTGGGCATGGTTGCGCACACCTGTCGCCGCCAGGAATCCCGCGATGATGAAGATGAGCAAACCAATGCCGAGGACGCGCCGGTCTCCGAACACGCGCCCGGCTTCAAAATGAAAAAATTCCCTGATCATGGACTCTCCCCTACGATATTACCAATCGAAAGCCCGGGAATGCAAGAAAAAGCCCTCCGGCGGAAAAGAGCCGCACAACTCCCCCACTTGTGTTCCGCCGGAGGGCCGGATCAATTCATACTATAATTTTCTCTATGCATTGTAGAAAACCAGGGTCGCGTAATTTCCATACAGAATGGCTTCCGTATACTCCTGCAGCAATTTCCAGATCGATTCGATGGGAGGCTGAATCCCCTGCTCCATCAGTCCGCGGGCGTTTTTCATGCCCAGAATAATGGAGTCGATGTGCACCAGGTTCTGACGCAACACTCCGGGAATATCGCCCTTGGAAAGATTCTCCGCCACCCGGTCCATAACCGGAGCCAACAGGTTGTTGGCCATGGCGAATCCGCGATAGTCGAAACGGCGCAACCGGTCCAGGGCGGAGGCGTCAAATTCGCCGACCACGGCCATGGCGAGAACCCGGGCATAATGTTCCCGGGACAAGTTGAGTTTCTTTAACGCCGAATCCGCCAGGTCGACACCTCGTTTAAAATCGAATTCCGAACCGTAGCCGGTCTCCACCTCACTGAAAAGCAGGAAAGCATCGGCGTTTGATTCGAGGAAAACCGATGTCCCGTCGATTACTCCGCTATCGATGGCCTTGCCGTCACCGCCCATGTAGGGAGGAATCCCATTCATCAGCACCAGGGCCTGCAGATAAGTAAAAATGGTTGCGAGCAGCAGCCCGGCCAACACCACTTTCCCCACGGGAAAAACCTTTCTCTTTTTCATGATGACACTCCTTATTGTCATAAATCATCTCTCCCGTTTAGGCATAATACTCACTTCCCCGTACCATATCATTCTCCCGGATCAGCGCGGACAGGCCATCGTCGCTTCCACAACGAGACAGTTGCCTCGTCGTTGTACCAGCCGGAATACATTGTATGTGCGTCCCCATCCGTCCTGGACCTCCAGGAAATATACGACTTCGTTAATATCCACCAGATCGGGCCACTCGAACTCCAGGAAAACCAATTCCCCATCCTTCCCCGGACGCTCGGCGGGACGGGCCGTTACATTGTCTACGGCCACCGTGGTGGGCCCACGGATCCCAGAAATCAGAACCTTGACGTCGGCACGAACCGGTTTGCGAAAACCGGGCGAGGCCGGGCGCACGAATTGAAGGGTATCACCCTCCCGCATAATCGCCTCCTTCCCGGCCCGTGCACAGGGGAATCGTGACGGTCCAGAGCACGATCAGGAGAGACGCGAACCAGGGCCGGTACACCCCCCAATACACAAAAGGCCCGCCCAGGGTGTAGACCCAGACCAGGAATGAGAAAGTGCTGGCCGCCAGTTGTACGGGGCCGCGTACCTGCTGAAAACGCCGCAGGTACAGGGGGGTCAGCAAGGTAAGCAGAGCCGCGGCGGCGGCCATTATCCAGGGACCGTTTTCCGGCGGGATAATTCCCTGAATCGCAACCCAGGCGGCAATGATCTCCGAGGGGATCAGCTTTAGCAGTCGTTCCGAATACCGTTGCGCCGGCCGTATCTGACGCGCCATGTTCGCCTACTTTCCGGCGGTTATGCCGCGATGGCGGATGTCCTTGAGGATCACCGCCCGCATGACCGCCTGCAGGGATGGACCTACCTCCTCCACCACTCCAACGAGTTCATCTTCAGTAATCTGAATCGCCCGCGCCCAATAAGCCAGTTCCTCTTTTTCCTGTACATTGACCATTTCCGAGTTGTACCGGCTTCCCAACCCGCTTTTCATTTCGAAATCAGCTTCATGTCTCATGTCGAGTAGCTCCACAGTATGCGTAAGTCCGGCGTATCCCTGGACCAATTTCCTAATAGCATGATGCTTTCCAATTCAAGTTATAATGCGCGGATCACCTATATAACGAGCGTTCCTTGAACAAGCCAAACGCCTCGGGCTATCTGGGGAGTTTTTAATGTAAAGAATCTTTACATCCGGATCAGAGAAAAAGCTCATTCGGGGCGCCACCAGTGGTTTTTTCAGCTTCTTCCCAGAGTGTAAATATATTTTACATACACATGGTTGCGCTCCTTATCGCCGATATACCGCCCTTATCCTGATTTCGCGAGTGTATCATTTCGTTACATCGGCACTTTTTTGTTTTCCGCCTCAATGCCGTGTTTGCGCATCAGATTAAACAGGTGGGTCCGGCTGATCAGCAGACTCGCCGCGGCCCGGTCCCGGTTCCAGCCATGTTCCAGCAACGCGCGAAGCACAACGGAACGCTCGAATTCATTTCTTTGTTCCCGCAGGCCCCCGTCCTTCAGGCTCAGGCACCGGGAACTCCCTTCATCAAAATCAGGGTAAAAGGTCACCAGCCTTTTAATCCTTGCCTCCAACTGCCTCACATTGCCGGGCCAGTCCTGACGATGCAGATGGCTCATCAGCAGGTGAAACTCCACATCCTCTAATCCGTTCACTCCCAGGTTCTTTAACACATGCCTGGCAAGCAGGGGAATATCCTCCAGACGCTCCCTCAGAGGCGGTACCCGCACACGAAGATCCTGGAGGCGATAGAACAGATCCTGCCGGAATCCCCCCTCGCGAATCAACCGGAGGATGTTCCGATGCGTGGCCGAAACCAGCCGGACGTTTACCGGCCGGGATGTGTTCTCCCCCAGGCGGCGCACTTCACGCTCCTGGAGTACCCGGAGGAGCTTTGCCTGCAGTGTCGGAGGAAGATCTCCGATCTCATCCAGAAATAGGGTCCCCCCCCGGGCCGACTCGATTAATCCCCGGCGTTCACGGGCGGCTCCGGTAAATGCGCCCCTGCAATGGCCGAACAATTCGGCTTCCATCAAGGCTTCAGGCACAGCCGCGCAGTTAACCGCCACGAAAGGGTTGGAAGCCCGACGGCTCAAGGCATGTACCGCTCGGGCCACCAATTCCTTTCCCGTGCCGCTCTCCCCTTCAATCAAAAGAGAGAAATCAACATTACTGAAGCGACGGATACGTCGCTTCAACTGGCGTATGGCCCGGGAACATCCGACGATGCGGTCAAGGGGATCCTCCCCCGAAGGCTGCGCGGATGCCCGTTCTTCCGCTTCCTGGACTCGCCTGCACACAACTCCTCCCGACGCATCTGAAGCAATCCCTTTACCAAATCCCCGCCGGAGCCCGACAAGCCCTTCAGCCGCATGAGAAGCGGAATTTCTCATTTTCAACATTACTCTCCCGATACCACAACCCTGGAAACCGCCAGATTTTTTCTGGCCCCTCCCGTGTGAACCGTTCGGGAAACATTTATAATGTAGGGGTGAACGCAAAGGATACATGGAGACATCTCGGGGCCTTTGAAACCGCCGCCGCCATAACCGGAGAAAAGGCCGTTTTCAATGCGGTTATCGTCATCAAGCTTTCGCCTCTACCCGGCGAGAATCAATTGCTGCGTGCAATGTCCGCCATGCAGCGGCGTCACCCCTTCCTGCGCTGCAATATCAGCCGACGCCGGGGACGCAGGGTATTCGTGCCCCTAAACCGGGCCATTCCCCTGTACAATCGGGAGATAAACAATGATACCGACTGGATCCCGGTGGCGGAATCCGAGCTGAACACACCCTTTCGGGACCCGGAACTCCCGCTGGTCCGCCTGGTCCGCCTGTCTCACCGGGAAAAGGAAGCCGGAGAGCTTATCCTTACATTCCACCACGCTATCATGGATGCCCCTTCGGCCATATCCCTGGTGAATGAGCTGCTTTCGAAAAACCCGGAACATGTTGCCGCGACATCTCTGCCCCCCCCCGCGCCGGAAAAGGGTTTCCCCCGCCGATTCCTTGCGCCGTGGGGAAAAATCACCTCCCTGCCGTTTTTGTTCCGTTCCATGGCGGAAGAGCTCCCGGGCGCCCTTTCCATCCGGAAAAAAAAGGCATCCCCGCGGAATAACAAGGCATGGATCCATACGGCCACTCTCCCGGAAGCCGTCAGTCGCGAATTGTCCCGAGCCTGTCGTCGCAGGGGGATATCTTTGAACAGTCTTGCCGGCGCGGCCATGCTCCGGACCCTTCACGCCGGAAACGGGCCTTCCGGAAAAAAACGCCGGCGACATATCTCTTTCGCCGACTTGAGGCCTCGCCTCTCGCCCCCCCGGGAAACCGATTCCCTCTGCTGCTCGATATCAATGCTGCGCCTGACTCTCAGCCTGAACGAGGATACGTCAATCTGGGACACCGCCGTCAGGCTTCAGGCGAGAATTGAACGGGCCTTGAGCAGAGGCGACCTCTTCTCATCGGTATTGTGGAGCCCATTCATGATGCGCGCATTATTCATGGGCACAGGATCACGCATGGCCGACTCCGCTCTCAGTTTATCGGGACCGGTAGACGTTCCCGAATCATCCGGGAACGTGCGCCTGCTCGATCTGCACGCATTCGTTTCGAATTTCTCCAGAGGTCCCGAATTTACCGCCCAGGCCCGCATGTTTCGCGGCCGCCTGTATTGGGACATGGTATTCCTGGAAAGCGACATGAACCGCCGTGATGCCGACACATTGGCCGGGGACTTCACGAAAATGCTGAAAAACGCGATCAAGGAAGATCATGCCGGATCAGGGTGAATTTCTGGAACTGATCCGCATGCAATTGGGCAATCCGGCCATACGGTTGCAGGACCGTTTCATAGCGGACCTGGGAGTGGAATCCTTTGACCAGCTTCGCCTGTCCGCCGCCGTGGAAAACCATTTCAAGTTAACCTTCCCGGAAGAAGAATTGTCCCGGGTCCGCACTGTCGGCGACCTCTGGAAGCTGGTCGCAGCGGTTCCCTCCCTTGGCCGGGGTGTCTGAAATGACTCACCCCCATTCCGATTCCCTTCTCGGTCTGCTGGACCGGAAAGCCGACGGTAATCCCGGTGTAGAGGCCTTTCATTTCGCCGGCAGGGGCTCCTGGACCTGGCGTGCTTTCCGGCATGAAGTGGACAACCTGGCCCGGGCCATGGGCCATGCGCTGCCGACACCGGGAGCGCCGGTTCTGATCGCTCTGCCCAATAGTCCGGAGTTCCTCTTCGCCCTGTTCGCCGTATACCGGACCGGTGGAATTCCCGCCCCCCTGTTTCCCGGAGGGAGCTCCCTGCGGTTGAACCGGCTGGCCGCCCGGTGCGGAGCCGCGGGCATAGTGATCCCCGATTCCCGGAAGCCCGTTCCCGGCGAAACCGCAGGTCTCCGGTCGGGGCTTCGACTGCAGCGGCCTCCGTTCGAAAACAACGCTTCATCCGGGATGCCATCCGTACTTCCCGATGCAAACAAAACGGCATTGGTCCAGTTTACTTCGGGAAGTACGGGACAGCCTTCGGCGGTGCCGATAAGCCATTCGGCTCTGGCTACCAACATACGCCAGATGTCCGAAGCCTGGAACCTGACCCACCGGGACAGTTTCGTCAACTGGTTGCCTCTATACCATGACATGGGATTGATCCTCATGACCCTGACCCCGCTGGTTCTGGGCAGTCCACCGGTCCTGATGCAGACCGGGCTCAAACGAATCCGCCGCTGGTTCCGACTGGTCCGGGAACATAAAGGCACGATTACCGCGGCCCCGGACTTCGCATACCGTTTTGCCCTTACCTATGTACACCCCCGGCAACATGGTGACCTGTCCAGCCTGCGTATCGCCGTCAACGCCGCCGAACCGGTGAGATTGTCCACCATCAAGCGCTTCGAAAAGACCTTCGCCATCGCCGGAGCCATGCGGCCGGCGTATGGCCTGGCCGAAGCGACCGCCGGAGTATGCTGCGTGCGTCCCGGTGTTCCCATCCATACCGACGGAGCCGGAAATGTCAGTGTCGGGCGGCCTTTTCCGGGTATCCGAATCCGGACACGGGACACGGAGCACCGGGATTGCAAAGAAATCCAGGTGAATACCCCGGCGGCGACTCGCGGATATATCGGCTTTCCGGAATCACCCCGGGGGCTTTTCACTCCCGATGGATGGCTGCGCACGGGAGACCGGGGCTTCATGGACTCCCGGGGTGAGTTGTATGTCCTGGGAAGACTGCGTCACACCCTGCGCCAGGAGGGACGGACCCTGGGCGTCCGGGAAGTGGAAGAACTCATGGAGAGCCTGAATTTCGTCCGGCGCTGCGCGGCGGCGGGCATCGACCCCGGAGGAATCGATGGAGAGCGGATCGTGATATTTCTTGAATTCCGGAATACCCGCCTGCAGGCGGCCCGCTGCCGGGACCTGATCGCCATTGCGGTCAAAGAATTCCACGACTACTTCGGGTTCCGGCCCGGCCGGGTGGTTCCCCTCCGCCCCCGGGGTATCCCCCTGACCGTCAACGGTAAAATCCGTTACTCCGAACTGGCGACCCGATTCCTCAGCGGCGATCTGGACTCCATCAATCCGTTTCCGGACCATCCCGCCACTAGTGGATGACCGGGCCTCATCATTCGAGCATGGTGCAGCAGCCCTTGAAAGCGTCCCGGTTGGGAACCACCAGCTGAAACGACGCTCCGATCAAGAGATTTCCCGGGTTCGCCAGGAAGCGCATCCCGATAAAGCAGTCGGTGTTCACACGAAAGCGGATGGTCCGTTTTGTCGGTTCATTGCGCGCCTTGACAATAAATTCCTTGGCGTCCAGCTCAACAATTTCCCAATCCAAGCGCTGGCTCGGAAATCCCGCCGCGGGTGGCGTGTTCATCCCGGGTTTTCCGGATTGTTGCTTGTCCTCCATGCGCTTGCCGGGGATATGCTGCCGCACGACCATGTTGTCCATGCGAACATTCTTGGGTCCCCGGACCACGAACGGCATTCCCGGCCGTGGAACCGGACCTTCCATGCTGAAGGTCTGCCCCTTGAAAACATCCGCGGGCAGATAGAACTTGAACTCCCGGTTGGTGGCGGACTCCCGGGCAGTAACGGTCCAGGCAACCTTATCAAAGGCCGTGATCACAAACTCCTTCATCCCCTTTTCCAACTGGGGAGGGGGAACCATTTTTTCCTGTGCCGGAATGACAACCGCCAGGATTACCATCAAAATAACAAAACTTGCCAAACGCCCCATAATCACCTCCCTTGCTCTGCCGGGCCTTACACTACTTTATAGCGCCGGGAGCATGGATATCTCTCCCCTACTCCGTATATATTGTTTCTCCCGGAAGGAATTTTCAATCCGCGGCGTCCGGGTTGATCCTCTCCCCTGTCTGTGATATTTGAAAGGCGTTCCATAGATGATTCCGCTGAGGGAGGCGAAGACATGATGGCAGACCGGATCATGAACCGTTGGCTGGTGGTAGCGGGAGCAGTGCTGATTCAGCTCTGCCTGGGAGCCATCTACGCATGGAGTGTATTCACCAGGCCCCTGGTTGACGCGGGCTGGACAAAAGCACAGACCCAGGTGGTTTTCTCCGCGGGACTGGCCGCATTCGCGGTAGTCATGGTCCTGGCCGGAAGACTGATGCCTCGCATCGGACCCAGGCTCCTGGCCATCACCGGCGGCATCGTATTGGGCGGTGGCTACATCCTGGCTGGTCTGGCCGGGGGTACCGGGTTTGTCTCGTTGCTGATATGCATCGGCCTGATCGGTGGCAGCGGAATCGGCCTGGCCTACGTGGTGCCCATCGCCGTGGGTATGCGCTGGTTCCCCGACAAAAAGGGCCTGATCACCGGCCTGGCGGTAGCCGGCTTCGGTTTCGGGGCCACCGGTTGGGTGAAAATCGCCGGATCATGGGGCAACCTGATTGCCAGCCATGGCCTCAGCACCACATTTACCATCTACGGAGTATTCTTCCTGGCCGCGGTCAGCCTGGGAGGCCTGACCATGGTTTTCCCACCGCAGGGCTGGGCGCCGAAAGGTTGGACCCCGCCCGAACCGGGCCTTGAGGGAGAGCCGGACGGGGGGAACCGGGAATTTTCCAGTCGCCGCATGCTGGGCACGCCCCAATACTACATGATCCTGCTTACCTTTGTTTTCGGAGCCGGAGCCGGGTTGATGAGCATAGGCTTGATGAAACTATTCCCCATGGTTGCTCTCACCGCCAGGGGTATGGACGCCGCTCAGGCCAGCGCCGTGGCCGGGACCGCGATGGCGTTGTTCTTCTCCCTGGCCAACGGCCTGGGACGAATCGTGTGGGGGGGGATCTGCGAAAGGCTGGGCGTCCGGGCGGCCATCACCGCCATGATGGCGGCGCAGGGAATCATGGTTCTGGCTTTCCCCTTCATGGCGGGGACAAAGGCCCTGCTGTATGCGGGAGCCGCCATGATCGGCTTTAATTTCGGCGGAAACTTTGCTCTTTTCCCCATGATCACGGCGGATACTTTCGGCACCCGTTCGGTGGGACAAAACTATGGCTGGGTATTCCTGGCCTACGGCATCGGCGGGATAGCCGGCCCCATCATGGGCGGAAAACTGGGAGACATGGGGAACTTTCCCCTGGCTTTCACAATCTGCGGAATTCTCTGCCTGCTGGCCGCGGGCATCATCTCCCGGGTCCGGCACCCGGGCTGAGGCCGGGCCGGTTAATCAACCGGTGCGTTCCTGGATTTCCTGGAAAAGCTTCGCGATATCCCTGTAGTCCGGGTCCACGGCCATCATCTCCCCCAGAACTTCGAGGGCGGCGGGAATATTTTCTCCCAACCGGTGGCAGAGAGCCAGTTCGTAACGAATGGCCATATATTCACCCTGGCTGCGCCCTTCCACCTCCAGGGCTTTGTTCAGCCAGTTGATGGCTTCGGAAAACATGCCTTTCTCCCGGAAACAAAGCCCCAACAAGCCGGCGGAATCAAAGAATTTTTCCGGATGTTTGGCGGAGATCAGGAATTCGTGAATGGCTTCTTCCAGCAGACCCATCTCCTTGTATGCGATCCCCAGATTGTAGCGGGTATCGAAATCACCTTCACCGATCTTTTCATCCACGCCCTTTTTGAATTCCTGGAAGATCTCCATCATATTCTTCTCAGTGGTTGACGTACGCTGCCTTTCGATTTCCTTCATCCAGGTCTCGATCACTTCCAGCTCAACCACCACGGACTGTTCCGGTTCCAGGAATTCCTCAACCTCCATCATGAGGCCGCCCTCGCCGAGCAGCGATTCGTCACTGTCAAAAACGGCGGACTCCTCACCCAGATCTCCGAAGGGGGATTCCGGTTCCCCCCGCCCCGATCCGTCCTCGCTGATCATGATATCGTCGATATCCAACAGGTCATCAACGGAAGATTGCATACGTTCATCATGGGCATCGCCGGCGCTTTCCGGAGAGACCACCAGGCTTTCCCGGTCGATTTCCTGGTCCGGCAGGTCATTCCCGGATTCAGGCTCTTCCAGATCGATTTCAAACGAAATGTTCTCCATCTCGGCGAATCCCGGACTGGGAACCACTTTCTCCTCGATCGGCATCTCAAGACCCGTCTCGTTTGCCGGGATGTCCCGGGAATCCTCGTCCTGCTGCTTGGAGAATGATTCATCGGATATGGATGATTGTATGTTGAACGGGTCAAGATCCTCCGCCGATTCCGCTTCAGGAGTACTCTGCGGCACGGGAGAGGCTTCCAGGTCCTCCAGGCCTTCCAGGCCTTCAAACAGATTGTCCACCGGGTCCCGCGGAGTTTCCTGCGCCACCGGTGGCGGCGGGGTTTCACGCACATCCATGTTGTTGGATTCGATCTCGAATCCGCCCAGGTCGACATCCAGATCCGGTGACGGTTCAAAGACCTCGACGGGACGCTCCTCGATGGGTATCGATTCCGTCAGCATCTCCGTACTCCGTGATCCGGTTTCCTCCGGTGAAGTGGATGGCACTGGAGCTCCGGCGGCTTTCAGCTTCTCCAGCCGGATCAAGCGTTCATTGATCTCCGGATGGTTCGGACTCTGTTTGCGCAGGGCGTTAAGCATCTGGCGGGCATTATCCAAAAGACCCGCATCCAGGAGACCGTCCAGTTCATCCAGCATCTGCTGCAGCGCGGGTTCCGGAATGGGAGTGTTTTCCGGGCCCGCCCCCTGGTTATGGTCGGTAGCCATTCCGTCTTCATCGGTCAACAGGAAAACATCATCCTCATGGCTTGCCTCTTCTTCATGTTCATGGGGAAAATCGATCTCCTCCAGACTACCGGTATCCAGCTCCTCGATCTGTTCCTGGAGTTCCTCCTGGCTGAAATCGATCTCGATGTTGGTCTTTTCGTTCAGGGTATATTCAAGCAGACGGGGGTCGTTCGGTTTCAAGAGGGTCAGAGTCTCCAACAGGCGGTTGAATTCAGGTATGTTGTTACTGGATTTGTATATCTCCAACAACTCAATACCTTCGTCCACCAGCAATTCCAACTGATTCAGCATCTGGAAGACATCGAATGCCTTGAGGCGGATTTCAATATTCTGTGGGAATGTTTCCTTGGTCTTCTGCAGAATCCCGATGGCCTTGGCGGAATCGCCCTCGCGAATGGCCTCATCCACGACTTTCATGTTGAAACGGATGAATTCGCTCTGCTGCTTTTCCTCGTCACTCAGCTCCCGGGAAGATGACGAAGAATCCGAACGTTTGCCCCGCAGGCGCGCCAGGTGCTCCTCGTATGTAAAAGAGGAATCCGACAATTGGATCAACTCTTCCAGCACGTTTTCCAACTCGGCCTTCATACCCTGTTCTTCGTAAATGGGGATCAGGGATTCGTACAGGGCGATCAGGTTGCTCTTCTTTCCGCTGGCCTTGAAAATCGAGGCCAGCTTGAGCAGCGCCGGGATATGGCTGGAGTTGGAAGCGATAATGAACCGCAGCAGCGAAGTGGCTTCCTCAAAACGCTGAGACCCGATCGCCTGATCGATGATGGGAAGAAAAAGCTCATAGGTTTTATCGTATTCCCGCCGTTGAAGATACACTTTCCCGAGTTTGAGGATAACCTCTTTTTCCTCGGGATTAATCTCCGTGATTTTCTGGTAGATCTTTTCCGCCTCGTCCAGGCGGCTGTTACGGAAATAGATCTCCCCCAGGAGCTTGAGGAGTTCACTGCTTTTGAAAAGAATGGATCCCAGGGACGTAAGCAACTCAATGGCTTTCTGGTCCTGTTCCTGGTTTGTGTAACAATTGACCAGTTTTTCCACCAGCTTGGGATTCTGCGTCTTTTTCAGTACTCCCCGCAGCACTTCTTCCGCCCGGTCAAACTCTTTTTTTCCGATCAAGCGGTCGGCGGCGATAACATACTCGGTAACCGCGCTGTCTTCTTCTCCCTCGCGCAGGTAATGATCCGCCAGTAGCAGACGCATCTTCAAGTTGTTGCGATCGAATTCCAGGATACGCTTGTACATGTCAAGCGCCCGCTTGTGATTGTTCTTGCGCTTGCTTTCCTCCGCCAGGTCCAGATAGATCTGTTTGGCTTCAATCACCAGTCCCTGTTTGGTATACAGGTCCGCCAGTTTGAAGTATACGTCCTCATAGTTGGGACTCACCCGGGTAATGCGCTTGTACATGGCGATAGCCTTGGAGAAGAAACCCTCCTTCAGGTAATAATCGGCTATCCACTCGAAATGCTCCACCGCGGCGTTGACATCATGCTGTTTGAGAAAGAGATCACCCAGAATACGCCGGGTTTCCAGATCATCCGGCTTGATTTCCAGCAGGCGGCGGTATTGTTTGATGGCGGCGTCAATCTTCCCCTGCCCCAGATACTTCTGGGCGCTGCGTTGCAGGGTCAGCCTTTTCTCAACTGCCATTTAACCGTCCTGAAGGTGCGGCGGTGGAACAGGGTGGCACCGTGTTCCTCCAGGGCACGCACATGCCGTGCACTGGGATACCCCTTGTTGGAATCCAGCTCATACTGAGGGAACCATCGAGACATCCTCACAATCAGTTCGTCTCGATACACCTTGGCGATAATCGATGCAGCCGCCACGGAGAGGCTGCGATCATCTCCATGCAGAATACCGGCTCCCCGGACCGGCATGAAGTCTGGCTCCATACCGTCAATTAAAACATAATCAGGGGGGATTTGCAATCCGGATACCGCCCGCTTCATGGCGATGCGCGTAGCTTCCAGGATATTTACCCGGTCGATATCTTCATTGTCGCACCAGCCGATGGACCACGCCGGGGCGTTTGCATAGATCCATACGGCAAGCTCCCGGCGGCGACGTGGAGACAGGCGCTTGGAATCCCTGATGCGATTGTCAAGATTTTCAGGATCCAGAATGACCGCGCCGGCGACTACAGGACCGAAAAGGGCTCCACGGCCCACTTCATCCACACCGCAAATCGAGCGGTATCCCAGCTCCAATTGTTCCCTTTCCAGGGAAAAATCGGCCATTACCGCAGTTCTTTCAAGCGAGCGGCCCGGCCGCGACGTTTGCGCAGGAAGTAGAGTTTGGCCCGGCGGATCCGGGAGTGACGTTTAACCATGATCGTCTGCACAAGCTTTGAGTTCAGCGGGAAGATGCGTTCAACCGAAACGCCGAAGGATGTCTTGCGAATGGTAACGGTAAGGGAAATCCCGCGGTTGTTCTTGGCGATCACCGTGCCTTCGAACACCTGGATCCGTTCTTTGCCGCCTTCGATAACACGGTAGTGGACGGCTACGATGTCTCCAATGCGGATTGGGGGCAGATCCTGCCGCGGAGTCTGGTATTCGTACAGATCGTGGGCGGAAAAAATCCGGGGAGCGGCTTCCGTATTCCCGGCAACCTCGGCGACGGTTTCCGGAGTTTCCTGGACTTCTCCCTTATCTTCAGTATTCTTGGTCTCTTTGCCTTTATTTTCCGACATGTTCACTCCTCAAATCTGGCCTTTTTCCGGGATTGGATTAACCAACGGTTCACTATTGTACTATTTTTTGGCCCTCAGTTCAATAGATCCGCCTTGATTGACGCACCCGCGCGATTCTGCTATACAACTCCCATGAAACGGACCGTAACCGGCCTGTTGCTCCTGGTTTCCTGCTTCCTCCTTTTTTCCTCCACGGCAGAGGAGTGGGAATTGGGAATCCATACGTGCACGGCCATACTTGACCAGATCCGGGAACACCACCCCGCCCCCCCGGATGAAACGGAATTGGTCCACGCCTCACTGGAGGGTCTGCTTTCCCGATTGGATCCCCACTCCTATTTCCTCGATCCCGATGCCTACCGCTCCATGTTCGAAGATCATCGGGGAAATTACTTTGGTATCGGCACCCGCATCCGGCACATCGATGGACGCCTCACGGTAATCTCCCCCATCGAGGGCTCCCCGGCGTTCCAGCTGGGCATTCTTCCGGGAGACATCATCACCGCCATCGATGGCATGCCCACCAGGGATATGTCCGTCGACGAGGCCATGAAACACCTGCGCGGCCGTGCAGGAACCCGGGTCACCATATCCGTGGAACGAAGGGGGGAAGCCTCACCGCTTACTTTCGACATCCAGCGGGCGTCCATTCCCCTGTCCAGCCTCACCCACGTCATGACGGAACCGGAGAACCCGAAAACCGGCTATATCGGGTTGAGAACATTCGGTGGCGGCACGCCTTCCGAATTCCGCCAAGCCCTGGAATCCCTGGTCGACCGGGAGGGGATCAAACGCCTGATTATCGACCTGCGCTGGAATACCGGCGGGTCGCTGGCGGCGGCCATTGAGCTGAGCGATTTTTTTCTGCCCCCGGGACGTCCCATCGTCACCCTCCGGGGCAGGGCGATGGAACGGGGATTCACTTCACGGGACAAGGCCCTGTGGCCCAACATGAGGATCGTGGTTCTGATCAACCGGTTCAGCGCCAGTGCCTCGGAAATATTGGCCGCCGCTCTGCAAGAGCATGGGCGGGCCACGGTAGCCGGCAGTCGATCCTGGGGCAAAGGCCTGGTGGAAACAGTCTTCAACCTGCCGGGAAGCCGGGGTATCGCCCTGACCACCGCCCGCTATTATACGCCCCGGGGCAGGTGCCTGCAGCGAAATTACGGCGGAGCGGACAATCCCTACGGGTACCGTATCCCCGCGGATTACAATACCAACCGGTCGATCGCCGGTGGAGTTATTCCCGACATTCCGGTTGAGGACGCAAGGTATTCCCTGGCTGTCCGCGACCTGATCAACCGGGGCGCTTTTTTTCGTTTTTCCCGCCACCTCCTGGATGCGGGTTTCCGGGTAACCCGGGACACCGAAGCCGACGACACCCTGTTGCATAAATTCCAGGAGTTCCTCGACCAGCAAAAAATCGAGACATCCCGTTCCCCGCAAGTCGACGTTGAAATCCGCCGGGAAATCGGTCGCGCCCTCCAGACATCCGCGTTTTCAGAATCCGCGGGATTCCGGATCTTCCTTATCCACGATCCGGTAAACCGGGTGGCCGTCCATCACCTGGCGGAAGCCACCCCCATCAAGGAGCCACAACAATGAGTAAAAAAGAAGACTTCATCACCCAGATCACAAAGCGTTCAGAGGATTTCTCCCGCTGGTATGTGGATGTAATCCGCCGGGCTGAACTGGCCGACTATTCTCCGATGAAAGGAGTCATGGTAATCCGTCCCTATGGATACGAGATCTGGGAACTCATGAAGGGCCACCTGGATGGGATGTTTAAAGCCACGGGACACCGCAACGCCTATTTCCCTCTCTTTATCCCCGAGAGTTTCCTCACCAAGGAAGCGGAACATGTCGAAGGTTTCGCCCCCGAAGTGGCCTGGGTAACCATGGGCGGCAGCGAGCCCTTGGAAGAA
>Ga0272442_10002059_pt1 | contig 29607 bp, 26 predicted proteins | sample SSMForm2O_FD_200262 | JGI IMG/M metagenome (GOLD analysis project Ga0272442, IMG submission 200262) | Marine sediment archaeal communities from Little Sippewissett salt marsh, Falmouth, MA, United States - SSM-Form-2O | ecosystem: Environmental > Aquatic > Marine > Wetlands > Sediment ...
TCAAAGGGAAAAAAGGTATGGTTTGCGCCTGGATCAATATTCTCGGTTTTTTTTGTATTTTGTTTACTTTTCTGGGTGTAAACTATTTATTAAGGGGCCTGCATAGCTACCTGTAAGAAAAGCAGTAAGCCGTAAGTCATAAGTCCTAAGCAGAAAAAAGGAAAGAAAGTCGTAAGCTGTAAGTCGTAAGTCCTAAGCAGGAAAGGGCAAAAAGCAGTAAGCTGTAGTTAGAAAATGTTGAATGCTGAATCATTAAAAGGCGACATGTCAGAAGTTTGAAGGCGACAAGTGTTATAGAATTTAAGAATCAGAAATTAGAAAGATATAATCTCATGAGCCATGAGCCATGAGCCATGAGCTAAGAGCTAATTATGTTTGGAATCGGAAGCGCGGAATTATTCGTTATTTTGCTGATCGCCTTTTTTATTGTGGGACCGCAGCGTCTGCCTGAGGTGGCGCGTATGCTGGGCAAGGTTTATCGTTCGTTTAAACGGCAGGCCGATGAGATCAATCAGGCTATGTTTTCCGAACAGGAAGAAGACGACCTGCTCGGACCGCCTGAGAATAATCCCCGGGAAGAGGATCTGCCCGCTGCTGCGGAGGAGAGGGAGAAGAAGGTTAAAGATGGCTGATGATCCTCAGGGCCTGCTTGAACATTTGACGGAATTAAGAAAACGGCTGATCATTTCAGCGGCAGCTATTGCAGTCTGCGCCTGCGCAGTTTACAGGTTTGTGCCGCAAGTGCTTAAAAGCCTGACCGGACCTGTGGGCAGACTGGTCTTTATCAATCCTACTGAAGCTTTCTGGGTCAACCTGAAACTGGCTTTTTTCCTGGGACTTTATCTGGCTTTACCTGTGGTTTTTTATCAGATCTGGCTGTTTCTGGCTAAAGGCTTGAGATCAGGGGAAAAAAGGTCTGTGCTGCCTTTTGTGCTTGTTTCTTTTCTGCTGTTTAATGCCGGAGCTTTGTTTTGTTATTTTTTTATTGTTCCTTTGGGAATCAAGTTCCTTCTTTCTTATGCCATGGGAATATTGACTCCCATGATCACTGTGAACAGTTATCTTTCTCTGCTTACGGTGATGGTACTTTCTTTCGGTATTATTTTTCAGATGCCTTTGCTGTCCTGGTTTTTGACTGCAGCAGGCCTGGTCACTCCCCAGGCTCTGGCTTATTACCGCAGGTATGCAGTGGTGGGGGTTTTTGTCCTGGCTGCAGTGCTGACTCCGCCCGATATTTTTACTCAGATTTCTCTGGCCATACCTCTGGTGGTGCTTTATGAAGCGGGGATCCTGATTTCCAGACAGGCTTATAAGAAAAGATTTCAGCCATGATTCAATTGAAATATGGAGTTAATTCATTTAATTCTTGACAGTAAGTTTTGCAGATAGTAAACTTTGATTAAGTTATGGGCAGAATAGGACTACCAGAATTAATAGTTGTTTTAGTCATCCTTCTTTTTCTTTTCGGAGCTTCCAAATTGCCGGGTATTGCCAAGTCTATCGGTCAGAGCATAAAGGAATTTAAAAAAGGCATTTCCGATAAAGCTCAGGATAAAAAAGAAGAACCTAAAGCTTAAAGTTTAACAACAGTGGGGGGGGACAATGAACACTGCTGTAGTCTTTTTTATTTTTGATTTGTTTTCGGTATTGCCTGTTACTTTGCCTTGTGTTCTGAAAAACCAGGATTTTTTAAAAGTCTCAGTTGCTGAGACTTTTTTTGTTTAAACTGTTCTTTGTATCGTGGGATTGTTATTATCGCAGAATATGCCTTTTAAAAAAAGAAATGATGTCGATTCTGTATCAAAACAAGGGGGGGAAAAGGGGTATGTTCTGGGCTTAGCGGGATCATAGAGGGTGAATTTAAAAAGGAGCATCTTTATGAATTTTATCAGAAAATTTTTTCTTCGTTCCCTCGGTACAAAAATTGCGTTCTGGATCAGTCTGGCTTTGATCATTGTTTTTACTTTGCTGACTTTGACTAACGGAAATCAGCAGGCAAAATTGATCAATCAGCGTGAAGAGCTGGCTGCCCAGGCTTTAAGCAGTACAATCCTGGGTGCGATCCGTTATCCTATGCTTCAGGGAGAACAGGAAGTTATTCAGAAACAATTCGAATTGATCAAAAAAGACAATGATGATCTTTTTGTTCATTTGATCAATCACGATCTGGTCATTAAACGTTCTACTGAATCTGACCACAAAGAAAATAAAGCTGCTTCTTATATCGAAGATCCGGAGATGCTTAAGGCCATGTCTGCTAACGGGCTGGAGCGTATTCTGGATCAGCAGGGCGAAAAAGACAGTGCCGCTAAAATCTCCAATATTATCAATTATAAAAACGGCAATATTTATTACGAAGAAATAATGCCGATAGCTAATGAGAAAAATTGTGCTCTCTGCCATGGGACAAAAGAAAAGATCCTGGGAGCTCTTTGGGTCGGCAAAAATTTCAAACCGGTAAAAGATGCGGAATCCAGGCTGATGTTTGTCAATGCGGTCCTGTCCATAGCCGGATGTGCTCTGGCCATTGTTCTGATCATTGTTCTGGCCCGTTCCATGCTGGCTCCTTTGCAGGCTTTTGTCAAAGTAGCGGGGAAAGTGGCTCAGGGAGACCTGACTCAGGACATTGTGGTGGAAACTGAGGATGAAGTGGGCATGGTCGGCAGTGCTTTTAATGAAATTGTTTTATCTTTGAGGAAAATGGTGGGAGACGTGATCAAGGTAGCGGAAAATGTGCTTAATTCCTCCCAGCAGTTTTCCTATATTACTCAGCAGATGAGTGAAGGCATACAGCAGATAAACGGGGCTATGAATCAGATCACTAACGGAGTTACGACTCAGACCTCAAAGATCGATAATGTGTCACGGGTCATGGACAGTGTCAATACTTCTCTCAAAGGCGTGGAATCCAAAGCCAAGATCACTGCTGACGGATCGGAGTTTGCCGCGGAACAGGTTAATTCCAGCGGCGAAAAAATGACTGCGCTTTCCGATAAAATGGATAAAGTGACCACAACGGTTCAGGAAAGTGTGCGTTTGATCAAAAGTCTGGAAGACAGGTCTCAGGAGATAGGAGAGATCACGGTAGCGATCACTAACATTGCCGATCAGACCAATCTGCTGTCTTTGAATGCAGCCATTGAGGCGGCCCGCGCCGGAGAAGCCGGACGCGGTTTCGGTGTTGTTGCCGATGAGATCCGCAAACTGGCGGAAAGTTCGGCCCAGGCTGCCAGCCGTATTGCCGTGCTGATCCGTAATATTCAGGATGAAGTGGAAAAATCGATCTCTTCCATAGGCAGCGGTTCGGAACAGGTGTCTGAGGGCCGCGATCTGGTCAGCAAGGTCAGAGCTGCGCTGGAAAAAGTAATTTCCAGCGTAAACGAGGCCAGCCGGATGTCTAAGGAAATAGAAGTGGCTATAAACGAACAGCTTGCTTCCAGCACTACTCAGGTGGTCAAAGCGGTCCAGGATGTGTCCAGCATTGCCGAACAGACTTCGAGCAGTGTTGAGGAAACTACTTCTTCAATCGAAGAACAGACTGCGTCCATGGAAGAAATAACCAGTGCTGCTCAGGACCTTTCCAATCTGGCTAAAGAGATGAAAGCTCTGGTTGAACAGTTCAGGATTGCCTGAATAAATGATAAAAAAGGAGTGTTTTTATGTTTAAAAAAAATTGGGTTTATTTGCTGGCTGCGGTATTGACCTGTTCTTTTCTGGCTACTTTGTGCGCTCAGGAATATTTTGAAGAAGAAGATCAGGCTGAAACCGGGACAATTGCTCCTAAAAGCGGTCAGGCTGAGAAAGTTTCTGCTCAGACCGGGGCGGTAAAGAAAAAGAAACCTAAAGAACAGGCGAAATATGTCGGGGTCGAAGAATGTAAAAAATGTCACGAAAAAGAATATATTGATTTTAAAAAAAGAAAATTTTCCAAAGCCTGGAAAATACTGGAAATGCGCGGAGAGGTGGATAATCCTAAATGTCTGAAATGTCATGCTACCGGATACGGACAGCCTTCCGGGTTTACCAGTGAAGATGCAACTCCGCATTTGATGTATAAACAGTGCGAAGCCTGTCATGGTCCGGGCAGCCTGCATAAGAGAAAGCCTTTTGACAAAGAGATCAGAAAGGATATGCGTAATTATATCCGGGATAAAGATGTGTGCATCAAATGTCATGTCTGTATGTTTACTCATAAAACCGGATCTTTTTAAGCGGTATTTGTAAAACAGGAAAAAGCCGGAATCTTTACGATTCCGGCTTTTTTTTTCTTTATTTCAGTGGGATTTAAAGGTCGGGTTCAAGCTGGCGTTTGTCTATGACATAAATACTTTTAGAAAAGGTTTTGGCATAGGACTTTAATTCAGTAGCAATCTGAATGACTTGCCCGACGTGGCTGAGATCACGGTTCTTATTGGTAGCCACTCCCAGAGATATGCTGAGCAGAGGGATAGAGGTAAGTTTGCCGACTCGGTTTTTTACTACGATATAGCCTTTCTGGATATCTTCTTCGGCATAAAACTGGGGCACTGACTTGTCAAAAGAGGAGATTACGCTTTCACATACATTTTTGAGATTGCTCCAGCCGGTAATAAAGATATAGTCATCACCTCCGATATGGCCGAGAAAATCATCGGGTGTACCGAAGTCGTAAAGAGCCTGGGCCAGTATCTTGGCTGTATGTTTGATTACTCTGTCTCCGTATTCAAATCCGTAATAATCATTGTATTCTTTGAATTTATTGAGATCAGCATAGCCCATGCAGAAAGTCTCTTTGTTGCGTATGCGTCTTTCCAGTTCTTTGAGGATGGAGACATTGCCGGGCAGTTTGGTCAGGGGATTGGCATCGAGGTCGCGCGAAGCGCGCCAGAGATTGGCTTTGATCCTGGTCAGGATATCTCCGGCCTGTATCGGTTTTTCCACATAATCGTCTGCTCCGGCATAAATGGCTTTGATCTTATCTATGGTATGCTCTTTTTCGACCAGGATGATTATCGGCAGATGGCGGAGACTGAAATTGGCACGTATTTTTTTGCAGAGTTCGATGGCCGGGATGTCTTCGTCAAAATCGACCAGAAGAAGGTCATGTTCGTCCTGGGTTACTGCAGCCAGAAATGAGTTCTCTGTCGGAGACAATTCCAGATGATAGCCTTCTCCCTTGATAAGTCCGCTGACAAAATCGGTTAATTCGCTGTCAGTGGAAAGAATTCTGATCAATGTGTCTTGGACAGATGACGCCATAGTTAATTACGGTTTAAGTCTTCAAGATATTTTTTACAGGCATCCTGTACGGCCTGGGCTGCCTGGTGTGATAATATCAGCCAGAAATTACCCTTGATCTTTTCCTGTTTTTCTTCAAAAACACTTTCAATGACCAGAACCTGTTCCTGGGGGGCGGTGGTCATGGACATTTTTATTATCTCAGAAAACGGGGCGTTCATTAAAACCGGTAAAGAGGGAATAATCAGTTTTTTTAAATAATAGCCCAGAGAATTGACATAAGCTGAAGTTACAATGTTCCCGATTTCTTTGATTATGGACATAGACATTTCAGTGAGGCTGCTTGGTTTCTGTTCCTGGCTGCGGCTTTTATAGCATATATCCACAAATTTATAAGAACTTTTTTCTTCCAGAATAAAAATTATTTTTCCGTTAAGGCCGGTAAGCATCTGGGTGTGCAGAGAAATTATCGGCCCTTCTATCGCCAGGGCCCGGGCCAGATCTTTTCCGTAAATAACCTGGAGCGAGGGCATTGACAGTTTGACCGGACGGCCCAGCATTTCGGAAAGAGCGGTGCTGCCGTGAGCCGCGGATATACTGCCGATCTCACGTAAAATGTCCATTTCGTCCTTTATCTGAATGTCAGTCATGCTTAATCCTTTTGTTCAAAGCTTAAATCAAAAACAGCAACCGGTTTATCTTTATATGATATTATCATAGAGGTATTTGTAAGGCAAGAGAAAAAGGCGCTCTCATTTTTTTCTGGGCCGCCCGGCAGGGCAGAAATGAAAAATCAGCGTTCCGGCCGGGGAACAGGCCTGTCTTGACAAAAAGAAAATTGTAGTATAGAGTTTTTTGATGGCAGACAATTTGTATCTTATCGGTTTTATGGGTACAGGTAAGACCAGTGTAGGCCGGGAACTTTCCAGACAGCTGAAACGTGAATTTCTGGAAATCGATGAATTGATCGAAGCCGGAGAAGGCAAACCGATTACTGCCATATTTAAAAATTACGGGGAACAATTTTTCCGGGCCAGGGAAAGAGCAGTTTTACAGGAGATATCCCTCAAGTCCGATCTGGTGGTAAGCTGCGGCGGGGGCATAGTGATCCGCCGTAAAAACCGGGAATTAATGAAAACTTCGGGTAAAGTTATCTGTTTATATGCTGATCCCGAAGCTGTTTATAAACGGGTTAAAGACTGCGCTGACAGGCCGCTTTTAAATGTGCCGGATCCTGAAATCAGAATAAAAGAATTGCTGGAACAGCGTGCTGCTTTTTATCAGGATGCTGATTTCACGGTGGATACCACTTTTTTGACTGTAGCGGAAGTGGTTGCTGTCATAAGGGAGAAATTAAAAGATGATCAAAAGATCTCTGATACTGATCAATAGTATTTCTTCTCTTTCAGCTAAACTGGACCGCATTTTAAAGATTTTTCCCGATCCTGATGAATTACTGGTTCTTTCTCAGAAACAGATGAATGAGCTGCGGTTCTGGACTGAAAACGAGAAAAAAATATTTTGCCGGCGCAAAGCAGAGGGGTTTGCCGATAAAGAGCTTGCTCAGGCTGAACAGAATGGGATCTTTTTGCTGGATATTTTTGACCGGGATTATCCCAGTCTGCTGCGCGAGATATCATCGCCTCCGGCAGTGCTTTATGTCCGCGGCTGCACAGGGGTTTTGAATGAGCTGTGTCTGGCCGTGGTCGGTACCCGCATTCCTACTGTTTACGGCAGGGAAATGGCAGCCCGTTTTTCTTCGGCTCTGGCCGGACTTAACTGTGTGGTGGTTTCCGGATTGGCCAGAGGTATTGACACTTTTGTCCATAGTGCTGCTTTGAGTTCCGGGCGCACTATAGCTGTGCTTGGCTCAGGCCTGGAGCATATTTATCCCGGAGAGAATACTGCTCTGGCCGAAAAAATATCGCTGCAGGGAGCGGTGATCTCGGAATTTCCTTTGTCCGCGCCTCCTCTGAAGGAGAATTTTCCCAGACGCAACCGTATTATCAGCGGACTTTCCCGGGGAGTACTGGTTATCGAAGCCCCGGTCAAAAGCGGATCTTTGATAACTGCCCGTCTGGCCCTGGAGCAGAACCGTGAAGTTTTTGCCCTGCCCGGCAGGGTTAATTCTCCCTTGAGCGCAGGTACTCATCATTTGATCAAGCAGGGAGCCAGGCTGGTGGATTCAGTTGAGGACATTGTCGATGAACTGCAGATACATTTCACCCCTCAGCAGGTTTTTGCTTTGTCTGATCAGGGAGAAAAGTCTTTGTTTGATATGATAGGGATTTCGGGAATGAGTATGGAAGAAATATTGATCAGAAGCGGTCTGGGCCGTGAGCATACGGCCAGGGCTTTGCTGTCTTTACAGGTAAAAGGGCTGATTAAAGAATTACGTCCTCTTTATTACACAAAGGTGGGTTTATGAGTAAATATCTGGTTATCGTTGAATCTCCGACAAAAGCAAAAACAATATCAAAAATGCTGGGCAAGGATTATGATGTGACTTCTTCCAAGGGACATCTGGTCGATCTGCCTAAGCACAGTCTTTCGGTTAAGATCGAAGAAGGGTTCCAGCCTCAGTACAAGGTGATCAAAGGCAAGGAAAAACTGCTTAAATCGCTTAAAGATAAAGCTAAAGGCAAAAAAGTGGTTTATATCGCTACTGACCCTGACCGGGAAGGTGAGGCTATCGGCTGGCATATCCAGAACAAGCTTCAGGACGCTTTGCAGAAAAAGAAAGGCCGGGGCCGCAAGAAAAAAGAGGAAAAGGCTATTCCTCCGGCGGAGGTCCTGTTTTATCGCGTGGTTTTCCATGAGATCACTGAAGAGGCCATAAAAAAATCTTTTGCTGCGCCGGAACAGGTTGATATCAATAAATTCAATGCTCAGCAGGCCCGGCGTATCCTGGACCGTATTGTGGGGTATTTTCTTTCTCCTTTGCTTTGGAAAAAGATAGTGCGCGGACTTTCCGCGGGCAGAGTTCAGTCTGTAGCTTTGAAATTTATTGTGGAAAGAGAAAAACTGGTCCGGGCTTTTGTTTCGGTTAAAAGCTACGGAGCCGAAGCTTTTTTGTCTAAAGATGACAGCGAGTTTAAAGCTAAATTGATCAGGTTTCAGAAAGAAAAAGCTCCTTTTCCCGAAAAGGATAAAGCAGAGCAGGTGCTGAAATATGTTTCTGACAAGCAGTTTCAGGTTCATGCTTTGCGCAGCCGGGTTGCGGATAAAAAGCCGGCTTCTCCCTTTACCACGTCTCTTCTGCAGCAGGAAGCCTTTAATAAACACCGTTTTTCTTCTTTGAAAACAATGATGCTGGCCCAGAAACTTTATGAAGGTATAGAGATAAAAGATCAGATGGTCGGTCTGATAACTTATATGCGGACTGATTCTGTATTTGTTTCCGATAAAGCTAAAAAAGAAGGCAAAGAATATATCAGTAAAAATTTCGGCACAGATTTTCTTCCTGAGAGAGATTATGTCTATAAAAATAAAAAAGGAGCTCAGGCTGCGCATGAAGCGATCCGGCCTACCAGTGTCTGGCGTACTCCTGATTCGGTCCGGGACTACCTGCCTCAGGATGAGGCCAGACTTTACGAACTTATCTGGAAAAGATTTGTATCTTCATTGATGGCTAAAGCCAGATACCGCAGTTTAAAAGTAGAGATCAGAGCCGGGGACGCGGTGTTCCAGGCTGACGAGCGCAGGGTGCTGTTTGAAGGGTTTCAGAAAGTCACGGGCAGAGAAGAAGAGGACCTGCTTCCTGATCTGGCTGAAGGCAGTCTGGTCAAGGTACTTAAACTGGAGCAGACCGAGCACAGCACTAAGCCTCCGGCCCGGTTTACTGATGCTTCCCTGGTTAAATTGCTGGAAGAAAAAGGCATAGGCAGACCTTCCACTTATGCGCCTACTATTGCGACTTTGATCCGGCGCGATTACATGCTCAGAGAAAAAGGCCATTTCCAGCCTACTGATCTGGGATTTCAGGTCTGTGAACTGCTTCAGGAGCATTTTACCGAGATAATGAGCGAGGCTTTTACTGCTCAGATCGAAAAAAAGCTGGATGAAGTAGAGGAAGGACAGATTTCCTGGAAAAGCATTCTGGAAGAATTTTATCCTCCGTTTAAAGAAAAGATCGACAGAGCTCAGGAAGTGGTCAAAAAAAAGGTGGTCTATGTGGATGAGTCCTGCCCGCAGTGCGGCAAGCCCCTGGTGATAAAATGGTCACGCCGGGGCCGGTTTTTAAGTTGTTCCGGTTTTCCGGAATGCAAGTTTGCCAAAAGTATTACTACTGATGTGGTCTGCCCGGGCTGTGCTAAAGGTAAGCTGGTGGAACGGAAGAACAAAAAAGGACAGCGTTTTTTCGGCTGCAGCCGTTTTCCGGATTGTACTTTTACCTCCCGTGATCTGCCCAAAGAAACTGAAGAAAAAAAACAGGAAGCATGATACAATAAATGTAATTTATTGTATTTAGCGGGCCGGCAGGGCTTTGTTCCTGTCCCGGGGGTGGTAAAATATGATTCCTTTTAAATATTATCAGGATAAATTTCTTTCGTTTCTGGAGATCGAAAAAAATTATTCGCCGCATACAGTGAATAATTACCGCTGCGATCTTGATGAATTTTCTTTGTTTTTAGAAAAAAATTTTTCCGGAAAAGAGATCAAAGATCAGGATTATTTTCTGCTGCGCCGCTTTTTAAGCGGTATTTCTGCCCGGGGCCTGAGCAAACGGAGCATCTCCCGTAAAATATCGACTTTGAAAAGTTTTTTTAAATTTCTGGTCAGGGAAGGAATTGTGGAAAATAATCCCGCATCCGGTCTGATCTATCCCAGGCAGGATAAATCATTGCCGAAATTTCTCACCGAGACCCAGGTGAAGGCAGTATTGGATGCAGCAGAGGGAGACAGCCTTTTATCTCTGAGGGATAAAGCAATACTGGAATTTCTTTATTCTACCGGGGCCAGGGTTTCAGAAGCCGCGTCTTTGACTGTAGCGGATACTGATATGATCGGAGGTACCGTAAAAGTCAAAGGTAAAGGACGTAAAGAAAGAATTTTGCCTTTGGGCGAGCCGGCAGTTACGGCTTTGCATGATTATCTCAGGTCCAGGGATAAAAAAAGCAGCTATGTCTTTCTTAACCGGAGAGGAGGCAGGCTGAGTGACCGTTCTTTTCGCTTGATCGTGGATAAATATATTAAAAAAGCCTGCTGCACGCTGAAAGTATCGCCGCATACTTTCCGCCACTCTTTTGCTACGCATCTCTTGAACCGGGGAGCTGATCTGCGCAGTGTGCAGGAACTTTTAGGCCATTCCAGTATCGCTACTACCCAGGTTTATACCCATCTTTCGGTGGAACGGTTGAAAAACGTATATGATAAAGCACATCCCAGAGCATGATAAAAATCACAGCTATAATTTATGATCTTGTTTTTGCAGCAGGTCTGATCCTGTTCTTACCTCTGCACCTGGTCCGGGGCAAAATAAATCTTTGCGCTTTAGCCCAGAAACTGGGTTTTTATCCTTTATCCGTACGCCGGCGTCTTGAATCCGGGTCCGGGTTTGTCTGGATCCAGGCGGTAAGTGTGGGTGAAGTCAGACTGATCAAAAATCTGGTGCGCGAAATCGATTTTGTTTTAAAACAAAAGGTCATAATTTCCACTACTACCCTGACCGGGAAAAAAGTAGCTGACAAACTTTATCCGCAAGCAGTTACGGTTTATTTTCCCTTTGACCTTTCTTTTGTCCTTTCGCGCAGTATCCGTATTTTTAAACCGCTGTTGTTTATCTCCGTGGAAACAGAGATCTGGCCGAACCTTTATTACCGCCTTAAAAAGAAGAAGGTGCCGGTATTGATTTTGAACGGCAGGATTTCGGATCGGGCTTTTTCCCGCTACAGAAAAATCTTATTTTTGCTGAAAAAAATATTTGCCCTGGTCGATTTTGTCGGAGTTCAGGATCAGTCTTATTTAAGCCGTTTTTTACAATTGGGCCTGCCGCCGGAAAAGATCGCGGTTACCGGCAATCTTAAACTGAGCCGGGTGGAATGTTCAGCCTTGACCAGAGAAAAAGTTAAGACCAGACTTTATCCCTTGCTTAAAGGTGAAAATGAAATTCTGCTGGTCGCGGCCAGTACGCATCGGGGTGAAGAAGAAATGATCCTGGAGGCTTATCGGGAAATAAAAGACAGCGGCAACAAAATGAATCTGATCCTGGCTCCCCGTCATATCGAGCGGATCGAAGAATTACAATCTTTGTGTAAAAATAAAGGTCTGCCCGGGGCCAGGCTCAGCAGAAGCGAAGAAAAGAACGGTTCCGGGGTTTATCTTCTGGATACGGTGGGGGACCTGGTGTTGTTTTTTACTTTTGCCGATATCTGTTTTGTGGGAGGCAGCCTGGTAGACTGCGGCGGCCATAATATTCTGGAGCCGATGTCCTTCGGCCTGCCTACAGTGTTCGGCCCGTATATGTCTAATTTCCGGGAAATAGAAAAAAAGGCTTTAGAACACAAGGCAGCCCTGAAAGTAAAAGATGCCGGTCAGCTTAGGGAGACGCTTTCCAGGCTGGTCAATGATCCTGATCTGGGACGCAGTCTGGCCCGGTCCGGGGCTGATCTGTTCCGGGAAGGAGAGCAGGTCCTTAAAACCAATTTAAATATAGTGAAGCAATGGTTGAAATAAAAAAATACTATCTGGATATTATTGCGGGAGAAAAAAAGGGATTTTTTGCCCGGGTTGTCCGTTTTTTTCTGGTGCTGCTTTCTTTTGTTTACCGTCTGGTGATCGCTCTGCGCAATCTGGCCTATAACCTGAAGATCTTTAAGACAACAGGGGTAGAGGCAAAGGTGGTCAGTGTCGGCAATATTACCTGGAGCGGAACGGGAAAAACAACCATGGTCTCTCTGCTTTATCAGGCTTTAAAATCCGAAGCCAGAGTCGCGGCAGTGACCAAAGGTTATGCCAGAGACGAATATCTTCTGCTTAAGGAGAAATTGGGTGATGTGCTTGACGCCAGAGACAGGGTGTCTCTGCTTTCTCAGGCCCAGTCCCGATATCAGATCTTTATTCTGGACGACGGATTTCAGTACAGAAGGTTAAAACGCGATCTGGACCTGGTTTTGCTTAAAAAAGAAGATCTTGAATCTGCGCCGTTCCTGATCCCGGCTTCTCCTTTCCGTGAGCCATTGAATTCCCTGCGCCGGGCTCAGATAGCTGTGGTCACTTATTGTCCGGAGCAGGAACATGCTGCCGCGGCAGAGGCGGTAAAACGCTATAATCCGCAGATCAGAGTTTTTTCCGCTGATTATGAGCCCAAATTTTTAAAGGATATCAGAGGTAAAAGCATACTTTTTTCTCATCTGCAGGGCAGGCCTGTTGCTGTATTGACCGCTATCGGTTATCCCCGCGGTTTTTTAAATACCGTAGCCAAGACCGGGATAGTTCCTCAGGCAGTGGAGATATATCCTGACCACTATCAGTTTACGGCCAAAGATCTGGCAGAGATAGAGAGCAGGCTGAATAAGCAGGGGATAAAAGACGTGCTCATCACTTCCAAGGATCTCCATCATCTGGATCTCAGTTGCGCCGGTCTTAATTATTACATACTGATACCTGAATTCAGGATCAGAGAAGAAGAAAGATTTATCAGAGAGGTGAAACAGTGCATTGGTTTTTAGGCCTGGCTGTGCGCATTTTCCGTATGATCCCCCTGTCCTGGGCTTTATTCCTGGGCCGCTGCCTGGGCGGTTTGTTTTATCTGCGTACCAGGCGCAGGAACATAGCTTTGACTACGATCAAACAGGCTTTTCCCCAAAAGACTTTCCGTGAATCTTATGCTCTGGCCAGAACTGCTTTTTTCAATCTGGGCCAGAGCCTGGCGGAAACTATTTTGCTGGATAAAATGAAAGCCAGAGTCAAATTCAGTTTTGAAACCGATACCGGGACTGAGGGACAGATAATTTCCGGGATACACCAGGGCTCCTGGGAGCTTTATAATGCAGCTTTTTCCGATATCCATCCTTTGGCCATTCTGGTTAAGCCGCAAAAAAACGGCATACTGAATGATTTTCTTGAACATCAGCGCAGAAAACCGGGCCTGTTTGTCTGCCGGTCGTTAAAAGATCTTTTCCGTTTTATGGGCCGGGGATGCTGGTCCGGGATAATGGTCGATCACGGGGCTGAAACCAAGGCTGTTTATGCTTCTTTTTTCGGGCATGAGATCCCTTGTCCGGGCGGAGCAGTGCGTATTGCCAAGAAATTGAATAAAAAGATATATCCTGCTTTCGGTTTTCGCCGGGGGGCAGACCATTTTGTGCATATTGCCGCGCCTTTTGATTCTCAGGGCGCAACAGAGGAGGAATTGATCTCTGCTTTGAATTCTTATTATGAACAAATGATCAGCCTTTATCCGAAAGATTATTTATGGAGTTTCGGCAGGTTTAAGAGAAAAAAAGACCGTTCAGTACTTGTGCTCAGTGACGGAAAACCCGGTCATCTTAAACAATCTTTGAGCCTGGTTTCCGTTCTGAAGCAGAGCGGATATGATATCAGGGTCAGAGAAGAAAAAATTGTGGTCAAAGACAGAAAAAGAAGGGTGCTTAATGACCTGGCTGCAGTTTTAAGCCGGTTTTCTTTATGCCGGGGAGATCTTTTTCTCCGCCTTTTACTTCCGGCTGAGGTTTATTCCTCTTTGACCCGGGATTTTTTTGATATAGTGATCTCGACCGGCAGCAGTATGGCTCCTTTGAATGTTTTGCTTTCCCGGCTGAATAAAGCCCGGTCCTGTCATATTATGAAGCCGAATCTGCCTTTATCTTTTTTTGATCTGACTCTGCTGCCGGAACACGACCGTTGCCGCGCCTTTAATACTTTGACCGTAAAAGGTGCTTTGGCTTCAGGGGATGAACATACTGTTCTGGCTGAGGAGGGAAGGGATTTTTTTAAATTAAGTCCTCGAAAAAAGATAGCGTTGTTTGTGGGCGGCAGCCAGTGTGACCGGGATATCTTTCTGAAAAATCTGGATCTGTTTTTAAAAGAGCTGAAACAGTTTTCTCTGAAAAACGATTATCAGCTTCTGGTTTCCACTTCCCGCAGAACTTCAGCTGAGGCGGAAGAAATAATTGTCCGGGCGCTGAAAGGTTTTGCCAACCAGGAAGCTCTGGTCCTGGTCAGCAGGAAAAATTATCCTTTTGTCGTGCCTGCTTTTCTTGCTTCCAGTGATATGGTTTTTGTTACTGCTGAAAGCGTATCCATGATCTCAGAAAGCGCTGCCCTGGCCAAGACCACTCTGGCCGTGTTTCTGGAAAAGATAGTTAAACCTCAGCATCGCAGATTTCTGGATTCGTTGAAAGACGGCTTTGTTAATTTCCATACTTTCCCGTATAATAAGTTTTCGGTTAAAAGGCCGCAACGCTCTCTGGCTGAGGAAAACGGGGCAGTACTGAAAGAAGCGGCGAAGAGACTGATATGAAATACAGGGGAAATGTAAGTATAGTCCTAAGCTATAAGTCATAAGTCTTAAGCGGATCTAAATAGGAGATTAATTCTTGGCTTAGGACTTACGGCTTAAGACTTACGACTGTTTTAGAAAGTTGAACTATGAAAGTATTACAGATATTACCGATGATGAATCAGGGCGGAGTGGAAAAAGGAGTGCTTGATCTGGCTTCTTATTTCCGGGAAAAGATGGTGGTCATTTCCGCCGGGGGCAGACTGGTTCCTGATCTGGAAAAAAAAGGGGCCAGGCATTACCGTCTGCCTGTAAATAAAAAATCGTTATTCACGCTTCTGCTTATACCCAGGGTAAGGAAGATCATAAAAGAGGAACAGATCGATATTGTTCATGCCCGTTCCCGAGTACCGGCCTGGGTTGCTTTTTTTGCTACCCGGGGTCTGGACGCGCATTTTGTTACCACTGCTCACGGTGCTTATTCTCCTCATTTTTTCAGTAAAGTCATGTCCTGGGGTAAGCTGGTGATCTGTCCTTCCAAAATGATAATCCGGCATATGATCGATAATTTTGCTTTGAATGAGGATAAGGTCCGCATGGTCAGCCGCTGGGTAGATCTTGACCGTTTTGTCTATAAAGGGCCCGGCCAGCGCCGTACCTGCAATAAAATAATTACTGTAGGCAGAATCGCCCCTTCCAAAGGTTTTGAATATCTTATTGAAGCTTTTCGCAAAGTAGTACGCAGTAATCCTTATCTTTCCCTGCACATTGTAGGTGAAGCGGAAAAATCCCGGGCGCGTTATCTGACTTATCTGCAGAGTCTGGTCAATCGTTATTCTCTTACCTATAATGTCAAATTTCTGGGATACCGCAGTGATATACCGGCTATTTTAGATCAGGCTTCGATGCTGGTGATCTCCTCGGTAGTGGAAGAAGCTTTCGGCCGGGTAGTGATAGAGGCTTTTGCCAAAGGGGTCCCTGTGGTAGCGACTAAAGTGGGAGCTTTGGAAGAGATAATCGAAAATGGAAAAGAAGGGTTGCTGGTATTTCCCAGAAACAGCGAAGCTCTGGCCCGGGCTATGCTGGAGATACTTCAGGATCCTGTCCGGGCTTCGGCTATGGCGAAAAATGCGCGCAGAAAAGCAGAAACTTTGTATTCTTTTTCTCATTGCGCTGCTTTGACCGAAGCAGTCTATAAAGAAGCAGCGGAAATAAAAAAAATACTGGTAATGAAATTTTCTTCTCTGGGCGATATTATCCTGGCTATACCGGCGTTGAAGGCGATCAAAGACGCTTATCCGAAAAGCAGTCTGACTCTGTTGACCCTGAAAAAATATGCCGGATTGTTTTATGATTGCCCTTATGTGGATAAGGTTGTAGGCGTTGATGATGAGTACAAAAAGATCAGGCAGCTGATGTCTCTGGCCGGCCATTTGATAGGGGAAAGTTTTGATTATATTGTAGATCTGCAGAATAACCGGGCTTCGCATCTTCTGGCTTTTTTTTCTTTTCCCCGCCGTTCCTTCGGCTATGACCGTAAACTTGGTTTTTTGCTTGCAGCCAGGGCCGGAATCCCCAAAAACGCTGTTTCCCCTCTGGATTCGCAGAATAATATATTGCAGCTTATGGGACTGACCATGAAAGAAAAAAAACTTATTTTCTGGGACAGAAAATATTCTTTGTCCCGATTCCCCGAGATCAAAGAAAAAGACAGGCTTATCGGTATAAATATTTCAGCTTCACCCAAGTGGAGCAGTAAGAACTGGCCTTTGTCTCATATCAGAAAATTGATCGAATTTCTGTCCAGAGATTATCCTGCCTATAAAGTCGTACTTTTAGGCGACAGATCAGCTGCAAATTCAGCTGAAAAACTGGAATCCTGCCTTAAGGATTCAGGCTTTAATCTTTGCGGCCGGACTACGCTTAATGATCTGGCTGCTGTACTGCAGAGGTGCTCTCTGTTTATTACTCAGGATACAGCCCCTTTGCATCTGGCCCAGGCTCTGAACATAGACACCATCGCTTTGTTCGGGCCCACAGATCCCGAAAGGCATTCAGTGGCAGGACCGCATCTGCATGTGCTTTGCAAGCGCCTGGACTGTTCGTTTTGCTATAAGCCCAGTTGCGAGAGCGGACAATGTATGAAAAAGATCACTCCTCAGGAGGTCTTTTCTCTGGTAAAAAAGATTCTGAAATAGAGAGAAATATGATAGGATGATCTCCGCGTACCGCGGGAAGTAAAAAGGTAAAAGTAAAAAGTAAATACAAGTAGGGGCTCCTCGCGAGGCGCCTTTACTAATATCGCGCAGAGGTTGAATCTTAAATGGACGAGGAAGGCCTCGCCCTGAAACAAAATAATAAATTAATTAAATGATTTTAAAACGGGCAGACACGGGGGTCTGCTCTTACTTGTGACTTGTGACATGTCACTTGTCACTTTTGTGCCATGAATATACTTATTCTGACAACACATATGAATCAGGGCGGGATCAGCCGTTATGTGCTTAATCTTGTTTCCGGGCTTTGCCCTGAGCACAGAGTCTGGGTGGCAAGTTCAGGGGGAGAATGGGAAAAAAGGATAGAGACATCCGGAGCGTCTTTTTACCGTATCCCGGTCAGGACCAAGTCTTTGTTAAGTCCCGGCATAGAGATATCGGTCTTGAAACTGCTTCCTTTTCTGGTCCGGCATAAGATAGATGCGATCATGGCTAATACCAGGGTGACTCAGTTTCTGGCTTATATTCTCAGCCGCTGTTCCGGGATCCCTTATGTTTCTGTGTATCATGGTTTTTACCGTCCCAGTTGGGAAAGAAAATTGATGAAATTCGAGGGAGTCAGAACTATCGCTGTCAGCCGGTCAGTAATCAGGCATTGTTCTCAGGACCTCAGGATAAACAGCGATAAGCTGCGTCTGGTATATAATGGTATAAATCAGCAGGACTTTGCTTTTTTGCCGGAGAAAAAAAACAGGGTAAAAGGTCCGGTTTTAGGCATGCTGGGCCGTATTTCCGCTGAAAAAGGGCATTTTATGGCTTTGGAAGCATTTAAGCTCTTGCGTTCTGATTATGAGCATATCTCTCTGCTGATCTCGGGCAAAGGCAGGATGAGAGAAGAATTGAAAGCCAGGATCGTTCAGGATGGACTGGACAATAAAGTAAGACTGCTGGCTCTGGAAGGTGAAAAGTTTTTAGATCTTGTTGATATTTTGCTTTTTCCTTCTTCTCAGGAAGGGTTCGGCTTAAGCATCCTGGAAAGTTTTGCCAAAAAAGTGCCGGTGATAGCATCAGCTCAGGGAGGGATCAAAGAAGTTATCAAAGACAGGGAAACCGGTTTTCTTTTTTCTGAATACAGTGCCCGGGCCCTGGCTGATACGGTCAGGGAAGTAATAGCTGATAATGGATTAAGGAACAAGGTTATCAGCCGGGCCTATGATTGTTTAGATCAGTTTACGCTTAAGGCTATGGCTGAAAATACTTTGAAAGTGCTGGAGGAAGCAGTACAGACATGAAAAAGAAATTATTGATTGCAGCCGCCGCAGTTGTCTTTTTTGCCATTTCGGGCATAGGCCTTTATTCTCAATATTCGGTGCCGGTATTGATGTATCATTCTTTTGATAAGACCAGACTGGGAGTTTATTCAGTGGTCACGCCTGAGAGATTCAGAGAGCAATTAAAATTTATCAAAAGCAGGGGGTACCGGACCATCTCATTAACCGAATATGCCGGTCTGCTGGAAAAAGGCAGGCCTTTAGACCGTAATCTGGTGGTGATAACCATTGATGACGGATATAAAGATAATCTGGCAGCAGTAAAATTACTTCAGGAGTATGATTTGCCGGCTACTATCTTTATGATCGCGGATAAAACCGGTGAGCAGGGTTTTTTAACTGAGGATGATCTGGTCTGGATCGCTTCTCAGACTCCGGTCTCCATAGGTTCGCATACCTGCACCCATTCCTATATCCCGGAGATAAATGATCAGCAGCTGCATCACGAGATCTTTGATTCCAGGACAAAGCTGGAAAATATCTGCGCTGGAGAGATAGATACCTTCAGTTTTCCTATCGGCGGATTTGACGAAAGAACGGAAAAAGAACTGAAAGCAGCCGGTTACAGATGCGCCTGTGCCACCAACCGCGGGTTCAGCCGCGCTCTTTCTCTTTATGCTTTACGCCGGATCAAGGTCACTCAGAGGGATACAGGTATCCGCTTATGGGCCAAATTGAGCGGTTATTATAATCTGTTTAAAAAAGTAAAGAAACCCTATTAATATGGGTTAAAAAGATGAACACAGATACCCAGGTTACAAGTTACAGGTCACATGTCACAAGTGAAGAAAAAATATCCGTGTAATCGTGATTTTGGACGCCCAAATAGACAAAATAATAGAATTTTGGGCAACATCCCGGCTGCTCTGCGGGAAAAATATCGAAGATAGTTTTTCCGCTATTCAGGCACGTCGGGGAATCGGTGTAATCAGCGAGCAGAGCGCGCAAGGGGAAAATGGATAGCAACTATTTATTTGATTTAATTCTTGATATATGCAATAAATATTTTATTAATAAATCCGGAATAACGCGGAGCGCTGACCGTGGTCTGTGGTCTGTGGACTGTTTATACTTGTGACTTTATTATGAAGATATTAGTAGTAACTGTGAACTGGCTGGGTGATTGTGTGATGACTTTGCCGGTGTTTAAGGCTTTAAAAGAAAAATTTCCCGAAGCCCGGGTGGGAGTTATGGCTGTGCCCAGGGTCAAAGACCTTTTTTTAAATAATCCTTATATCGATGAAGTGATTACTTTTGACGAGAAAACAGTGCACAGACAATTAACGGCAAAATTGAATTTTATCCGCGAGCTGCGCGCGGCAAAATACGATACAGTGTATCTTATCCACCGTTCTTTTACCAGGGCAGTGGTCTGCATGGCTGCGGGAATCGGCAAAAGGATCGGGTTTAAAAGGAAAAAAACTTCCTGGATAATTACTGACCCGGTAACTGAGCCGGACCGGAATATTCACCGTTCGGACCGGTATCTTTTTTTGTTGAGAAAAAGCGGTGTGCCGGTAAAAGACAGTATCCCTTCTTTGACCGTGAGTGATCAGTCCGGGATAAAAGCAGAAAAGTATCTGGAGCCTTTTAAGAAAAAGTACCGGAAACTGGTGGCAGTCAATCCCGCCGCTAACTGGAGACAGAAACGCTGGCCTTTGACCGGATTTATTTCTCTTATTTCCGAACTCTGCGGCCGGGGTTCAGCTGTATTTCTCATCGGTACCTTAAAAGAAAAAAAAATAGCGGACCAGATAATCGCAGCAGTGCCGGAAGGTGTTTATGACCTTTGCGGAAAAACCGGTTTGCCTGAATTGGCCGCTCTTTTGAAGGGGATGGACTGCCTGATTTCGGCTGATTCCGGGCCGGCCCATCTTGGGGCAGCCCTGGGCCTGCCGGTGCTGGTTTTGTTCGGGCCCACTGATCCGGCAATAACCGGGCCCAGAGGCAGAAAAGTGAAAATAATCCAAAACAGTGTGCCTTGTAAAATACCCTGTTATGATCTTTCCTGTAAAGACAATATCTGCATGCAGGGTATTTCTCCCGAACAGGTTTTGGCTGCTATGGAGGAAATGATCGGTCATGGCTGAACGTATCCTGGTTAATTTTCCTACTAATTTCGGTGATATGATAATGGCTTTGCCTGCTTTTGACCGGATTTGCGCGGCCCGTTTCAAAGGCAGATTTACGGTTATTGCCTCGCCTGCCACCAAAGATTTTTTTCTGGGTCATGCTTTTATCGATGAAGTGATACTTTTTGATAAAAAAATCAGCTTGCTGCAAAAAATGAGATTTTGCGCTTCTTTACGCGGTAAATATGATATGATGATAGATTTTAAGCATAGTTTGCTTCCGGTTTTGCTTAATATCAAAAAACATACGGCTTTGCGGCGCAGTTTTCCGGAAGGGCTTCATGCCCGCAAAGAATATCTGTCTCTGGTCGAGCCTTTTATTTCCGGCATATCAGATTGTCCGGTTTCAGAATTTATTCTGCCCGAAGAAAAGAAAGCGCGCTGGGATGAGCTGCGTCTGGGAGGAGCGGTTTGTGTAGCAACCAGTTCTAATTCCGATTTAAAACAATATCCTTTGCCGCTTTTGAGGACAGTGGTGGAAAATCTGGCCCGGGAACAAAAAGTGGTGCTTTTAGGCGATTTGAAAGCCAGAACCTATTATCAGGAGATCTCTTCGTTGCCCGGAGTAACCGACCTTTCGGGAAAAACTTCTTTTCTTGATGTCTGGTATATACTCAGCCGCTATGCTTCAGTATGTCTGAGCGTGGATTCCAGTCTGATGCATTTATCCAGTTATCTGGATGTTCCGGTATGCGCTTTGTTCGGGCCCACAGGTGTGGACCGTTACGGGCCCTGGTCAGAACGGTCTCTGGTTTTAACCAGAAAAGAATTGCCCTGCCGGCCCTGCAGAAAACCGGTTTGTCCCTTTAACCGGGAGTGTATGAATATTGATCCGGAACGGATTTTATCCGGGATAAAAGCGTTGAGTGCTTATGAGAACCCCTGAGCGCATCCTTATTGCCCGCACCGACCGGCTGGGAGATCTAGTCCTTTCTACTCCGGTGATCAAAAATATCAGGGATTATTTTCCCAGGAGCAGGATCTCTTTTCTTTGCCGTCCCTATACCAGAGAAGTTCTGGAAGGAAATCCCTGGCTGGATGAAGTTATCATCTATGATAAATACGGAAAAGATAAAAGTTTTGCTGCTTCTCTCCGTTTTGCGGAAAGTTTAAGGAAAAAACGTTTTGATCTGGCCCTGATCCTTCATCCTACCTTAAGAATGCATCTGCTGACTTTTTTGGCCGCAATACCGGTAAGAGCAGGCTGGAAGTGGAGCAAGGGGTCTTTTCTTTTAAACAGAGGATTTAGACATTTAAAGCATAAAGGACAAAAGCATGAGCTGGAGTATAATCTGGACCTTTTACGCGGTCTGGGCATACCGGTTGAGACTAAAACCATGTATTTTCCCTTAAAAAAAGAAAGTCAGGACCGGATAAAAGAGTTGCTGCAGAGCAGAGGGGTGGGGGATAAAGATCTGCTGATCGTTCTGCATCCGGCTGCTTCCTGCCCTTCCCGCCGCTGGCCTATTGCTCATTTTTCTCTTTTGTCAGGATTTTTGCAAAAGGATTTAAAAGTGAAAATCGCGGTTATATCTACTGAAAAAGAAAAAGACCAGACTGAACAGCTTTTGCGCGATCATCGGGAAATGGTCGATCTTAGAGGAAGATTGGATGTTTCCGGCCTGGGTGCGTTGCTGGACAGGGCTGATCTGCTTATTGCCAATGACAGCGGTCCGGTCCATATCGCGGCTGCGCTGGATACTCCGGTAATTTCTATTTTTTCCCGCAATGATCCCGGGCTTTCTCCCCGGCGCTGGCAGCCTCTGGGAATGCGTTCTTTTTATCTGCATAAAGATGTGGGATGCAGACAATGTCTGGCCCATAATTGTCAAAAAGGTTTTCTTTGTCTGGAGGCGATCAGCCCGGAAGAAGTCAGTGACCTGGCCCATCAGATAATCGATTCCGGATTTTACCGTAAAAGGAAAAAGCTATGAAAGAGTTTCTTTGCCCCGGCTATTGAAGGCCGGGGTGATTTGTGATAGGATAACTTTGTGAAAAAAAGAACAAACTTCAAGACTAAATCCGGCAAACACCATTCTTCTCCGGAGACGATCAAGCGTCTCAGCCTTTACCTGAGAAATCTTAAGCGCCTGCTGGAAGCAGGGGTGGAGATTATTTCTTCTGATAAGATCACTCAGTTTTTAAATGTTACCCCGGTCCAGTTTCGCAAGGATCTGTCCTGTTTCGGTGAGTTCGGCAAGCGGGGCGTGGGCTATGAAGTCAGGAAACTGATCGCGGAACTGGAAATGATCCTGGGTGTGGATAATGCCTGGGCTATAGCTTTGGTCGGAGCCGGCAGCCTGGGCCGGGCTTTACTCAGGTTTGAGGGTTTTTCCCGTTTTAACCTGCAGATCACCCATGTTTTTGACAGTAATCCTAAAGTGATCGGCAAGATCATTTCCGGGGTAGAAGTAAAAGATTCCCGCAATTTGTCTGAAATTGTTGAAAAACAAAAGATCAAGATCGCTATTATCGCAACTCCCCCCGAAGCAGCACAGTATACAGCTGAACAGGTTATTAAAGGAGGGGTGAAAGGAATTTTAAATTTCGCACCTCTGGTTTTGCGTGTTTCATCTGATGTATACGTGTCCAACGTTGATATGGCCTGTGAAATGGAAAGTCTTATCTTCTTTGTAAAACAGATCGGTTCTTAAAAAATAAGTTTAGTAAAAAGAAGGTAGTTAAGGAGGCTGTATGCTGACCAAAACGCTGTTGCTGGTCCTGGTCAATACCAGGAAAGACTCAGCGCCCCGCGTGCAAAAGATCCTCACCGATTGGGGCTGCATCATCAAAACCCGTCTGGGTATTCACGACGGAGTGCTGTCTCACTGTACAAATACCGGATTGATCATTATGGAACTGGTGGGAGAAAAAAAGAAACAGGAAGAGCTCACCCGCAAGTTAAGTTTATTGGCAGGGGTGAGCGCCAAACTGGTCGATCTTTCTGTGCCCAAATCCTGACCCGGATTGAAAAAGCTGTCAGTCAGGTAAATGTTTCTGTCCGCCTCTGGCCTGCAGTCCCGCATGACCCGGGCCTGCTCAGCCTGTTCCGGACAGTTCAGCCGGATACTTTTAATTTGTCATTAGGGGAAAAGGAGGTAGCGATGAAAAAAATTGCCATCCAGAGCCGGGAGTTTAAACTGTTTGACCGGATCATTGCCCGTTTCCGGGGCCAGCCGGGAGAATTGCTCAGTATACTGGAAGAAATACAGAAAGCCAGTAAACATCAGTATCTGCCGTCACCGGTACTGGAATATGTGGCGCAAAAAACCGGGATGCCTCTTTCCCGTATTTACAGTGTAGTGACTTTTTATTCTTTTTTTAATTTAAAGCCGCAGGGCAGGCATTGTCTTACTATCTGCCGCGGGACTGCCTGCCATACCAAGGGATCGAAAAAAATACTTGATTATCTGCTCAATGCTCTGGATTTTCCGGGAGAAGAAGCCGCAGAAGGAGAAAAGATATTTTTTACCACTAAGGATAAGTTGTTTACAGTGCGTACGGTAGCCTGCTTCGGCCAGTGTGCTCTGGCACCGGTAGTGGAAGTGGATGGTGAGATCTTCGGGCATATGACTGTTGAAAAGATAAAAAAAATCGTCGCCGGTCTGGAAAAGAAGGGGAGGGTAAAATGAGGATTACAAGCAGAGACGAACTCGACAGATTGAGAGAAAAAGGATTAAAAAAGATCATCCCTTCTTTGCCCCGGGTCACAGTCGGACTGGGGACCTGCGGCAGAGGCAATGACGCTGAAGCAGTTTACCGGGAATTTGCCGTACAGTTAAAAAAGAAAAAGGTCAAAGCTTTACTGGTACCTACCGGATGTTTCGGTTTCTGCGCGGAAGAACCTCTGGTTTCGGTTTATCTTCCCGGCAGTCCCTTGCTGCTTCTTTCCCGGGTCAGGCCTAAGGATGTGAAAAATATAGTAGAGGGTATTGCCCGGGGTGAGGTAAAAGCAAAAAATCTGCTTTGTAAGATAGAAGCCTGGGACCATCATACCGAGCAGATAATTTACGGTGAAGGTTATTCTCATCTGCCCTGCTGGGATGAGCTTTCTTTTTTTAAAAAACAGAAAAAAATAGTTTTGCGCGATTGCGGGATCATCAACCCTGATGATATCGAAGAATATATCGCAGTGGGCGGATACAGTTCTTTAGGAAAAGTACTGCACCGGATGACTCCGGATAAAGTCATGTCCGAAATAAAAACTTCCCGCTTGCGGGGCCGGGGCGGGGCCGGGTTTCCGGTGTGGCGAAAATGGCAGATCCTTAAAGAGAGGAAAGAAGATAAGAAATTTCTTATCTGCAATGCCGATGAAGGGGACCCCGGTGCTTATATGAACCGCAATGAACTGGAAGGCGATCCTTATATGATCATTGAAGGCATGACTATTGCCGCTTATGCTACCGGAGCTTCGGAAGGTATAATCTATTGCCGGGCTGAATATCCACTGGCAGTGGAGAGATTGCGTAAGGCAATAGACAAAGCCGGAAAATACGGTCTTTTGGGCGCGAATATAATGGGTACTGATTTTAATTTCACGCTTTATGTGGTGGAGGGAGCCGGTGCTTTTGTCTGCGGAGAAGAGACTGCTTTGATAGCTTCTATTGAAAATAAATCAGGCCGTCCTTTGCCCCGTCCGCCTTTTCCCGCGGAAAAAGGGGTCTGGGGTTATCCTACAAATATCAATAATGTGGAAACCTGGGCTAATATACCGGTGATCATCTGCCGGGGGGGATCCTGGTTTGCTAAAACCGGTACGGAGAAAAGTCCGGGTACCAAAGTCTTTTCCCTGGTGGGAAAAATAAAAAACACAGGACTGGTCGAACTTCCTCTGGGTACGTCTCTGCAGACACTGGTTTATGATATCGGCGGCGGTACCGGCAACAACAAAAAAGTAAAAGCAGTACAGAGCGGAGGGCCATCGGGAGGATGTATCCCGGCCCGCTTGTTCGACACTGCTATCGATTATGAATCTCTGGCTGAACTGGGTTCGATTATGGGCTCCGGGGGTATGGTGGTCATGGATGAGGATAATTGCATGGTAGATGTAGCCCGCTATTTTACGGAATTTACCACCTCCGAATCCTGCGGCAAATGCGTGCCCTGCAGAGAAGGATTGAACCAGGCCTTGAAAATGCTGGGCGCGGTCACAGAGGGAAAAGCTGAGTTGACGGTGCTGGATACTTTGCAGGAACTGGGTGAAGTGATCAAGGATACTGCTCTCTGCGGACTGGGCCAGACCGGACCTAATCCGATATTGACCACAATGCGTTATTTCCGTGACGAATATGAACAGCATATTATAGATAAATACTGCGCCGGAGGGGTCTGCGAAACTCTGGTTTCTGCTCCCTGTGAAAACAGCTGTCCCCTGCATATGCATATACCACGTTATATGCAGCTGATGAAAGAAAACCGGATGGATGAGGCTTTTGAATCCATAATGCGCGATAATCCTTTGCCTGCTTCTATCGGCAGGATCTGTCATTTTCACTGTAAACTGCGCTGCCGCAGAGAAGATATCGATGCTCCGGTTGCTCAGGGTGAAGTGCACCGCTATATAGCTGATCTTATGTATGAAAAGAAAAAGAGCCGGGAACTTTTAAAAAAGCTGAAAAAAGAAAAAAAACCTGATACAGGGAAAAAGATAGGGATCGTCGGCGCAGGGCCGGCCGGTCTGACTGCTGCTTATTTTCTGGTCAGACTGGGCCATAAGGTTACTGTGTTCGATCAGAATTCCGCTCCGGGGGGGATATTGCGCTGGGGCATCCCTGCTTACCGTCTGCCCAGAAAAGTCCTGGAGCAGGAAACAGAGTTTATAAAAAAACTGGGTGTATCTTTTGAGCTGAACCGGACGATAAAAGCGAGCGAAGTAAAAGCATTAAGCAAAAAATATGATGCTTTGATCCTGGCCAGCGGAGCTTATAAGGGAATTTCTCCCGGTATTCCGGGAGAAAAAAAGCAGGGGGTCATGTCCGGCACTTTTTTCCTGGAAGAGATCGCTAAAGGGAAAAAGCCTGATATCGGCAAAAAAGTGGCTGTTATCGGAGGGGGTAATGTGGCCATAGACGCGGCCCGTACTGCTTTGCGCCTGGGGTCTGAGGTCACTGTGGTTTACCGCAGAGAAAGAGATGATATGCCGGCTAATGAATTTGAGGTTGAGGATGCTTTTGCCGAAAAAGTAGTATTTAAGTTCCTGGCTTCTCCCAAAGCAGTGACCGGTAAGGCAAAAGTAAAAGGTCTGAAAATAGCAAAAATGAAGCCGGGCCAGTATGACCGTTCCGGCCGGCGCCGGCCTCTGGATACGGGAGAAGAGGAAGAAATTTATTGTGATACGGTGATCCTGGCTATCGGCGAAAAAGTTGATTCTGCTTTTTTGTCCCGGGCCGGGATCAGGTGCGGTTCACGCGGTGCTTTAGCCGATCCTTTTACTCTGGCCGCTGACAGACCGGGTGTGTTTGTCTGCGGTGATGTGTCTACCGGCCCCGGAACAGCTGTCCAGGCTATGGCCCAGGGTAAAAGGGCAGCTTGCAGCGTTGACCGGTATTTGACGGGACAGGACCGCTTTCCCGGTCTTTATCGTGATTTTGAGTTCAGCCGGGAAGTACCGTTAAAACCTATGGGAGGGAATAAACAGGAAATTAAAAAAACAGCGGTTTCCGGCCGGGTAAAAAATTTTCAGGAAGTATCCTGCGGCCTTACCCGCAAACAGGCTTTGGCTGAATGCGAGCGCTGTTTGCGCTGTGATGTCAGGGAATGAAACGAACGATAAAAAAGAGTGCTAAAAGGAGATCAGCCATGAATAAAGATATGGTTAAAATAAAGATCAACGGATCAGAATACAAAGTCGCTTCCGGGATCACTGTACTTAAGGCCTGCCGGGATAAGGGAATAAATATACCTGCTCTCTGCTATCTGGAGGGAGTCAGTGAGCGGGCTGCCTGTTCTCTGTGCGTGGTGGAAATAACCGGAGCCAGGACATTACTTCGTTCCTGTGTTACCAAAGTCAGGGAAGGCATGGAAATATTCACCTCTACGGAAAGGGTGCGCCGGGCCAGACGGGTTATTCTGGAATTGATCCTGGCCAATCACCCTAAGGATTGTCTGTCTTGTCTTCGCAATCAGTCCTGTGATCTGCAGAAACTGGCCGAAGAACTGGGAATAGAAGATATCCGCTATGACCGGACCAGGAAAAAAGATCTGGATCTTGATGAGACTTCTCCCTCGATAACGCGTGATCCCAATAAATGTATTCTCTGCGGACGCTGTGTGGAAGTCTGCTCTCAGATCCAGACTGTGAATGCCATTGATTTCAGCGGCCGGGGATTGAGCACCCGCATTTCTACTTTTTTTGACAAAGGTCTGGGAAAGCTGGAATGCGTAAATTGCGGCCAATGCGTGCTGGTCTGTCCTACCGGAGCTTTGGTCGAAAGAAGCGATATCAAAAAAGTATGGAAAGAACTGGCTGATCAGGACAAATTCGTAGTGGTCCAGACAGCTCCGGCTATACGTGCTGCTATCGGTGAAGAGTTCGGCATAAAAGCCGGAACTCCTACTACGGGTAAACTGGCTTCTGCTTTGCGGCGGATGAACTTTGACCGGATTTTTGATACTCAGTTCGCTGCTGATCTGACCATAATCGAAGAAGGAACGGAACTTATTTCCCGTATTAAGAATAAAGGCGTACTGCCTTTGGTTACTTCCTGTTCTCCGGGATGGATCAAGTTCGGGGAAACTTTTTTTCCGGATATACTGGACCATGTTTCCACCTGCAGATCCCCGCAGCAGATGTTCGGTCCTGTGGTCAAGACTTATTACGCGGAAAAGATGAATATTGATCCGAGAAAGATCGTCGTTGTCTCGATCATGCCCTGTACCGCTAAAAAATTCGAAGCTCAGAGGCCGGAGATGAACAGTGCTTTCCTTTACTGGAAAGATAAACTGGGCTTGAAAAAAAGCGATTCTTTTCAGGATGTAGATTATGTGCTTACAACCAGAGAAGCGGCCAGGATGATCAGGGAATCCGGTCTGGATTTTTCTTCTCTGCCTGAGGAAGGTTTTGACGATCCTCTGGGCGAGTCCACTGGAGCCGCTACTATTTTTGCTGCTACCGGGGGAGTGATGGAAGCTGCTTTGCGCTCGGCCTATTTTTATCTGACCGGAACAGAACTGGAAAATATAGACCTGACTTCTGTGCGCGGCCTGGAAAAGATCAAAGAAGCTGAAGTGAATATCAACGGCCTGAAGATCAGGGTCGCGGTCACTTCCGGTCTGGGTAATGCCCGTAAAGTCCTGGAAGATGTGCGTGACGGTAAAAGCCCTTATCATTTTATCGAGATCATGGCCTGTCCGGGCGGATGCATCGGAGGAGGAGGACAGCCTATTCCGACTAATGATGCGATCAGACAAAAACGTATTCAGGCAGTTTATGCCGAGGACAGGTCTATGCAGTACAGACAGTCTCATCAGAATCCTTCCCTGGATAAACTGTATAAGGAGTTTTTAAAAGAACCTAACGGGCATCTGGCCCATCAGCTTCTGCATACTCATTACAAAAAGAGGGTCTATACTGAGATATAGAAGAAATAGCCTTAAGCAGTAAGCTGTAAGTCGTAAGCAAAGGTAACTTGAAAAACAAAATTTATTTCCTGGTTTAGGACTTAGGACTTAAGACTTACGGCTGTTTAATTAAAATCCGGGAGGTCTGATATGAATCTGGGAATTATCCTGATCATTGCCGGTGTGCTGATCGCTGTTTTTCCTCAATTGCTTTCTTTGATTGTTGCTTTGATTTTGATCCTGGAAGGAATTTTTCTGATAATGCTGACCCGTTCCTACAGACGTACTGATCAGAGATTCGACGATCCTTTTATTGATTTCTTTTTTCATTGAGTTATAAGTGAAAAGCGCGGGAGGTGTGCAATGAAACCGGATACTAAAGGTTTCTGGAGTCCTTATGTCTGCGGTTTTTTGACCGGAATTCTGGTCATTGTTTCTCTATGGCTTACAGGAAAATTTTTCGGTGCTTCCACTACTATGGTCAGGTCAGCCGGAATGGCGGAAAAGCTGTTCCGGCCTGAGACAGCGGAGCGTCTGGAATATTACATTAAAATACAGCCCGGAATAGACTGGCAATGGATGTTTGTTTTCGGCATAATGATCGGTTCTTTTTTTTCTTCTCTGTTTTCGCGCAGTTTTAAATTTACCGCTTTACCCGGGATGTGGCAGAAGCGTTTCGGCAGAAATCTTAAAAAACGCTGTGTCTATGC
>Ga0272442_10002060_pt1 | contig 29594 bp, 35 predicted proteins | sample SSMForm2O_FD_200262 | JGI IMG/M metagenome (GOLD analysis project Ga0272442, IMG submission 200262) | Marine sediment archaeal communities from Little Sippewissett salt marsh, Falmouth, MA, United States - SSM-Form-2O | ecosystem: Environmental > Aquatic > Marine > Wetlands > Sediment ...
CGTAATCGGGACAATCTTTGTTCCAGCAAAACGAACCAGCTAAAACTAATCGATTTGCCTTCATTGCTTACCCCGAACATACTATCGATAAAAATGATATATAAACCTAATTAGGGTAGACTACCAGCTTTAGGCATATGCAAATATTGTTACTTGAATATTGATGAAGGTAACGCCCACATCGAATCGCATTCGGATATATGGGCACGACAAGTAGCTATCGCGATTTTGGGATCGAGGCTCAGATTCGTGCCACTTTTCATAGCAAATTTGATAGGAGGGCGAAAACGCCACGGGATCATTACTGAACCGCATCCGCGATAAGCCTCGCCACCGATACTGTGCTCACAGCCTTCTCCAGGGTGTCGGTCGCGATGATCGACTCGACCCCGGCTCTGCACAGCTTCAGGACGGCGCTTCCCGTCAGGACCGGATGGACCGATCCGAGATAGACCCGCTTTGCCCCCTTAGACTTGAGGATCGATATCGCCTGGGCCATCGTCCCGCCAGTGGCGATCATGTCGTCGAGGATGACGACGTCCCTTCCTCTTGCATCGATCTCCTTGGGGGCCATGGAGACCTCGGTCCCGCTGTGCCTGGTCTTCTCCAGGTAGTCATAATCGATCCCAAGCCTGGTCGCCGCAACCTTCGCCATCCGCACCGCCCCCTTGTCCGGGGAGATGATCACCGGATCGTCCAGCCCCATCCGCTCGATCTCGTCGGCGAGGAGGGGCGTTGCGTCCAGGTCTGTCGCCTCGTGCCTGAAGTTTTTGAGGACGGACCGGTCGTGGATGTTGACGGTGAAAACCCTCGACCCCTCTTCGAGGAAGGCGTCGATGGCGACGGCCATTGCTCTCGCGGAGAGGGGCTCGCCCGGCTTGAACTGCTTGTCCTGGCGGGCGTACCCGAAGTAGGGTACGACCAGATCGATCCGCCTTCCCCGGAAGACGTCCAGAAGCTGTAAGAGCTGGATTATGTCCCGGTCCGAGGGGGTGCTCTGGACCACGACGACCCGATCGTCGAGGTCGGAGCAGACCTGGGTGTAGGCCTCGCCGTCCGGAAACCTGCTGTACTCGCACAACGCCAAATCTTCTTTGAGAATTGCTGCAACCCTGCCCCCCAGAAGCTGGGAGGATGGTCCACCGATGATCATCAATAACCGCCTCTATAATTATTACGTCGATATATCAAATAACGCCGATGTGTCCGCCGATCCGACTTCAGCTCCCAACAACCTTCATCTCCACTCTGACGGTGGGGACCACCACTGAACCCACCATCCTAACGTCGGCGCCAACGCGGATCGATTTCAGGAGTTCGAAGACGTTTCCCGCCAGCATCAAAGAGCGGATCGGTTTCAGTGCAGCGCCGTCCTCGACCGAGAAGACGTTTCTCGCCTCCACCGAGAAGTCGCCAGAGACGGGGTTTGCGGTGTGAGCCCCGATGACGCCTGTGATGAGATATCCCCTCTTCGTCTCCACCATGACGTTCTGGGGATCTTTCGATGACGCGATCAGGTTGTTCGTCCCGATCCGCGGAATTCCCGCGTATCCCGGTCGATCAGCGTTCCCGGTGCTCTTCGTCGGAGGCTCCTCTTTTCCCGCGGCGTAGGAGTCGTAGAGAAAAGCCTTCAGAACGCCATTCTCCACTAGGGTCGTCCTCGAGGAGGCAACGCCCTCGCCGTCGAAGCTGGAGGTGGCCATCCCGCCTAAAAATAGGCCGTCGTCGACGATATCGAGGTTCTCCTCGGCCACGGTTTCGCCGATCCTCCCCGCTAGAGACGACCTACCCTTCTGGACGTTGTCCCCGAATATCGAGGGGACGAAGGCGTTGTCGAGGATATCGGCGAAGGCTATCGGCCCCAGGAGGACCTCGGCCGTCCCGCTCTCTCCCCGGACCCCGCCGACGGATCGCTTCGCGAGGTCGCCTGCAGACCGACCTATATCTGCGAGGTCGGATAGGGCGATCCTGGAGTTCGCAAAGTCGTAACCCGTCGCGACGGTGCCGTCCTCACCCTTCGCCACCGTCTCGAGATAGGCTGTAAAGATGGTTCCCCTCTCATCAAGCTCCACGCCGTTGGAGTTGATTATCAGCTCCGAGCCAGATACCGCAGATACGCCTCCGGATACGGGCTCTGCTCCCGAGATCGACTTCGCCCCTTCGATGAGGGTCGCGGCCAGGTCGAGACAGTCTTCAGGCCTCATCTCGGCTATGGCCGGATCGAAGACCCCTTTGGGTCGGCCCGGCTTTCCGGGAAACGGGAGGGATCGCCACTTATCGTCGGGACCCCGGGCCCGAGCCGCCCTGACGGCGCTTTCGGCCACCATCTCCAGCTTCGAGAAGTCGCTGGTGGCCGAAAAGCCGACCGCCCCTCCTATGACGGCCCGCAGGCCCAGGCCCCGGTCGTAGCTCTCGCTCGCCATCTCGACCTGATCTCTCCGAAGATCGACGTCGACGGCCTTCGCCACGGACCCGAAGACCTCGGCCTCCTCGGCCCCGGCCTTCTCAGCCAGGGCGAGGAGACGCCGCGCGCTCTCGAAGAGATCTTCGATCATTATCAAATCACCCGATGTAGCGGAGGTCTTCCTCGCCGCTCGTCTCGAAGGGCATCTGGGCCTTCTCCATCTCCTGGAGCTTGCCCACGATCCGCTCCATCTCCTTGGCCCGCTCCTCCAGAGCCTGCATGTCCACCTCGATATCCAGCGCCTTGGATAAAACCCGGAGGACCTCCTGGGCGCTCTTGGGGTCGACGAGGTAGCCGCTGGTGGTGCCCATCAGACAGACGGCGTCGATGTCCCTGAGCCTTCCAAGGCCCACCAAAAGGCCGCTGACGCCGACTATGCCCCCGCCCGGCTCGTTCTCTTGGAAGACGACGCCGTACTCCTTCATCTCCTCGACGAGCTCGAGGCTGTTTGCGGCCCCCAGAACCTGGGGCTTGTCCACGAACTGGCCGGTGCCGTACCCGCCTAGGGTGTAGATCCTACGGACCCCGAACTCCTCGCAGAGGTCGAGGAAGGCTCCAGTGAGCTCGTAGTGCCCCTCATTGGTGGCGCTCTGATAGTCGCCCACCAGGAGGAGGAGGTCTCTATCCTCGCCGTGGTAGGCATAGATCTCGTTTCGGACCTGCTTCACCGTCCCGTCATCCAGGACGATCACCTGAGGGGGGAGATGAGGCGAGTAGATCTCGATGACCTTCTCTGCTTCCAGCTCCTCGATGAGATGTTCGGCCACCAGCTTTCCGACGTGACCTACGCCCGGCAGGCCTTCAATAAGAATTGGATTTCTGAGATCGAGGTCCTTAATTCTGCGAACAACAGTTTCTCTCATTCGGCCTCCTGGCGCAATGCCCGCCGATACCTGCCGTAGCGGTCCTCGGGAGAGAACCGGGCAGGCTTCGTCTGGCTGGTAGAAGCGCCGCAGATGGGACAGTTCTCCTTCAGGGTGTACAGGTCACAGGACCTGCACTTCTTTATCTTTGACCTCATGCCTGCCTGTGGAAAGTTCCTTCGCCGCCCTGCTTCACTATGAAGTCTACCGCCGCCTTTGCTGCCTTTCGAAGCTCGGCCTCGGCCAGCTTGTAGTCGGGGGCTGTGACGTGAATCCTGTAGCGGGGCGCGCCGACGTACCTCACGTCCAAGGTGACCTCGTCTTCCTTGGTCTTGGCCGCCTTCTTGAGGGCCTTTTTGATCTGCTCCACCCCGTCGGAGGCTGGGCTCGTGAGGTCGACGTAGCCGGTGATTTCGACGTAGGGGATCTTGACGTTCTCCTGAGAGATGGCGAGAACCTTCTCCGCGTCCTCAGGGCTGAGGCCCGCCTCGGTGAGGGCGTCGATCCCGCTGACAGCAGCGTCTTCCAGGGCCATGTATAAGCTCTCGTACCCTTTGACGAGACTGGCAGTCACCTCCGCCAGGTGCTCCTCCTCCTCCTCGCCCTCGTAGGCCATCTGGAGCCACTTCCACGCCTTCTGGTCGGCCTTCCAGGCCTGGATCTTATCCCTTCTCTGATGCTCGTTGACGTCCTTCAGAGATAGGTCGATGTGGTGTCTCGACGGATCGACGTTGAGCACCTTGCAGACGATCTTCTGGCCTTCGCGAACGTGATCTCGGATGTACTTTATCCAGCCACTGGCCACCTCGGATATGTGGATCAGCCCTCTCTTGTCCTTATACTCATCCAGGATGACAAAGGCGCCGAAGTCCACCACCTGGTCCACTGTACAGACCACAAGCTCGCCAGGCTCAGGCCAACCCTCACTCTGCATATCAATCACTCTAAGACTTCTAAGATCTGGGTCTTGACCTGGGCCTTTCCGCCCTTGGGATCGGCCAGGGTTCTACCGCAGACCAGGCACTTGACCACCGTGGCGGCGTTGCCGAAGATCACCTGTTCGTTCTCGCAGTCATTGCACTTGACTTTCAGAAATTTTGACAGAGTTAACCCTCCACCAGATCGAACTTTGAAACCTTGAAGCCCTTGCGGTTGTGGGCCTTCTTGCACTCGCTGCACCGGTACCTGATGTTCACTCTCTTGGTGGGCTTGTCGCCGCCCGGAACCTTTGAGAACTTTCCAGAGTTGCCTATCCCCTGGGCCCGGTGCTTCTGCCTGTCTATGTGGGCCATCGTCGTGGCCCTTCCCTTTCGCACCCTCTCCACCACGTGGGTGGTGTGCTTTTTGCAGAAAGGACAATGAGCTTTAAACTCCTTTGGCATCTTCATAGGATCACACCTGCTTGCATTCGCGAGCTAAATTTTTATTGCATAAGTTCTTGGCGTGTAAAGCTGGAAGCATCACCAAATCTCCCCTCATAAGGGAGTAACGCCTTCCATCAACGCCAGCGAACGTCGGAACGCTCTCCATCATGATAACAAGGGCGTATTCCTGGTCCATACCCCTCTTGGGCGTTAAAGCCCTTTCGGTGGTCGCGCGCTTGACCTGGTTCACAGAATTGAGGATTGACTCCCTCCCCTCGGTGAGGGCGGCCAGAGTTTGACGGTATATCCGCTCCTCCTCCGGGGTCATCCCCTTGATGGCGACGTCCCTCGAGGCTGAGCCAGCCCGCTGTACCTTCCTCGTGATCTTCTTGATCCGAAGGTCGATTAGCCGCCCGATGCTCCCCCGGGCCGCCTTCAGCTCGTCTTCGACGATCTGGGCCTCGACGGAGTAGGGGTCTTTCACCTGCATGCGATCTTGCTCCAGCTCAGCGAGGTACTCGCCCACCTTCTGGTAGAAGCCGGGCTCCAGCGGCAACAGCTCCGCCGCCTTTCGCTCTTTTCGCAGGAGGTTCACCAGATCCAGATCGCTCATCTTCGCCCACCGATTTGCTGCCCAAGTCGAGAAGGGTATTAGGTCGTCTCATCAGTCTAAAGCTTTGCCCAGCTCCGCGATCTTCCGGGCCATCAGGAAGACGGCCGCATATAAGGGGACTTCCGTCGGCCCTTCATCCAGGTCGAAGCTCTCCCCTTTCATCTCGATGAAGTAGGGGCCGCGGAGGCAGACCTCGACCGGCCTGTCGCCGAAGACGACGGCGTCGCGGAGGGGGTCGAAGGATTCGAGGCTCCCGACGGAGAGGGGAGTCACCCGGAGCCCCGTCCCCCCGTGGAGGCTGAGGGGGAACCTTATCAGCCTTTTGATGTCGGTGGTGACCGGCTCGTCGGTCTCGCCGCTCTCCAGGTCCCGGGAAAAGCCGAGGTGGACCCCCACCTCTTCGAGGTAGCCCTCGATCAGCGGCTTCCAGACCTTGGAGCTGCCCTTGAAGAGGTCGAGGCTCTCACCCCCTCTTATTCGCTCCAGTATATCGTCCCTCATCAGGCTGCGGCGAAATTTGGAGGCGTTCCGCCTTCCGATCCCCTCCACGGATGATAAGATCTTCACGGCCTCTTTCTCATCCAGGGCACGCATCTGCTCAACGAAGGAGATCATCGACCTGTTGACCCTTTTGCCCCACCCTGGCGAGTCGGCGGGGGAGCACTTGATGACGTCGGCGGTCTCGACGCCGAAGTCCCCCTCGGCCTGGCCCGCCGATATGAACCTTGTGACCTCCAGGCCCCTTCCGGTCAGGTAGTCGACGATCTCGCGCCGCTCGCCGCTCCCAAGGTCCAGGACTCTTGGGTCCCGGACGTGGATGTGGTAGCCCCTGCCACCGGAGAAGACCACCCGGACGTCGTCTTCGGCGAAGCCGAAGTCGCCGGTGAGAAACTCCAGAAGCTTCAACGTCTCGATCTTGACCAAGTCCAGCATTTCGTTGTAAGAGGAGGGCGCGTTTCGGAGGTGGTCGGCGTCGAGGTCGAAGATTAGGTCTGCGCCGAGCCATCCCTTCTCGCGCATGGTGGGGGCTCCCGGCCGCTCGTAGAGGGCGGCGGAGTGGTAGGCGTGGGCCGGGACCTGCGTTCGGATGTAGTCGACGAGCTCAGACCTGGTCAAAAATGATTTGTGGCGCCGCATGACGAACTTGGGCATGTCGTCGAAGAGGATGAAGCCCCACTCCCGCCTTTTGAGCGAGGGGGGCGTATCCAGGGACTCCTCCAGGTAGTACTCCCTGAACCGTGATCGGAGGAACTTAGCCGTCTCGGGTTTCATCTGTACCACCCACCACTCTTCCTCATCCATCCGTCATTTCGTCTTCGGCCTTCTTTCCATCGCCCTTCAGCTCTCTTTCCATCGCCCTTCAGCTCTCCTTCCGGCGCCCTTCTGCCAGCTTCAGCCATCAATCATCATATCTTCTGGAATCTGTAAATTTCGGGCCGTCGGTCTTCCAGGACCGGGATCTCCTGTCGGACCCGGTCCCGATCTTCCAGATCTATCTCGGCCAGGATCGTCGCCTCGCCGGATCCCGCCTCCGCCAGGGGCCTTCCCCAGGAGTCGAGGATGACGGAGCCGCCGCAGAACTCGGGGCCTGCAGCGTTGCAGGCGATGTGGGGGATCTGGTTCTCGATCGCCCTCGCTCGGATGAGGGTCTGCCAGTGGTAACCCCGCGATGCCGGAAACTGGGCGATGGTGACGAGATAGTCTGCGCCCGAAAGGGCGAGCTTTCTTGCCACCTCCGGGAAGCGGATGTCGTAGCAGATCTCAAGGCCGACGGCGCCCCGAGAGGTCGGAATCGGCGATATCGATTCCCCACCTTCGAAGTGGGCCTTCTCGGGGCCGAAGGGGTGGATCTTATCCTGAAAGCCGATGCCGTTCTCGTCGAGGCAGAAGCCCCTGTTCAGCCTCCCGTCGACTATGGACCCCAAGATCATGCAGCCGTGCTCTTCTACAAACGACCGGAGGGGATCAGGGGTCGGGTATGAGGGATTGTCGGATAGGTCCTGGGAGTAGCAGAAGCCGGTGAGGAAGAGCTCCGGAAAGACCAGGATCTCTGCGCCCTCCTCCACGGCTTCGGCGGCCTTGGCCAGGGCTTTGGCCAGGTTCTCCCTCCGTTTGCAGAGCCGGATCGTAAGCTGGATGCAGGCCGCGATCATGATCAAAAAAAGACACCGGTATATATTAAGATGTCATAGCAGGGAGGGATGGTGCAGAGGCTCAAGAGGAGGATATACGAGATTCTGGAGGCGACCGATCCAGAAGACGCTCTCGGAAGGCTTGTCAACTTCTTCATAATGGCACTGATCGTCCTCAACGTCGCGGCGGTGGTCCTGGAGAGCGAGGCGTCGATCGCTGGGAGGTACGGTCCCCTCTTCGACGCCTTCGGCATCGTCTCCATTATCGCCTTCACTGCGGAGTACGCTCTGCGGCTCTGGGTCTCGGACCTGGAGCCAGGCCGCTCCGATCCCGTGGGGGGCAGGGTGAGGTTCGCCCTCTCGCCTCTGGCGATAATAGACCTGGCGGTGATCCTCCCCTACTACCTGCCCGTTGTCTTTCCGGACCTCCGTTTCCTCCGGGGGGTGAGGGTCTTCTGGCTCTTTCGGCTCCTGGGGATGGGCAGGTACTCGGAGTCGATGGGAACCCTGGAGAGGGTGATCAGGGCGAAGAAGGAGGAGTTGACGGTGACCTTCTTCGCCATAGTCTTCTTCCTCACCTTCGCCTCCAGCATCATATACTTCCTGGAGCACGACGTCCAGCCCGAGAACTTCCCCAGCATCCCGGCGACGATGTGGTGGGGCCTGCTCACCCTCACGACGATCGGTTACGGCGACGTCTACCCGGTGACGATTCTGGGGAAGATCGCGGGCTCGTTGATAATCATTCTCGGCGTCGGGATGTTCGCCCTCCCCACTGGGATCCTCGCCTCGGGGTTTGTGGAGGAGATTCAAGGACGGGCGAAGCTCCGGGCCGAGAAGAGCGAAAAGATGAGGATGGGTGAGGGGGTGGAAAGGCTGCCGAGGTCCAAAAAAGAGCCGCCCGAGGCCCCCTGACGAGAGGGCCCGTTCTGATGAACGGGGTTGAAAGAGGGGTGGCTGAGTCGAAACAGGGCCGAAGCCGATGGCGATCGCGGCCATATTTTAAAATGATATTTAGTATATATCAGAAAGTCCGTCCCAACATCTCGGATGGAACGGATGAAGCGGAGGGGCCACGAGATCCTGGAGGTGACGGCCCCAGGCGATTTGGCCAGCAGGCTCGTCGACTTGTCGATCATGCTTCTGATCATACTGAACGTATCCGCCGTAATCCTGGAGACGGTGGAGGGTCTCCTCTCCCAATACGACCCCCTCTTTCGCGCCTTCGACCTCTTCTCGGTGGCAGTCTTCTCGATCGAGTATTTCCTCCGGGTCTGGTCCTGCACCGCTGACGAGAGTTTCGGCGACTCCCCGATTAGAGGAAGGTTCCGGTACATGAAGACGCCCCTGGCCATAATCGACCTCGTCGCGATCCTGCCCTTCTACCTGCCACACTTATTTGTGGACCTGCGGTTTGTGAGGGCGATACGCCTATTCCGGCTCTTCCGGCTCATCAAGATGGCGAGGTACTCGGAGTCGATGAGGACCTTGGGCCGGGTTTTGACCCTGAAGAAAGAGGAGCTTCCTATCAGCCTACGGGGTCTCAAAGAACAAGCCCGTGGTTTGAGATCTTAGATGTTCAAGTCGGCGATCCTGCAGAGTCATTGGGGGTATGAGCAGACATGAAATCCCATTTTTCGTATCCGTGAATGGCCAGCGAAGCACGAGCTTTCCGGGTAAAATCGGAGGCTTCGCACCCTCTAAAAGAGGGGTCCGCGGAAGATTATTTCCAAAAAATAATATGAAGTTACATATGATGGATAAAAAGAATGTTATCAATTTCTTCGATCATCCGAAGAGCTTTCTCTCGATCTTGAGAAGGAGGAATTTGGTTCGCCCGCCGCCGCAGTTCAAGTAAATCCTCAGAGATCTCCCTTTTCAGATCCGACGCGCTAAGCTCAGTCTCTTCCTGACCAATTGGAAGTGATTGGGACGCGTCGATCATTTCACATTCGCTCATCACGGAGAATGTTCTTTCCTTTGGGGATTAAATAAGTCTACTAACTAAAGATACTGATCAGTGATCAGAAGGTTTGAATTCTCTTGAACTCATTTCAAAAAGCCGGCTTCAATACCAGCGCCGGTTTAGAGGTCTCCTTCAAAGTTCTACGCCCACGATGCCCACCGAATCAGAGCTGAGTCCAAGGCTGAGATCTCACTTCCACCATCTCCCATCCGTCTGAACAAGGGTAAAATACCTTAGGCCCTCAAGCTCTTTCTGGTGGTATCTTGGTCGAGAAGGTCTCAGAGGAAATAGAGCAGTTCGAGCCGGGCGACGAGTTCAGGGTATGTCAAAACTGCGGCTACGAGAGGGGCTTTCACGTCTCCTTCCTTCGCGACGGTGATGAGCACAGGATAGTTTTGATCTGTCCGAACTGCGGGGCGAGGCGCGACGCCGGGTGGCGGGCAAAACTTTAAGCCAAAGTTGTACAAATTTAATTCTGGCAAGAGTCGGGCAAAATGGAGCTGCTGATAAAGTGCAAGCACTGGGCTGAAAACTCGAAGATCGAACCGCTTTGAGCATCGAGAGAAGAAAGCGGAAGTTGGGACGAAGGGATAAAGAGATGGAGAAATGAAGAAAACTTATCTCGATAAGCAGCTCGTGGAGATCTTCATCGCCGAACATCTCTTCTTCTCCAAGGATTACGAGAGGGCCCTGGAGCCGAACCTCCGCCTCGGCGCGAAGTCCTGCGCCCTCTTCGACCTCAGCTCGGCCCTCAAGTTCACTGAAAGGGCGGAGATCTGCGCGGAAGAGACGGGCGACAAAAGGATGCTCACGACCGCCATCAAGCAGAAGGGGCTGATTTTGCAGTCCATGCTCCTATCTGAAGAGGCCGTCGACGCCTACAAAAAGAGCCTGGATATCGATAGGGAGATCGGCGATCGGGCAGCCGAGGCTGCGACCCTCCACCAGATCGGGAAGGTCTACCGGGATACAAACCGGTTCCGGGAAGCTCTGGAGTATTACAACGAGAGCCTGGCGATAAAAAGGGAGATCGCAGATCGGGCGGGGGTAGCTTTGACCCTCCACCAGATCGGCACCGTCTATCAGCTGACAAACCAGTTCGAGGAGGCTCTGGAGTATTACAACGAGAGCCTGAAGGCGAGCCGGGAGATGGAAGATAGGGCTGGCGAGAGGACGAACTCGGAGGCCGACGAAGAGCTGGAAGAAGAAATCCCACACCTAATTTAAGATTAGATCATACTTTTTACCAAAAAATTCATATCCAATCAGTAACACTTACCCATCCAGAGGTGATAACTCTTGTCAGAGAACGTAACGCCGAGAAGAAGAAAGAGGCTGGTGATTTCGGACGCCGCAGTGCCCTTCGTCGCCAGGGGCGGCCGGGTCTTCGGCCGACAGGTAATCGACGCCGACCTGGACATCGAGAACGGAGAAGAGGTTCTGGTGGTGGACAGAAATAACCACGTCATAACCACGGCCCGGGCGATGGTCTGAAGGATCTGCTCGGTCACCATCTATTTTTTCTGCGGATTTTCGAGCGCGGATCGCAAAGAATATCGCCAGCCCCGCCAACGATTCTCCAAAATAGGGCCGACCTTCTCTTCCGGTCCAAACCCAGATCGTGGGGCAATCCATGAGATCCGACTACAACCTCGTCCTCCTCCGCCACGGCCAGTCCGTCTACAACCAGGAGCGGAAGTTCACCGGCTGGACCGACGTCGATCTCTCACCCCAGGGCGAGGTTGAGGCGAGACGGGCCGGCCGGCTGCTGCGCCGAGAGGGGCTGGACTTCGATATCGCCTTCACCTCGCTCTTGAAGAGGGCGATCAAGACCCTCTGGATCGTCTCCGAGGAGATGGGCCTGGAGTGGGTCCCGGTGGTGAAGGCCGTGGAGCTGAACGAGCGCCACTATGGGTCCTTGCAGAGCAGGACCAAGGACGAGGTGGCGGCGGAGGTGGGGGTGGCTCAGGTTCACCTCTGGCGGCGGGGCTATCGAGAGACGCCTCCGCCCCTTGAGCCCGATGACCCTCGACACCCTCAATTCGACCAGCGGTACTCTGGCATTCCGCTGGATCGGCTTCCTCGCGCCGAGTCTCTGGCGGACGTCTATGATCGGGTGGTGCCTTTCTTGGAAGAGAGGATCGGGCCCGAGATCAGGTCGGGCCGGAGGGTCCTGGTCGTCTCCCACGGAAACACCCTCCGGGCCCTGGTAAAACACCTCGATGGAATCTCAGACCACGGGATATCCAAGGTCGAGATCCCGACGGGCGTCCCTGTCATCTACGAGCTGGACTCTGATCTTTGGCCGCTCTCTCGTCGCCTTCTGACCAAGTAAGCGGATCACAGGTTCTCGTTCTGGTAGGCTCCCTCGTACCCCTTCTCCGCGAGGGCGCTGAGCCGATAGAAGGCGAGCTGGATCAGCCGGGCGTTCCTCTTCAGCCGCAGACCTAACGGGTTGTGGACGACGAGAAGCGACTGGCTCCGGCCTCGATAACCGGGGTCCCAGAGGGCGGTCTCGACCGTCGCCCCGCTCCGCAAGGCCGGTGCCCGCGCCCCGGGCGGTGATCGCTACGCCGAGATCGGATGCCAGGGCTACCACCTTCGAGACCTCCTCGGTGGTCAGGGGGCGGACTACGCAGTCGGGCATCCCCTTCACCTGGGAGGCGTCGGAGGAGTAGCAGAGCCTCTCGGTGGGGGCGGCCGATACTCTCTCGCCGACGATCTCTCGGAGCTTATCGATCAAATCCATGGAAGACCTCATAATCTGGATTTAATGCGCCAAAACGGCGGGCGGAATCGGAGGAGGAATTCCGTTGGGGGGATATAATAGGGTGTCGATGGAAGGTTTGCGTATCAGGTAAGGCAACAACAATACGCTGAGACGTCGTCACAGATTATCCAAAAACCATCTTGTAACACAATAATCTCGGATCTCCCTCCGAAAAATAATATCTCACACCACTTTATAGAGAGGCATATTTATAATTATCTCAGCAGTAATTTTACTGCTGCCTCTAGCGCTGCAACAGCATTTACTAGAGTTGCTACTGAAGATACTGATGAGGCTAATTTATTAAGTCTGTTTTTAATTAAAGTCCCATTGGGATTACCCTTTCTGATCTCTCTATCTACAACTGAAACTGAATCTAGCAATTCCTCTACATTGCATATTGAAGTCTTGTTCGCCAATAAGATTTCTTTTACATAATTTAAATTTTTTAATACATTGCTCAATTCTGGATCCGTAACTTGATTATCATCGTGTCTAATATCGGCTTTAGAACCAGATCCTATCACGACATATGTTCCACGAATTTCACCACCAAATATATTAGTCGTATTATCATTCATTTTAACCCACCTTATCAAAAATGTTTTGTACACTATCCCTTGCATGTTGGACAACTTTAGCTCCTGATCCTACTGTAATCTGTTCTCCCTCTAATTTGCACCCATACATCATTGTATTATTATTTACGAATGTGAGAAGATCTTTAGTTAATGAAGATGAATCGATTCCTTTTGTATCGAGTAATTTTGCGGTTGAATATATTACGGCTTGCTCTATGCTATTTTGAACCAAGATCATATCTTGAGCGGAGAAATAATTTTTATAATTTTTACCGGATATAGATTCTCTGAACGTTTTCGTATTTCCGTAATTATGCGGTTCGCCCTTTTGAATCCTCTTACCCAATCTCTTCCGAAGGATGGGTTTTCCACATTTATCAAATATTATATTAACTATTGGTATGAATGCTATGTAAGAAACAATTGCTAGCGATATAAGCCCGAGTTGGGGGGTCATTGTGGCTGTCAGAGTTACTAAAGATAGCGCAGCAGTAATAGCTCCTGCCTTATATTTGAGCCAGTCATCATATAGAGGCATTTGATCTATATCGAATTTACTTTCATCAATCGGTGGGAGTGCATAGAAACAGCACTCAACAAACAGCTCTTCTCCAATTTTGAAGAATCTTAAAAATGTAGATAATAGAGTCGACCTTGCTTTATCAAAGTATTTGATGGCATAATAGGTTCTATATTCATCATAAGGGTTTTTATGTCCCTCTGAAATTATTGTATTTTGATCTAAATTGTACTCTGGTTCTTTAACCCTGTCAGGTAGCAGAAAGCTTGTGTCCAATTCTCCACCATCTGCGAAAAGTATACACTCATGAGATATATTTGGGAGGCCCTTCTCTCGAATTCCATCATTTACGGCCTTATATAGCTCTTCGATAGAAACATCATTTGGAATTGAATCAGCATTTTTTGAGGGTTTAGAAGTATCAACAACAAAATTCCAATTTCTAATACGATACCCCGCACCTACGAATGGAAAATACTCTCCAAAAATGACAACGTTCTGTTTTTTATCGTTTGCATTTTGAGTCTCTATTTGATCAAGGCGGAATTTAGGGTTGTACGCCTTCTTTGAAAAATTATCTATGGCTATTTTTTTATCTTGGTATTGAGACATCCAAAATTTTACTGCTATCGCGGATGCGACTAATAAACTAGATATTCGGGGGTCTAACATGTAGAATATCAGTCCGAGAGCTGTAACTATGGCTACAATCATTACATTCTGCCAATGATAACTTTTGGCACTTTCAGCATGAAGTTTTACGAGATTAACGTCCAAGCCAATTTCGGGACTCTTCCCAGAGAATGGCTTCTGTTGTATACTATTCAAGATAGATCTCGCCGCTTTAAAGCCACCTTTATACAATTCAGCACAAATTATCCTAGTGCTGTAGTCCCCCTCTGCATCAACTTTATCGGCCATAATTATCCCTACAGTACGAGAAGTTATACGAATATGACATAGACAAAATGAATATAAAAGCTTTTCCTAAAGCTCTTAAATTTATTGAAGGATAGAAATATTAACTTAAAGGCGCTATAGACAGCAATAGGATCCGATTTGCCCACATACCCAGCATATCGCATGATGTTAATGTATTGACAGTTTCATTCAAAATAAAATTATAAAAATAGTTATACTACCAAAATTCCTTGACCTTCAAGTTCCTCAGATCCCCCACACTTTTTGCTAGCTTCTCCGATCCGAAGCCTCTTTTTATCGTCGGCTCGTCCAGGACTGCGACGTTAAACTCTCCGTTCTCGCCTTCGGTGTCAATGGAGCGGCCTTCGTCCTGCAAGTCAGCGACAAAGCCCTTGCCGATCTCACGGTCGAGCTGCTCATCGCAAAATATCGGCATTGACCCTGATGATTCTTTTACAGAACCCTCTTCAGCAACGGAATCCGCCTCAGCACCAGACTGCTCGCTACGAAGCAGAGTGGCACCGCCACCGCCGCCGCCACGACGAACTTGACCCGAGGGTGCCACGCAAAATCCCGCAGGGCCAACGTGACCAAGATCAGGATCGGCGGATGGAGGACGTACACTGAGAAATCGTTATCGGCCATGAACCGGGCGAACCTTCCGCTCGAATTGAACCGCTCCCGGAATAAGACCACCAGACCCAGGACCGCCCCCAGGCAGAAGAAGGACTCCCAGAGGGCGTAGGCGGCGCTCGGCCAATTTAGGCCGCCATTGATCTTCGAGATGTCGCCGCCCGGCCCGATCCCGAAGACGAAGATCTCGAGACAGAAGATCGTCCCGCCGACGAGGGCGGCTTTGAACCAATTCATCCCGAAGGAATAGGGGATGCGGAGGAGCCAGCGCCTCCGGCGGGCGGCGATCCCCACGGCGAGAGTTTTAGCTTATGCCATTTCCCTCAACGTTCTCATAAAATCAATGGCATTAGAAATTATCCAACTTGCCTCATAGCTCCGATCCCCTCCTGAAGAAGAGCGCCAACATCAGCATCGAGCCCGGCGCGGTGACGACCCACGGCAGACCGAGGAGGAGCAACGTGGTGGAGAAATGGGGATAAAAGTATACGATGAGAAAGAGGGGTATGATCAGGCCGTTGGCCAGGAAGAAACGCCTTACCCACCTCTGCAGCCCCGATTTTGCGAATATGGGGACTGCAAATAAAGTCGCTAAACCCAGGGCGATGTACCCCAGAGCGTCAACAGTCCAGAAGAGGGAGTGAGGCGTCTGGATCAGGACCGGGTCGGGATCAGGATAGGGGATCACGGCCGTCAGCTGGACGGCGTAGTTCAAAGTGACGTAGGTGACGTAGATCACGCCGAAGAGGACCGCCGCGGAGCTCCAGAACCTCTTCTCTTCTGGCGTGGCATGGTGAAGGGCGAGGAGCGCGAGCATGAACGGCGTGGCGGTAAAAAGCGAGAATCCGTAGATGAGAATCTCATCCCAGGGCTTACCGATAAGGCCTATGATTTGCAGAATTTGGACGACAGAAAAGCCGGCTGCTGCAACGAATGCGACCAGCGCCGTCCAGAAGCCAATTCTATATATTGTTTTATCCATTCAAAAGCCCTCTTTTCATATCTTCAAACTTTTTAAGTGTACGAACTACTATTTGAACTATCTCTAATTATTGGCTCCTTATCCTTATTGCCTCCTTATCGGCCCCACGGGCCCCTCGCCCTTCTCTGAGGGCGAATTTGAGATTTGAGGTATCCAAACCCGGCGGCGAGGTCGTCCCAGACTCATCATCACCTGCGACCAGAACGTTCGCGAGAATAGTTATCGATCTTGCCCCTCTTTCTCCTCTATCCCGAACTCTTTGACATCCAGAAACCAGAGCCCCTCCCTCATCGTCGCCTCGCTTCTGACGATCTTAAGCTTCTTTTTGAAGATGGGACAGTCGAGGACGAGGGTGTGAAACTCGCCGTTCTCGCCGCAGGGGTCGATGGAGCCATCGGTGGCCCGCAAGTCTTTGATGAACTCCTCATCGATCCTCCTGCCCAGCCATTCTTCCCCCAGAAGGTCGGCCTTGACTGCGACCAGGATCACTTCAAACCCGGAGGCTACCACCTCTTTTATGATCTCCTCTGAGTTCATCTTCCAGATCGGCATCACCAGCTCGATCCCCAGAGAGTCGCAGATCCTCTCCACCAGGGCGTTGTGGGTCTGAATGTGGCCGAAGATGGCGGAATCGATCCACTCGCCCCTCTCGCCCCACTCACCCCTACCGTTCAGGTCCCTGACGACCCTCTTGAACTCCTCCTCGTAGGATTCAAAGCCCCTTCTTAGGAGGGGAATTTCCATCGCCTCGGCCTGGGCAGAGAGGAGGCCCAGGTTCACCTCGTGAGCCCCCTGCCGATTCATGTTCCAAAAGCTGAGGAGATATCCGACCTTCCTTCCTCGCAAGACCGCCCTGTAGGCCGCAAGGCAGCCGTCCTTTCCGCCGGTCCAGGAGACTACCGAAAGACCAGAACCGTTGTTTTCGTCCGGGCGGGATTCGCCGCTCATACTCATACTCAATCTCATGCTCGTCCTTCTCCGATCCCTATGGCTCTTTTTATCGCCAGGCCCAGGGCCTCGGCGGCAGATCGGAGCTCCTCACCCCCCTTGTTCCCCTCCTCATCCCCATTCTCCGCCTCCTTCAGCCTGGCCAGGTCCCGCCGTAGGGGTCCGAGCCGGAGCTCCGCCTCGGGTCGGGGAAGGCCCTCTGCCTCCCGGACGATCTCCTCCAGCCGGGCGAGCCTGCTCCATGGAGGGCCTCTCGACTCCGGACTCAGGGCCTCGATGAGGCTGGAGAGGGCCCGGGCCGCCCTCTGGCCATGCTCGGTAAGGTCGAGCCTTCTGATCCTCCCCTCGGGCCGCGAGCTGATCAGCCCCTGCACCTCCATCTCGGCCAGGATCTTGAGAGTGTGGGGAACGCTGGAGTCGATCGTCTTTGCCACCGCCGAGGCGTAGGCGGGGTCTAAATCCCTGATGGCGAGAAGCGCCATCGCCGGCTTCTCCTTCAAAAAGAAAAGTTCTGGCCTCTCTTTCATCCCATCATCCTCTCCCGCTCACCCCGCACTCGCCCCAGATCAATTCGAACTCATCTTCAGAACGGAGAGAAGCTCTCGCCCTCCGGAAGGTCAGGCCGGAGGATGGGGGCGGCCCTCGCCTCCTCCGGTAGGGCTACAACGATCGGCTCGTTGTAGCCGCCAAACCTCCTCACCTCCAGGGTCTCAAACCGGATCTCGAGGTTCTCGGGCGACTCTGGCGGCATCCTCAGGATTCCCGGCCCAGCGGTGTAGAGGGCCGAGATCCTGCTCTCTGTAGGAAGGCCGGTCTCTTTTTCGACCCAGACCGTCCAGTCCAGCTCTCTGCCCCTCTCAAAGAGCCCGTTCATGTCGATCATCAGGGGGATTCGAGGATCGACGGAGCTTATCTGCCCCAGCATGATCCCGTAGGCGGTATCGTCGTCGGGGATGATGCTGAGCCTGTAAAGCTCCTGGTCATCTATCCTCTCTGACCCCTCCACCACGATCTCTGCCCGATCGATCATCTCCATCAGGTGGGCCAGCTGATCGATCTTCTCGATACCAAACGTTGGGTCGGGCTGCAAAAGGCCGATCCACTCGTCCCCCATCTTCTGGTAGAGGGTCCTGTTTTTGAAGTAGACCTCAACCGTCTCCTCGGCGGTCTTGTCTCCGGCGAGGGTCGTCCTCCTCGAGGTGGAGACCTCCATCGAGCTCTGGTTTGTGAGGTTGATCTCCCCCGCCCAGCGGAGGGATATCACCTCCCCATCCAGGGACCCCTGGCCCTCGAAGTTGCTAAACTCCACGGTCTGGTCGATCTCGATCTCGAACCGATAAGATTCAAGGCTGCTGACGGCCTTTGCCATCCTCGCGTCGACCTCGCCGCCGGAGATCGCCTCCTCTCCGATGCAGCCGGCGAAGGCCATCGCCGCCGCTGCCAGGGCCAGCACCAGTAAGATCCTCTTCATTTCATCCCCCTCTCCCACTTCTTAGGCCTGCTCTCGGTCGGCTTTCCTCAGGCGGAGCTTTCGAAATTCTCCCCGGTGATCATCTCGAAGAGCCTGATGTAGATCTCGCTGGTCTGACCGATGACGTCCTCGGGAAGGGCCGGTATGTTGGGCTCGGCCTCCTTTCTCTCCCGAGCGCCATAGAGCCGGTCCTTGTACCCGATCCTCCGGTAATGCTGGCGGACGTACTCCTTGGATAGGTCGACGAACTCTCCCTCTTCGTACCTGGCCTTGTCCCAGAACCGGTCCTCGTCGGCGGTCCCGAATACGTCGACGACCATCAAGTTCCTCTCATCGTCGAAGGCGAACTCCTTCTTCCCGTCGACGTGGATGAGCCCCCTCGGCTCCACCTCCCTTTTGATCTCCTCGTCGATCTTGAGGACCGTCTCGCAGATCAGGTCGTACTCATCGGCCGAAAGCTGAGAGATCTTCAGAGCCTCAGCCCGATCGAGGAGCCGGTCGACCCTCTCCAGCTTCGTTGAGACCTCAACGTAGGGTTCGGGGAGAGGCTCGCCATACTCGACCTTGTGACCCTGGGGAAAGCCGAGGTCCTCGGGCTTGACCTTGCCGGCCAAAAGCCGGTCAAAGATCGACCCCGCAGCGTACCACCGGCATATCACCTCCAAGGGTATCAGATAGTTACCGGCCCCGGGCTTGATATTCTCGGGCTGGATCACGTCCACCTTCTTGACCAGCATCCCGTTTGGGGGGAGAAACTTCTCGAAGTGTGTCTTGATCCCCATCTTCTCCGCCCGCGAAAACCAGTGGACCCCCTCCCTGCAGAGCGTCTCCCCCTTGTGGGGGATGAGGCTGGGGATCACCTTGTCGAAGACGGATATCCTATCCGTGAACCTGAACTCCAGCTCCCGGCCGAGGTCGTAGACCTCCTTGACCGAGCCCATCCTCAAAGGCTTCCGTTCCATCACAGATCCCATCTGTCAGTTGGTGGATAACTCTTTTGCTGTCATGCTCGAAACCCTGGATTTAAAAAGACAGCCAAAAGGGAAAGGGGAAAAAGCAGAGGAATCTGGCATAACGGATGCGAAAAAGGGAAAAGGAGGGCGAAAGCCCTCTGAATTCGAGAGAATACGGTCAGGCGAAAAATGAGCTATCTGCAGTGCCGGATAGGCGCTGGCCGTCGGAGCCTATGGACTCGTAGCTTCCCCAGATCGATCCTTCTCTGATCTCCAGGTCCAGAACGTAGAGCCGGGATCCGTCCAGCGGAACCAGTTTGAGCAGTATCGCGTCCCCAGCAACCGATCCGATGGCGCCAACCTGGCTTTTGACCCCCCTGGCGGTCAGGCTCCCGGTTCCGAAGATGACTTCTTCGGATCGGAAAAGATTGAGGTCGACGTTTCCGGTGACGTCACCGAAGAGGGTAAGGTCCACTTGGTCCAACGCGCCCGATTCGGCCACCGTCTCTTCGAAGATCCCGGCATCGTCGACGCCGTCTTCGCCGGTCGCTTTCTGAGAAACTTCGCTCTTCGAATCATCGATCTTGGAATCTTTCTCCTCGGCCTCGGCTGCGTTCAGGTCGTCCGCCGCGCCGGCGCTCTCATCCTGCATGCTGAGATCGAAGCCGAGGTCGCCGGCTCCGAGCCACTCCACGTTGTCGACGTAGCGGAGCCTGGGGCAAAGACCCTCGGCGGCTCCCAAGAAGAAAGTGGATATCACTATAGAAAGCAGCAATATGCTTTGGTATCTCATATCTCTCGAAACTCCTGATGACCACGAAACACCGCATCCACAAGGACACCTGATCTCACGACTTCAACAAATACATTTTGGATTTCCCAGGTTCATACCGCTCCAAGGCCAGCCGCAAAGCTGCTCGTCAGATCCGATGGCGGGACCTCACCAGTCTGAGCTGGACGAGAAAACGAGCCCATAGCTACGGTTCTGTATCCTGAGGCGGTTCCAGACTCCGAAAGGCCCGACGGCCTATAGACTGCATAGCTCCCGACGAAGGGGCTCGCCGCGAGGTTCAGCCTGAGCCTGATTAGGGCCGGATCGCCCAAGGTGACGACGCTCAGATCCAGAATGCTGGAAGTGACGTAACCTGCCCCGGTGGCTACCCAGGTTCTGCTCTGCGAGGTCATCGTCCCCTCACCGAAGACCTCACCGTCGGCCTGGTAGAGGGTGAGGTCCAGCCGCCGAGTCTCCTGGTCAGCAAGGAAGATCGTCCAGACCCCGGCAACCTCGGCTGAGGTCTGGCCCGGAAGAGCGGGCTCTAACCATTCAGTCCCGTTCTCGCCTGATAGGTTCGCCACCCCCGTGAGATAGCCCTCGGTGTGATGGACGTCGACGATCCGAAGGCCTCCAATTCCGAGCCATTCGTCTTGGGGCGATTCTTGCGCCAACGCCGGCAGAAGGAGCGCCGTTATCAAAACCAGAACCATTTTCATTCCATAAAACCCCCAATAAGACAGAGATTTAAAAAAGTTCAAAGGGATGCTGCCCTTCATCAGCTCATGGCGTTTCCACTCGACCTCTGCATCCCGACGCTTCCAACGCTGACTGTACCCGAGGGCTCGGGTGATGCTGTCTGAGTCGTGGCGTTGAAGCGGTTTCCGTTGCAGTTTCCTGCCCAGGATGTGCCATCAGAGGAGTAGGCGCTGTAAGTGCCGAAGATGCTGTTTCCGCTCACAGTGGTCCTGAGCCTGTACATGTTGTTTCCGCCGACGGTGACCAGCCGGAGCGAGAGGCTGGACCCTTCAATCAACCCTGCGGCGGTGATCTCCTGGGAGTTGACCCCAGTGGCCATGACACCCTTTCCGAAGACCTCGTTTCCGTATTGGTAGAGGGTGAGGTCGACGGTCCTGGAGGCGGAATCGAAGAGGCTCAGAGTCCACCTTCCGGCGACGTCGGACCAGGGCGAACCCGTGGTGGTCGGCGGCGTTGAAACGCTGCTATCGTCGTCGGCACCGGGGCTCATCCCGGTTCTCGGGTCGATGTAAAACAGGGACTCGTCCTCGAAGGCCTCGCTCACGTCCCCTTTAATCCCGCTTCCGGAAAGGTCGTCCAGGTTGAGATCGTCTGACGCTGCGGGATAGGCAAAAGCCGCCAAAACGATCAGTGGCAACATCAATGCCTTTTGAAGTTTCATTTATCGCAAACCTCCTTTATCGTTCAGATGAAGACGAATTTGCCGGGCACATTCGCCCGGCTTTCTGATCTATACTAGCCCTTTTCTCCTTCTCCCTTCAGCTCTTTCGGGACCCGGTGACGGTCCCAGACCAGGTCGATCCGTCGCTCCCGTAAGCCGAATAGCTCCCGGAGACGAGATCTCCAGTCAGGGACAGGTCGAACCTGTAAAGGGCGATGGATTCGAGGGACACCAGGTCCAGTTTCAAATTGCTCCCGACGACGGTGCCGCTGGCGGCAGCCTGGCTGGCGGAGCCAAGGGCCGAGGCCGGCTGGTTCAGCCAGTCGATCATCGACTCGATCCCCCGATCCTCCGTGGACGCGGAAGCGGCCGCAGAGCCTTCAGCCGAGCCTATAACTCCCTTGCCGAAGACGAGGTCACCCGTCTGATAGAGGGCCAGGTCTAGAGATCTGGTGGTGCTTTCAGCCATCGCAAAAGACCATCTCCCCGAAAAGTCTGAAGGCTCCGAGGGCTCAGCCGTCTCCTCAGCTGGAGGCTGAGCGACCGCGCCCGTCCCGCTTATGCTGTAGACCTCCCGTTTGGCGGGCGCATCTGGAATGGTGGCGATGCCGCCTTCAGTATCTTCGACGGTGGTATCGTTTTCGCTCGCAGTGCCTACTTTTGAAATGTATTCGGCTGTATGGTGTACGTCTGCTATGGCCATGCTGCCTCCGAGCCAGTCGTCATCAGCGGCCTGAGCCGCGAAGACGAAAGACGTGAGGACGGCTAGATATAGCAGAGCTGACTTGAAGTTGGTCATTGAATTTTAACCCCCGTTCTTGAAGATGAACTTCAGGGTATAAAATCGTTTTGTTTTTCGAAACCGAGAACTGGTAAGGTTATTCTCCCGTCTCGAATATGGATGAGTGAGCCTGCCTGAACTTTTGGTCCTTCATCATGCACCCTTCGGCCCTTCCCTTCATCCATTGGTCCCTGCCCATCTCTCTCCAGATATCCTTCAGGCTCTTCTCCCGGACGTTCCCAAAAGAGATGGGCATGTAGGCGCAGGGGAGAACGTCGCCGGAAGCGTCGACGTGAAGCCACCTTCTCCCAGCAAAGCAGCCGAACATCTCGGGGCCGAGGAGGCGGGGGAAGGCGGTGACCCTTGGGCCTTCAGCCAGCCGGTTCTTCTCTTCGTGGAACCGGCTGAGCCGGTCTACGTCGGCCTTGCTCAAAACATCGTCGAGATGGGACGACCACCTCCCCACGGCCACGATCTCGTAGAGGGATAGCTCGTGGGCCCCAAGCTCCGCCGCCAGGTTGTAGGCGTCCTCCAGATCGTCTATGTTCATGGGGGAGGCCACCATGAACAGGTCTGTCATCAGGCCTGCGGCCAGAGCGTTTTTGATCCCCGAAAGGGCGTCGTCGAAGGCCCCCACCCTTCCCCGAAACCGATCGTGCTCTTCGGGGTGGGGGCTATCGATGCTGATCCTGACTGCGTAGAGGCCAGCTTCTTTCAGGGACTTTGCCCTCTCCTCAGTCAGGCCGTAGCCGCTGGAGAAGGAGGCGGAGATGGCCCTCTCGTCGACTTGGGCCACCAAATCCGGAAGGTCCTGCCTCAACATCGGCTCGCCGCCGTCGAAGGATATCATGTAAGATCCGAGGTCGAGGGCCTCATCGATCACCCTCTCGATCACTTCGGAGCTGAGGATATCCCCCTTCCGCGAGGGGGCGCTGCAGTGAAGACAGTTGTTGGGGCAGGCGCGGATGATGGCGATGGAGACCTGATCAGGGACCCTTCTCCTGGTCAGGGCCGCCACCTGAGCTGAGATCATCCGGTCGAAGGCGGGGCTCGGGGCGGGGGGGATCCAGGTGGAGAAGATTATCTGGTCGGGGCCAGAGCTGATCGGCTTCTCGCTGGCGAAGGTCTCGTTGATCTTTCTTATGACTGGACCTGCGACCCGAGAGAGGGGTCCGGTCGCCCGGAAGGTTATCCTGCCTCCTTCAGTCTCGGCTTCTATCTTCAGCAGCGGTTTTTCAGCGACTTGCATTCTTCTCCCCACTTGTCGACGATGCTTCCCAGCCTCGCCTTGATCTCTTCGTCCCCGCCAGCCTCGGCGAGGGCCCTCTTCGCGGCCCGGCAGTGGTCCCTGATCACCTCGGCACAGAGGCCAAGGGTCGCCTCCGTCGAGTGGTCCCTGCTGTAGATGACGGGAAGGGTGATCGAGGTCTTCTCCGACGATTTGCCCTTCTCCATCCCCAGGAACTCGTTCAGGTCGTCGGCGACCTGATAGGCCAGGCCCAGGTGCATCCCGTAGCTCTCGAAGAGGGCGACGTCCTCGTCGGACGCGCCCGCGATCAGACATCCGATCTTGGAGGATGCAGAGATGAGCGATGCGGTCTTCTTGCAGATGCAGAGGTAGTAGTCCTCGGGCCTGTTCCTGCTGGCCAGGTCCAGCATCTCCCCTTCGGACATCTCCATGCAGGCCTGGGAGAAGGCCTCGATCACCGCCTGGCTGTAGCCGGACATGAGGCCGATGGACCTGGATATCAGGTAGTCCCCGCAGAGGAGAGCGGCCTCCATCCCGTACTTATGAAAAGCGCTGGCCACGCCCCGCCGTTCGGTGCCGCAGTCGAGGATGTCGTCGTGGACCAGGGAGGCGGCGTGGACCAGCTCCAAGGCCAGGGCGGCGTTCACCGACTTTTTGGGGTCGCAGCCGAAGGCCTCCGACGAGAGGACGAGGATGAGGGGTCGGACCCTCTTTCCGGGCGAGGTGAGGACGTACTTTATCACCTCACCCAGGCCCGAGCCCGGCAAGCTCTCTGTCAGCCCAATAAGCTCTCCGTTTATCAGATGATACTCGTCCCAGGCCTCGAACATCTCAGAGGTGGTTGGCCGGATCTATATTTAGGTGTTGCGAAACGGAACCGACGGTTGCGTCTTTTCGAAAAGAGATTCACAGAAATGCTGCGAAGCATCTATCCAGTTTTCTCAGAACATTCCCGTTTATGTCATCCCCGGACCTCCTAAGACCAGAACGGGTCCAAGCCCCTCAAATCTTCCAAGGAAGCATCTTGAAGTTCTAACTGGAAGCACAAAAGATATTATATTATATCTGCAGAAGTTCGAACGAGGCGAAGCGAAAATGAAGGCCATTTATGCTCTATCTTCAGCTCTGCTCCTCGTTTTTGGACTGCAGGGCTCGGTCGGATCGGCCCAGACTCTGGCCAGCACCTTCGACGAGGGTGACGAAGGATGGGGTTTGGCGGGAGGAGCTGCCCCCTCCTGGCAGCGGTTTGGGGGAGATCCGGGTGGATTTTTCCAGGCGGAGGGGACAGGTGCCGGAGCCTGGAGCTTTGAATCGCCGAGATCCTGGTCTGGAGACTGGAGCCGTTACGTCGGAGGGGTTTTGAGCTTCGACGAGAGGCTGGTGGCGGCCGACGGGCAAAAGCCCAGTGAGGGGATGGTGGAGATCGTGACCTCTGAGGGTGCGGTTCTCTCCTGGCAGAGCCCTGCACCGGAGAGGTTCTGGACCCGTCGCGAGATCGTCCTCAACGCCTCCAACTTCGGGGCTTCAGAGGCTGAATTTCGCCGGGCTTTGAGATCGGTGGCCGGAATTTCCATGGGGGGCGAACGGATTGGAAAGAGGTCGATCATCGGTCTTGACAACGTCGTCGTCGCGCCGCCCTCGGGCCTTGACCTCACCGCGGCCTTCGACGAAGGAGACGGCGGGTGGAGGCCCCATGGCGACGTCTCCTTCGATTGGAAAGAGATGGGCGGAAATGGCGGAGGATTTCTTTTGGGCCGAGATCTCGGAGACGGGAGCACCTGGTACTTCGTCTCGCCACGGTCCTGGTCGGGGGACTGGACCCCTTACGTCGGAGGAATATTGAGCTTCGACTTGAAGATGATCGATTCCGGGATGGGCGAGCCTTACGAGGCGGACCTGGTGAGGATAGTCGGCAGAGACGGGTCGGTCGTCTCCCTCTCATCTTCATCCCCGTTTTATTCAGAGGAACTGCCGGCAGGCGGCTGGACCCGGCGCCGGGTGGCCCTCACCCCTGCAGCCTTTGGCGCGAGCGAGGAGACGTTCGAACGGGTGTTAAGGTCTGTGGACCTGGTCATGATCAGGGGCAAGTACTCGGATCGAAGCGACGTCGAGGGGATCGACAACGTGATAGTCACTCTTCCCATCGCCACCGACCTCGTCAGCACCTTCGATCGCGGGGACGAGGACTGGAGAGAGGGCCGGGACGTCTCCCTCTCCTGGAGCGAGACGGAAGGAGATCCTGGCGGCTTCCTCCGAGGCGAGGATCAAGGATCTGGGCAGACCTGGTACTACGTCTCCCCGGCCTCGTGGGCAGGGAACTGGACCCCTTACGTCGGAGGAATATTGAGCTTCGAGCTGAAGGTGATAGATTCGGGGAACGGTAGCTCCACCTTCGGAGACGTGGTCCGGATATACGGCCAGTATGGTTCCTACCTCTCCTGGTCCTGCGATCCGCCGGGAGGATCGTGGACCCGCCGACAGGTCTCCCTGGTCCCCGCCAGTTTCAAAGAGGCAGGCGGAAGCTTCGACACGGTAATCAAAGACGTCTCTGAGGTCTGGATCAGGGGCGAGTACAGCAACATGAGGGATGTGGGGGGCCTGGACAACGTGATGGTCACCCTGGGCCCGGATGGTTAGCGTTCGATGCAGGACAGATCTGAGGCTTCTGATTTGAGACGTGTACAACAGCCTCTTCAGAGCGAGGAGGAGAACCGATCTCTTCGACACCTCTCCGTCTTCGGCCGGGTGGATCGATCCCCCCACAAAGTTTTTGGCATTTGGCGCCGGTGTATCCCGGCATGGAGGGAATAATCAGACGATCAGCTCTCGGACTGTTCGCCACAACCATCGTTTTTTTGGCGTTCATGTCCGGTGCATACTGTCAGGCGGACCCAAACGAGCCCAACGGCGAGCTTGGGGACGCGACCGCGATAAATGCCGGCGGTGCGTTTGGAGGGAGCACCAGCCCTGCGGGAGACGTGGATTTCTACAGGTTCAAAATCGAAAGCCCGGGAATCCTGGAGGTGAAATTGAATGCGGTTCCCGATGAGATGAGGACCAGGATCGATTTCTACGGCAAAAACTTCAACTGGATCACCAGGGTTGACGCATCAAACCCCGGCGACCTGGTGACCCTCAACCGGGACATCACAAGCCCCGGATGGTACTACCTGGGGATATCGGACCTTGCGGGAAAGTCTCACGACCTCGGTTACTCCATCGACCTGAACTTTGAGCCGGTCGTCGACTCGAACGAGCCGAACGGCGAGATCGGTGACGCCGTCGAGATCAACTTCGGCGATTCCGTCGATGGATATATCTTCGCCGGTGGCGACGGGGATTTCTACAAGTTTTACGTCAACAGCACCGGAATTCTGGACGTCTCCATCGAAAGCGTCCCCGACGATATGAGGACCAGGATCGACCTCTACGGCAAAAACTTCAACTGGATCACCAGGAAGGACGCCTCAAACCCCGGCGACCTGGTGACTCTGAGCCTCGATCTTTCAAGCCCCGACTGGTACTACATAGGGATCAGCGACCTCGCGGGCAAATCCCACAACGTCCCCTACTCCTTCCGAGCAGAGTTTGAGCCGGTGACCGACGAGAACGAGCCGGACAGCGTGATCGGGGATGCGACGGAGATCGTCTTCGGCGACCTCGCTCAAGGGTACATCTTCCCGCGGGCGGACGGTGACTTCTACAAGTTCAATGTCCCAAGTCCCGGGATTCTGGAGGTGAAGTTGACCGAATCGCCCGACGATATGAGGACCAGGATCGACCTTTACGGCAAGAACTTCAACTGGATCACAAGGATTGACGCCTCCAACCCCGGCGACCTGGTGACGCTGAATATCGACATTGCCGACCCCAGCTGGTATTACATCGGGATAGTCGACCTGGAAGGGAAATCTCACAACGTCCAGTACGGCTTTACCCCCAACTTCGAGCCGGTGGCGGACGGAAATGAGCCCAACAGCGAGATTGGGGATGCAACGGAGATCAACTTCGGCGATCTCGCAGGCGGCATCATCTTCCCGAAGGGCGACGGCGACTTCTACAAGCTCTGGGCTGCAAGCGGCACCCTAGAGGTGGAGCTGACCGATTCGCCCGACGACATGAGGACCAGGATCGACCTCTACGGCAAGAACTTCAACTGGATCAAGAGGATTGACGCCTCAAACCCAGGCGATCTGGCGACCCTGGAGTTCGAAGTTGCCAACCCCGGCTGGTACTACCTAGGGATCAACGACCTAGAGAGCAAATCCCACAACCTCGGGTACTCCTTCACCGCGAGGGGAGTGGGCGCTACAAAGAGTGATCTGGCACCGAAGGACGGAGCCGTCGGGACGAAGACCGGAACCGGCGAGGCTCAAACGGTTCCCGATGGCGCCGCTGGTGGGACTACCACCTCGTATCGAGAGGCAACCCTCACCCATTCGGGATTCGATTTCTCCGAAGGGACCGCTGGTGAGTACCCCACCTTTGATGGAGAGATAATATTCTGGCAGCCCGGAGCCGTGGACCATCCTGATTATCCTCGTGATAGCGAATACCTCTGGTGGAGGAACACCCATCTGGACGATGTGGACTTCTCCAGCCAGACCAAGGATATGGGCGCGGTCGACATCGCCACAGTGCGAAATGCTCCCGCGGAATGGGACAAGCAGCCCCTGATACCACCACTCCTCCTGGGGCATACCATCGTCGCCAGGTGCTATGACGGTTATGTCAAGTTCCAGGTGATATCGGTGGACCCCGTTGACGAGTCGGCTCTTGTCAAGTACTCCTACTCTGCGGATGCCGTCTTCGACGATCCAGCAAGCTGAGGAGGGTTGAGATAGCTTCTGGAATGGAGCATTCAATTCAAGAAGATCCGTTCTGAAGCCGGATGGATTGGCTGCAGGACGTGGGCGGGCGCCGGTCGGGAAGACTTTGGCCCCTTGCCCACCCGCCCCGCCACAATCCATTCTGTCAGTTCCAATTCCATTTTTTGGTCCGGGCCCATTTTCATATTTCAGATGGGATTCTGAGATCGAAATCTGGATAGGGCGCCCAGCGCCGTTGGACCGGCCTTTTTTGGCTGAATGTTATATTACCGACCGCTCGATCGACCTTGCCGCCTACCGGGCCTTCGCCATCGGCTACCGGATATCCGAGATCCGCGCCCCGGCGCTGGCCATGGCCTGCGACTCCGACATCCTGATCCCGCCGGAGAACGGCCGCATCCTGGCGGAGAAGATCCCCGGCGCGGAATTCCGCGAGATCGAGGGGCGGGGCGATTCTTCTGGATCAGACATCCGGACGAGACGGTGGCGGTGGCGGAGTTTCTGGAGAGTAGAAATCTCATTTTGCATTATCCAGAGCATTCCATCTCTTGATTCTTGCTACCAACTCATTCATTCTGCTATCGAGATCCATTATACTTTCACAATTCTCTTTATTTAGATATGGTCTAATTTCTTGGGCGAGTGATACCTTATCCCGAGGGAACTTTTTCCGACCCTTTTTTCCCGGATCGATTTGCTTTAGATATTCGTCAAATACACCGTATAATTCCAGCTTATTTTCAACTTTTGTCCCGTAAAATTCAGCAAGGGAATCGATAGCCGATTTTGGAATGTAGTTTTCAATTTCTTTTCCTTTTGTTATCCAACAAATACCGTCAATTGTTTTAATTTCTTCACATATTCGTCTCTTTGTGCTGTTTATTTTGTCGGATCTGTATTTTTTATCACTATCAATCAAAATTGCTGAATTTCTATTTGTAGATAGTATATTAATTAGATCTCGTTGATCATCCTCTGATGTCCCTGCTGATAAATGACTGAGTAATCTCCCTCCATAAAATATGCATTGGTAATGGGCACCCTCGCGTAATTTTATATCCTCAGACCATAACTCGATCCACCTGTTTATGTAAAGCCTATCTGAAGGGCCTTCAACCCAAATTACACCATTAGATTGAAGCAAATCACTTGCACGTATATCTAAATCATCTAAAATCCACGATTTTTCTGGGTAAGTCATTACGGGATTTGAAAATGCTTTATCTCCGTCGTGTGTAATATGGAGGATTTCGAAAAACCTAATCAATGGTTAAGTTTATATACTATTATAACTATATAAACTTACATGAAAAACTTAATAGACTTTTCCATCATGCACGAATATAACAAGAACGTCCTGCC
>Ga0272442_10002061_pt1 | contig 29594 bp, 24 predicted proteins | sample SSMForm2O_FD_200262 | JGI IMG/M metagenome (GOLD analysis project Ga0272442, IMG submission 200262) | Marine sediment archaeal communities from Little Sippewissett salt marsh, Falmouth, MA, United States - SSM-Form-2O | ecosystem: Environmental > Aquatic > Marine > Wetlands > Sediment ...
CACGCTCGACATGACCAGCTCGACGATGCCGAAGGCCACGAAATCCCACAGCCGATCGGTGTCGTGGGTGATGCGGCTGATCAGGTGCCCGGTGGGCTTCTTGTTGAAAAAGGTCAGCGACAGCTTCTGAAGGTGGGCAAAGGCTGCGGTCCGCAGGTCGTGCGTCATCAATTCGCTGAGCCTGGCCAGGCGATTGAGCCGCAGATACTGAAACCCCACGCGCAGGACCACGATGCACCCCAGCCCCGCGATCAGGGGCCAGAGCAGATCGGGTCTGTGGGCGGTGCCCGGCTTACCGCTCAATGCCGTGATCAACGTCCAGAGCAGATCCCGTTCAGGCGGGGTGCCGGGCTTCGGCTCCTGCAAGACGTGATCGATCAGAAGCTGGGTCAGCTTGGGCGGCACCAATTGCAGCAGGGTGACCGCCAACGCGCTGCCCATGCCGATGATCAGCCACCGCTTGTAGGGCCAGGCGAACGAGAGCAGGCGCCAGAGGATCCGCCGCTTTTGCAGGCAGCGGGGGCAGGCCTCGGCCCAGTCCGGGATGAGGCGCCCACACTTGTCGCAGAACTTCTCCTCCTGCTCCGGCCCGGTGGGCGTCTCGGGCTGCTCGCCCTGCTCCTGGCCGCGAATGTGAGTCTGCCCGCGGCGCAGAAGCTGGCTGAACCGCTTGGCCTGCCTCTGGCTGAAGCGAAGCTCCTCGGCGAGCTTGCCGTCGCGAACCACACGAAACCGGCTCGATCCGACGCCTTCGAGAATCTCCAGCTCGACGTTCGACTCCAACGGCGTGAGTCGCAGCTGGGGGCCGTCGGCGCCGTTCAGGTCGGCCACAGCCAGGTGCCCGTCGCCAAGCGCCACCCATGCCTGGCCGAACCGGCCCGAAGGAGCCACATCGGCAAGGGCGAATGCGGTCGGCTCGCCAAGCCGGTCCTCAAGCAGCACCTTGATCGACCCGGGCAGCACGGCGCCGGGCTCGGCGTGTTCGGTTTGACTGTCGACTGCTACAGACATCCAGCACCTCGTAACAATACGTGGCAAAGACCACAGACCACGGGTCCGTCAGCCGGCCCATGTCGGGCACGCAAGGCGCTGTTCCCTGTTCGTCCGGTTCTGTTAGCGAAAATACCGAAGGTCGCGGCGCCCTGCCCCGTCAGCGGGCTTGGCCTGTCCGGCGCGCATCGGTTTGGCCTATGCAGACGCCGGCGGCAAGCTGTTCAGTTGGACGGTCGTATCCGGGTCACCGCTCTACCCCTGGTCAGTGGCACCCACGGCTTCCCCACCGCGGTACCCGGTTAGACTACCCATCGAGATATTCATGTCAACGATTTTGGGCGAGAAAAACGGAAAGTCGCGCGTTGGTGGGTGATTTGACCGGGGCGTTTTCACGCCTGCCGGGGCTCGGCGCGGGCGGCGACCCTCCGAAACGCCAGGCGGTGGATGTCGCGCCCCTCGCGCAGGTATTTGACCTCGAAATTGGTTTCGGTCCGCGCGTCGGGCGTGCCGTATTCGGGATCGGCGAAATCGGTCGGCTCCAGCTCGGGCCGATCGGTCAGCAGCGAGCGAATGGTCTGGAAGTAGTCGGCGTGGTCGGTCTGGATCGCCCAACGGGCGCCGGGCTGAAGGGCGCGGACGGCTGCTTCGACGAACTCGGGTCTAAACAGCCGCCGCTTGTGGTGTCGCTTCTTGGGCCACGGATCGGGGTGGTAGATGTGCAACGCGCCGAGCGATGCGGGCGGCAACTTCTGGCCGACCAGGTAGCCCGCGTCGGTGCGAATCAGCCGCACGTTGGCCACGCCCCAGCGCCGCATGCGGTCGGCCGCATAGCGGAAAAACTTGTTGGCCCACTCCACGCCGAAGTAGTTGCGGTCGGGGTGGGCGCGGGCCTGATCGAGCAAAAAGCCCCCCTTGCCGCACCCGATCTCCATTTCCACCGGATGGTCGTTGCCGAACAGGGCGGCGAAATCGACCGTCGGCTCGACCTGCTCGACCGTGACGATAATGTCCTCCAGGGTCACCATCGCCGGTCATGATGCGGGGGCAGGCGGTCAAGTCAAGCCGCCCGGGCTGGTCTGTACGACCGCGATGCGGTAAACTTTGCGTTTGGCAGGCCCATCGTGTCGGTTGTTTAGTCGTCCGGGGAACCGCTGGTGTACGTGTGCTCGGACAATCCCAATAGGCAGGGGGAGTTCTCGGCCCATCTCGGCGCCGCCCGGGATCAGATCGATGCCGTGGTGGCTATAACTCGGGCCTTGTCCGGCCGACTGGCTTTGGCCGACGTTTTGGGCGGGGCCCTGGGAGTCGTAGCCAAAGTGGTGGGTTCGGAGGGCAGTAGCATCCTCCTGATTGACCCGGAGACTGGGGGGATGAGGTTCTACGTGGCTGCCGGGCCTGGCGCTGAGGCTGCCAAGCGCGTGCCCTTGCCACCTGGAGCGGGCATCTGTGGGCACGTGGTCCGTACGGGTCGGTCGCTGATCGTAAACGACGCCCAAAGCGATCCGCGGCTCTATCGCCGCGTCGACGAAAGCACATCGATCACCACCCGCAATATTCTGTGCGTGCCGGTCCGTAGTCAGGAACGGCTGTGGGGTGTCTTGGAGCTAATCAACAAGTCTGGCACCGAGGGCTTCGAGCAGCACGACCTCCGCTTGGTGGAAGTGCTGGGCGGGCAGATGGCGTTGGCGCTGGAAAACGCCCATCTGCACAACAAGATCGTGCGTAACGAGCGGATGGCGGCCATCGGCCAGACGGTCAGCGGGTTGGCTCACTGCGTTAAGAACATCTTAAACGGTATCCGGTCGGGGTCGTCGGTAGTTGAGCGGTCGATGCAGGACGGCGACTTGGACCAGGTTCGTCAGGGTTGGCAGGCGGTTCGTCGTAACAACGACATGCTGGGGAATTTGGTGTTGGATATGCTGTCGCTGGCCCGCGACTCCAAGCCCCATCCGTTCCCCACCGATGTTAACGACCTGGCAGACCAGGTTTGCCGGCTCATGGCCGACCGTGCAGCCGAGCGCGGCATCACTGTCTCTTGCACACCGTCGGCCGACCTGCCCGAGGCCATGGTCGACACCACGCACGTGTACCGCTGCCTGCTGAACCTGGTAACCAATGCCATCGACGCCTGTGAGGCAGACGGGCGCGTGTCGGTGCGGGTGCATCGCGGACGGGGCCGATCGCGCTTCACACTCCGCGTATCAGACGACGGGGGAGGCATTGCTCCCGAACATCAGAGCAAGCTGTTTACCGAGTTTTTCACCACCAAGGGCGGCCGGGGCACGGGCCTGGGCCTGCCGGTGACGCGGAAGCTGATCATGGAGATGGGCGGCAAGATCAAGTTTCACAGCATACCCGGGCACGGCACGCGCTTTGTCATTGCCCTACCGACAGAAATAGCCGCCGAGCGAGTAGAGGAGTCACCGAAATGAGCGACTGTCACAAGGTTCTTGTCGCTGACGACGAACAGTCGTGCATCGATCTGGTTCGTCAGGCCCTGGATGGGACGCCATGCGAGGTATTGGCTGCCATGGACGGCGAACAGGCCCTTAAGATGGCGCGCGAGCATAGGCCCCAGCTGATTATCCTCGATGTGCAGATGCCCAAGCTGGACGGCTTCGGCGTGTTCGCCGAGCTTCGCGCCGACCAGGAGCTGGCCGGTATCCCGGTTATCATGCTGACGGCTGTCAACACCCGTACGGGACTGAACTTTTCGGCCAAGGACATGGACCAGTTCATCGGCAGCAAGCCGGAGGCATATCTGGACAAGCCCATCGAGCCGATCGTACTGAGGCAGACGGTCACCAGGCTCCTGAAATAGTCTGCCGGGGGCAGTCATCGGGTGGAATTGCTCTGATGACAGATGCGTCGCGCGGCCTGGGCGCGGCGATGATGCCACGAAGTGTTGGTTGGCAAGAGACGAGACGATCGCATCGTATTTGTACGTCGAGATTCGGCGGGTTACTGACCCGGACCAATATGGTCGGTACGTTGACGCCGCCCGCCCCATCTTCGAAGCCCACGGTGGTGAGTACGTATTCGTCAGCAACCAAGTCTCGATTCTCTCGGGCGAGGCCCCGCCGGCGACGTCAGCCAGCTTGGCGGCGACGTGCTGATCGATCCGGACGGCGTTGTGGCCCTACAGCACGTGGAGGTGGGCCCGGCCGACCGACCGGCTGAAGGGTGAGGTGAGTGCGAATGCATCCTGAGTCTATGGTTCCGATCTATTGGCCCGCCGACCACCTGGAGGCCGACGCCGTTCGACAGGCGCTTGAGGCCGAGGACATCCCCTGTCACATCGACGGCGAGAACCTGGCGGGACTGGCGGGCAGCGGCTTTTTCGGCAGCGCCGGACGCTGGCGGATGCGCCTGCTCGTGCGGGCGCGAGACGCTGACGAGGCCCGGAAGATCATCGAAAACGGCGATTGGCCTCGCTATTCCTGACATACGCGTGACCGGCTCAGCAGGGGCAGACCGGCCGAGACTCATCGTAGGCGGTACCTGCTGCATACTCTCGCGCGGCGCGTCCGCCCGCGACCGTGCTGGAGGCGCTGGGTCTGAACAGCTAGAATAACAGTTGGCGGAGTGGGTCAGACGGCCGCTGGTCCGCTTCGGCGGGCTGGAGGAAAGTCCGAACTGGGTAGGGCACGGTGGTCGCTAACGGCGACCCGGGGTGACCCGAGGGAAAGTGCCACAGAAATCACACCGCCGATGGCCCGTCTTCGGGCGGGATCAGGCAAGGGTGAAATGGTGCGGTAAGAGCGCACCGCGCCGCTGGTGACAGCGGCGGCAGGGCAAACCCCACCGCCAGCAAGCCCAAATAGGCGGCGAGCGGCGGCCTTCGGGCGGCTGCACGGGCCGGCCCGGTCCGTTCGAGTCGCGGGTAGGGTGCTCGAGCCGGCGGGCAACCGATCGGCCCAGATGAATGGCCGTCGCCGGTCTTTCGACCGAGCACAGAATTCGGCTTATCGACCCACTCCGCCGTTTTTTGTGATGGCCGCGGCGCGACCCGCGGGCGGGCCTGTCGATCCGTCGACAACGCTTCGCTTCGGGGCGCCGCTGGATGATAGAGTTTGCTCAAATCGTTTTCGTGGTAGAATGGCGACATGATTGCGGCACGGCAGGCTGAACCTCGAATCGTTTCCGATCTGATCAAGGACAACCGTCTGACGCGCGAGAACCTCGACCGCTTCCGGCGCGAGGCCCGCCTCGAGGGTGTGCCATTGGTGGAGGTGCTGCTGACGGAGGACGTAATCAGCGACGAGGAGGTCGCCCGCGTCTACGCCGAGCAGCAGGGCCTGCGATTTCTGGATTTGACACGTCGTCCTATCGCCGAAGCATGGTCGCTGACGCTGCCGGAGAACGTCTCGCGGCGCAAGATGGTGCTGCCGCTGGGCGAGTCGAGCGGCGAGCTGGTGGTGGCGATTGGCGATCCGGCCGATCGGACGGCCATCAACGCCGTGCAGAAGCGGTACGACCGGCCCGTGCATCTGGTGGTCAGCCCTCGCTATCAGATTCAACAGCATCAGAAACAGGTGTACGGCGAGGCCCGCCGGCGCGGCACGCAGACGGTCGACATGGGTCCGGCGCGTCCGACCATGGTGGAGGTGGCGCCGGGCGGCCTCAACATGGTCGAACTGGTCGACAGCATCATCGACGAAGCCGTCGATCGGCGGGCCAGCGACATCCATCTCGAGCCGGAGGAAGATCGCATCCGGGTGCGGCTCCGCGTCGACGGACGGATGCTCGAATCGCGCTCGCTGCCGCAGGAGATCGTTCAGCCGCTGGTCAGTCGCGTGAAGGTAATGGCCACGCTGGATATCACCGAACGTCGGGCGCCGCAGGACGGCCGATTCCAGCACCGCAGCTTCGAGAGCGAGATCGACGTCCGTGTAGCGACCATCCCGACCGTGCTGGGCGAGCGCGTGACGCTTCGTTTGCTGGGCGTCGATCGGGCGCGCCTGGGTCTGGGCGAGATGGGCATGGACGCCGAGGCCGAGCAGGCATTCGAGCGGCTGATCGGCCGCCCGTACGGCATCCTCCTGCTGACCGGCCCGACGGGCAGCGGCAAGACCACCACGATGTATGCCGCGCTACAGGTGCTCAACACCATCGACAAGCACATCATCACCGTCGAGAACCCCGTCGAGTACCACATTCCGGGAGTCAACCAGATCCAGGTCGATCCGCAGAACAACATCACCTTTGCCTCGGCGCTGCGGAGCATCGTGCGTCACGACCCCGATATCATCATGGTCGGTGAAATTCGCGACCGGGAGACGGCGCACCTGGCGCTCGAGGCGTCGCTGACCGGGCATTTGGTCTTCGCTACGCTGCATACCAACAGCGCCGCCGGGGCCATCACCCGCCTGCTGGACATGGGCTGCGAGCCGTACCTGGTGGCCAGCGGCATCATCGGGGCCATCGCCCAGCGACTGGTTCGGCGAGTTTGTGAAAACTGCAAAGCCGACTACCAGGCCAGTGCGACCGAACGCGATCTGCTCGATGTGCCGGCTGAGCGGTCCGAGGTGAAGCTCTACCGTGGGCGAGGGTGCGCGCGTTGCCTGCGGACGGGGTACTACGACCGGATCGGCATCTTCGAGCTGATGCGGATGGACCCCGGGCTGGCCGATCTGACCATGGAGAAAGCTGCCACCGAGACGATTCAGAAACACGCCGTCGAGCATGGCACGCGAACGCTGCGTATGGACGCGCTGGCCAAGGCCCAGGCGGGCGTGACCACCCTCGAAGAGGCGATCCGCGTCACGACAGCCGATATTCTGTGATAGGAAGGTTTGTTCTTGGCTCCGTATCTGCCGCGCGCGGGCAACTGCTCACACTGCGCCGGGGCCTCGGACACAGGATGAATCGGTGAATCTGTCATTGCCCGGCCTGGTGGACCGAGCGACAATGACCCCTGGTGGTCCATGGCGTGCGTGAGTCAAACAGACCCAAGCCATCTCGTGCGATGCCTGACGAAACGACGCCAAGCAGATGCGCGATGTGGGGGTGAGGGTCAATCGTCGAGTTGGGCTGTAGGCGTTGGATGATCGATCGCATACAACATAAACTCCGAAGACTGTGCGCACACTGGTCCATACTGGGTGCTGCCAGAGCCATCAAGTTTGAGGTCGCGTGGAGTCTGCGACGGCCAATGATTCCTATTGACTTGCCGGGCTTCCCGAATCCGTTCCTGATCCGTCGTTTCTCGTCGGATTTGATGGTTTTTGATCAGGTGTTCGTGGTCCGGGAGCTTGAGGTGTTTCTGCCTGCGTCGCCCCGGTTGATCGTCGACGGCGGGGCCAATGTGGGTTTCAGCACGGCCTTCTACGCCGAGCAGTTCCCCCAGGCAAAGGTGGTGGCCGTGGAGCCTTCAGTCTCAAGTTGCGAAATGATTAACCGGAATTGCAGGGGATTCAGTAACGTAACCGTGGTGCACGGCGCCCTATGGCCACGACGCACTTACTTGCGTATCGCAAACCCCGACGCCCAGGCCTGGTCGTACAGGGTGGAGGAATGCGGTCAGAACGGCTCCGGTGCGATACTCGCTTGGACTGTTGGCGATCTCCTGGAGGCCACCGGTTGTTCGAGGATCGATCTGCTGAAGCTTGATATCGAGGGAGCCGAACAGTACCTCTTCTCCGAGAGTTACGAACAATGGTTACGTCAGGTTGACGCAATGGTAATCGAGATTCACAGTCTGGAGGCAGAGCAAGCGATTGAATCGGCGATTGATGGTGCGGGCTTTAGTCGCGTCGTGAAGGGGGAAAGGACCGTGATCTTTCGCTAGGGTCTTCTTGGTGCCTCACCGTCCGGCACAGGATGAATCCGCAACGAGGTACACGCGGTACGGCTGCTGAATCGAGCTGGAACGGACACAGACGATGAGAATCACGTTTATTCTGCCTGGACGGAGTCTGTCGGGCGGGGCGAAGGTTGTCACTACGTACGCCGAGCGCCTACTGCGGCGAGGCCATGACGTGCATGTGGCCTACCGCAAGCGAGGTTGGCCCGAGCCGTGGCACGTACGCGGCTTTGTGACCAGGTGCGGCCAGCAAGTGCGAAGCTGGCTGGCGGGCGAGCAGGACCATCTGTCGCGCCTGTCCCCCGATCGGCAGATTGCCACGCCGGCTGGCCGGCCGGTTCTCGCCGACGACCTGCCGGACGGCGATGCGGTGGTGGCTACCTGGTGGGAGACGGCTGACTGGGTGGCGGCCCTGCCGCTTTCCAAGGGCAGGCCCTTCTATCTGATACAGGGCTACGAGGTGTGGGGCGACCAGCCCCAGCGCGTGGATGCGACCTGGCGCTATCCCATGCAGAAGATCGTCGTGAGTCGTTGGCTGGCCGACCTGGCGCGTGACCGCTTCGGCGATTCGCGTGCCATGTTGATACCCAACGGTGTGGATTCAAAGCAGTTTTTCGCAGCACCGCGCGATCCGCACAACCCGCCGGCGATCGGGTTTGCGTACTCGACGACCAAACTGAAAGGCATCGATGTGGCGCTCGAGGTGGTGCGACATGTCCGCCGGAGTCTGCCCGAACTGCGCGTGGTTAGCTTCGGTACGGAGTGCCCCGACGCCGCGCTGCCCCTGCCGCCGGGCACCGTTTTCCATCGCCGACCCCCGCAGGACTCGCTACGGCACATCTACTCGAGCTGTGACGTATGGCTGCTCACCAGCCGTCGCGAGGGTTTCGGTCTGCCGGCGCTGGAGGCGATGGCCTGTCGATGCCCGGTGGTGGCTACGCGATGCGGCGGGCCCGAAGACTTCGTGCGCGATGGCGTCAACGGGTGGCTGGTCGACGTCGACGATGTCCAAGGCGCGGCCGACCGACTGATCGAGTTGCTGCGAGACAGAGATCAACTTCGACGGTTTTCGGAGGTGGCGCGGCAGACCGCGGCCGAGTTCGACTGGGATCGGTCCACGGGTTTGCTGGAACGCGTTCTGTCTGATGAGCAGCCCCGGGCGGCACAATGACACGATTCACATGAACACGGCGAGAGCCCACTCCGCGCGTCACGGCCATGCAAACGGGGCGCAGACCGTGTCGTTCACCAAGAGCAGCGCCCTGGTTTTCTTCTGTTGCTATCACTCTTTTCATCATTTGTGTGTCTTGCTACACTGGTTCCCGAAGTGGACCGGGGAGATTGCGCCGAGTTCTCCTTGTCGGCGTATCAGTTGGGCGTCACGCATCCGCCGGGCTATCCACTTCACACCGTTCTCGGCAAGGCGTGCGTTACAACTGGCGAGATGTCGGCTTAGGATTCGAATGTGATGACAGACCAACCCACTTGTCCGGGTCAGCAATACCGGTGGGTCAGGCGAATACTCCCACGCACACTGCAGCCGTGGTTACGTGGCCTGCGTAAGTCCTTGGAGAGACACTTTCTCGAACTCGATGAGCCGTACCGCACGGTTTACCCGTACACGCAGGTATCCCAGGCAAGGCAGCACCATATCGTGGAGCTGTGTAGAATCATCGAGCGCGAGAGTATCCCGGGGGCCGTCGTCGAGTGTGGCGTGTTGGACGGAGGGATGGCCGCGCTAATGGCTCATGCGACGCGCGTAAGCTCACGTCCCATACATCTCTTCGATGCTTGGCGGGGGCTGCCAGAACCCGTAGCGCAAGATGGTGTGGGGTCTTGGAGGTGGAGCGGGCAGGTTGTCGGCAGTCCGACGCGCGTCCGGCAGATCATGGGGCAACTCAAAATAGAACGAAGTCGAGTGCATTTTCATCAAGGCTGGTTCCATGAGACCTTCCCCCACGTATCCATCGATCAGATCGCATTGCTGCACATCGATTGCGATTTCTACGAACCGACACGTCTCTGTCTTCAACGCTGGTACTCGATGATTGCTTCCGGCGGCTACATTCAGTTTGACGACTATAGTGCATTCGCAGGCTGCAAGTGTGCGGTAGACGAGTTCCTTGCGGAACATAGCCAGCTTGCACTTCAACATCAGGATGTTCCCGGTGGCGCATGGTTTGTCCGTAAGGTACCGCCGACTCGTTGACCAAGCGGCTACCGCTCATCAATCGCCTCAGTGGACTCGTACGTGGACGTCGATGCGTTGATGGCTGTCGTGGGGCGCTCCCCATCGGAGGCAGCGAACTGAGCCGCGGGGGGCTTGGGGCATATCTGATGCGAAAAGTACAGCTTGTGGCGGAACTGAGAGGACCGGACGCGGCCGCCAGAGCCGTTATCGAGTTCTGCGGGATCTTCCCCCAAGGCAAGCGGCCTCAGCGGGATACCGTGCCTTTTCGCCATGCGCGAGCCCGGTAACCGAATGAAGACGGCGACCGACTCCTGGCTGAGCCGGCCGCCGTCGCCGATTGCTACCTACGGCCGCCTTGCGGTCGTTTTCTGACGTAGCGAAGCCGTCGCGCCGCGCTACGCGCGCCTGCGATAGCCGCCGAATCTACCCATCAGCAGCAGACCGACCGCCAAGCCCAGTACGGAAACGCTCCCGGTATCGCCGCAGCAGCAGCGGAGGTCATCGGGGATTTCCTGTGGCGGTGGCTCGCATCCGTCAATGACATCGTCGCCATTGGCGTCGATCCCGCAGCCATCTTCATCGACTGCCGCGGCACAGGCGGGCGTGTCCGGGCATAGATCATCGTCGTTTTTCACGCCGTCGTCGTCATCGTCGGCCGTCGAACAGCCGTCCTCGTCGACCGGGTCGCCTGCCGCCGTCTCGGTGCACTCATCGCAACCGTCGACGACACCGTCGTCATCGCCATCGCTCGGGCAACCATCCCCGCCGACCGGGTCGGCGCACTCCGGCGTACCCGGGCACTGATCGCAGCCGTCGACCACCCCATCACCGTCCGAATCGCTCGGGCAGCCATTAGGGTCGACAGGGTCGGCGCACTCCGGCGTATCCGGGCACTGATCGCAGCCGTCGACCACCCCATCACCGTCCGAATCACTCGGGCAGCCGTTGGGATCGACCGGGTCGGCACACTCCGGCGTACCCGGGCACTGATCGCAGCCGTCGACCACACCATCACCGTCCGAATCGCTCGGGCAGCCATTAGGGTCAACGGGGTCGGCGCACTCCGGCGTATCCGGGCACTGATCGCAGCCGTCGACCACACCATCACCGTCCGAATCACTCGGGCAGCCGTTGGGATCGACCGGGTCGGCACACTCGGGTGTTTCGGGGCACAAATCGTTCGGGTCGCACACGCCGTCGCCGTCGGCATCCAGTACGACGATGGCAACGGGTATCACCACTTCCACGAACGGTCCTTCGCAGGTGGGTCCGTTGGGATCCTCAGCCGCGTAGGCACGAATCACCAGGTCGAGCGGCCCGGTCTGGTCGGGCCAGAAGTCGAACCAGAAATCGACGGGCTGAGTGTCGCCCGAGTCGTAGTTGTCGTGGTTGCGACAGACCCAAGCGTCGTCGCCGACCTTGTAAGCCGTACTGCCCCAACTCGACTCTTCGCTGAGGCTGACCACCAGTTGAACCTGGATCCGATCGCCCGGACAGATCTCTGCCGGCGGCGAGTCGTCGTTGATCGACACATTGTCGATCACTAGCGCCGCGACGGCTGTCCCCGGCCACGCAGTCAGGATCGACGCTGCCGCGCACACAACAGCCACCGTTACTACACGTTCCATAAGCCATACCTCCTCTTTTTGTCCCGCAAAACTTCTCTATCTCCGTGCGCACGCTACGACCTGACGCTGCCCCGGGCCTCCGAACCTGGCGGCCACGCCAAGCCACTCACCCTGGCGTACGCGCTACACCCTGAAATGTGAGAGGCTTCTGATGGGCTCTATCGTGACAAGAGGCGTCTACATAAGAGAAAGTGGAAACCGCCTCCGGCCACGAGGTTCCACCTTGGCTCCGACCACGAGCGATTCTAGGCCTATCGATGGCGCCGGGCAACCGGGTTCCGTCAACGGTGCTTGGCGGAGTGGGTCATCGGCGGCCGTGCGTTGCACCAGCCTTGGTTGCGACCTCGCGGGCGGCCGTCTGGCGCGCTGTGCGTCGAGATGCGGACTCCCGCGACACAACGGTCGCCCGATAGCGAAGGCCGGTGGTGCGTCTGGGCGAGGCGGGCGGATTTGCACGTTATGCGGCAACTCTTTATCGGGCTCCAGAGGACACTCCGCGAGCCGGCGACAGGGGCCTAGGCGGGTGGCGGGGGCTTCGGGGGGGATCGCTGCGAGTGGATGCGACCTACTCAGACTGCCCTGGCCGGGCCGGCGAGCGACTGGGCGCCGGGGCTTGCTCGCCGGCGGCGGGACGGTTATGATCTTGTATGATATTGAGTCTTTGTCTCAATATCGCCGAGCGGCGATCGTCGGGACGGTTGCTAGGCAACGACGCACGCTAAGGCCACCGCGGTGTGGCGGCCACGCATGGAACGCAGGCCAGCCGATAGGACGGTTCGGCGAATGGATACTGATCGGATGTCTCTTTCAATGGTTCAACCGGGCCAAAAGGTCCGTCTGGTGACGGTGCAGGCCGGGCGCGGTTTGAAGGCGAGGCTGGCTGAGATGGGACTTGTTCCCGGGGTCGAGCTGGAGGTGATCAACCGCAATTCGGCCGGCCCGTTCATCGTGGCTGTCAAGCAGAGCCGCATCATGCTGGGTCGGGGGATGGCCCACAAGATCGTCGTGAGTTGACCCGTCTGCCCTGCCGTCTTGCCTGTCGCGGTCGGCCGGTCGGCGGGCGACAAGGACACCAGAACTGAGTTGTGACGTTGACTGATCGCAAGACCATCACGATTGCGCTGACCGGCAATCCGAACTCCGGCAAGACGACCATTTTTAACGACCTCACCGGCCAGCGGCAGCACGTGGGCAATTACCCCGGCGTCACCGTCGAGTTGAAGGAGGGGCGGGCCCGCTGCGATGCGAGCGACGTGCGCATCGTGGATCTGCCGGGCACCTACAGCCTGACGGCCCGCACGCTTGACGAGCGCGTGGCGCGCGACTTCATTATCAAACGACGGCCTGACGTTGTGGTCGACATCGTCGACGCCTCCAACATTGAGCGGAACCTGTATCTGGCCACACAACTGATCGAGTTGGGTGTTCCGCTGGTGCTCGCGCTGAACATGAGCGACGTGGCCAAGACGGCGGGCATCGAGTTCGACCTGGCGAAGCTCTCACAACTTCTGGGCGTGCCGATCGTGCCCACCGTGGGTCACAAAAACCAGGGCACACAGGACTTGCTGGCCGCAGCGGCGGCGATGGCCGAGAAGCGCGACAGCTATCAGCCCGTGCCCGCGCACTTCGGTGCCGAGATCGACAGCGAAATCGAGAAGATCGACGCGCTGGTCCGCCGGACGCGACCGGACCTCCTTGAAGAGGTGCCGGGACGATGGCTTGCGACCAGGCTGCTGGAGGGCGATCAGGACCTCCGACGGAAGATCGAGGCCGACGGGATTCTGCCGACCGTCGATGAGAGCACCTCGCACCTGGAGCGGAGGCTGGGCGACCATCCCGAGATCGTGATGGCTGACCGGCGCTACGGGTTCATCTCCGGTGCGTGTCAGGAGGCCATCCGCAGCACGATCGAGTGGCGGCACAACCTCTCGGACCAGATCGACGCCATCCTGACACACCGCGTGCTCGGGCTGCCCATTTTCCTGGCGCTGATGTATGGGGTCTTCGAGTTCACGTTCACGCTCGGCGACCCGCCGATGCGCTGGATTGAACTGGGTACGGCCTGGCTGGGTGGTGTGGTGAGCGGTTGGTGGCCTGCGGGCGCGGCCAACCCGCTGAAGTCGCTGCTGGTCGACGGGATCATCGGCGGCGTGGGCGGGGTGATCGTCTTCCTGCCGAACATCCTGTTGCTGTTTCTGGCCATCGCCCTGCTGGAAGACACCGGCTACATGGCGCGTGGGGCGTTTATCATGGACCGCTTCATGCACCGCATCGGGCTGCACGGCAAGAGCTTTGTTCCCATGTTGATCGGCTTTGGGTGCTCGGTGCCGGCGATCATGGCCACACGAACGCTTGAAAGTCGGCGCGACCGCCTGACCACGATGCTGGTGATCCCGCTTATCAGTTGTGGGGCGCGGCTGCCGATCTATGCGCTGATCATCCCGGCGTTCTTTCCCGGTCGATGGCACGGCCCGATGCTGTGGAGCATCTATGTGATCGGCATCGCGATGGCGATCGTCGCCGCCAAGTTCTTGCGAGCCACGCTGTTCCGCGGTCCGTCTACACCGTTCGTGATGGAGCTGCCGCCCTACCGCATGCCGCCTCTTAGAAGTGTGCTGACTCATATGTGGCAGCGAGGTTGGCTGTATGTTAGGAAGGCGGGTACGATCATCCTGGCCGTTTCGATCATCATGTGGTTCATAACCAGCTATCCGAAGAAATATGCTCCCGGTTCGGACGTCGCCGTTGCCGAGACACAACGCGAGCAGACGCCCGCCTCGCCCGCCCAGCCAAGCGGGCCGGCCGAGCTTTCGATCCAAAGTGAGCAACTTTCCTATTCGATCGCCGGACGTGTGGGCCACGCGATCGAACCCGCGCTCAAGCTGATGGGTTTCGACTGGCGGATCGGCACGGCGTTGATCGGGGCGTTTGCCGCCAAGGAGGTCTTCGTCGCCCAGATGGGAATCGTCTACTCGCTCGGCGAGGTGGATCAGACGTCGGCGGCCCTTCGCGACAAGCTCCAGGCGACCTACTCGCCCCTGACCGGCTTCTGCATCATGCTGTTCTGCCTGATCGGCTCGCCCTGCATGGCCACCGTGGCGATTACCCGCAGCGAGAGTGGCTCGTGGGGTTGGGCGTTGCTGCAATGGGGTGGGCTGACGCTGTTGGCCTTTGTCGTGACTACAATGGTGTACCAGGTTGGACACTTGGCCGGGATTGGCGTGGGGTAGGCGGGCTGGACATGGTCGAAGAGGTCGTTGTCGGCGTGATCGTGGTGGGGGTGGCGGCTCTATCGCTGCGCTCGGCGTATCGGTCATTCAAGCGAGGGCAGCCGGGGTGCGGGTGCGGGCTCGGCGGCTGCCCTATCGACCGGTCGGTCGATCATACGGGTAATCCGAATCCGCCGTCGCAGCAAGGACCGACCAGCGGCGCCGCGCCACACCAGGGGGACTAGGCCGGGCTGTCAAGCCGGGCGGCCGGCCCGATTCGGTGGGACCTCTTCGATCGGGTATACTCTCGTCAGGCAAGTGCAAGTCTGCGGGAGTAGGCCATCATGTCTTCCAAGCAACAGAACGTTCCCACAGCCCAGCAGGTTCTGACGGGACTGTTCGGCAGTAGCGACAGTGGGGCCTTCGTGGTCGACGGGCAACTGCGCGTGGTGCAGGGCCCGCCGCGCGACGCGCAGCCCGAGGCCTGCTATCGGCGATGGGCCGGTAGGGACACCCCGTGTGCAGGGTGTCCGGTGGAACAGGTGCTGCGTACGGGTCGACCGCACAGCGCCGAGGTGTACGTGGCGTGTGAAGACTGTTGGTACGAGGTTCATGCCTCTCCCGTCGTAGCGGCCGATGGGGCGGCGGCTTACGCCCTTGTCATGCCGTATGAAATCACGGATCGCAAACGCGCCGAGGATGCGCTGGGCGTCAACGAAGAGACCCAACGTCGGCGCGGCGAGAGACTGCGGGCGCTGCATGACGTCACCAATGAGTTGACCAGGGCCTCATCGGTCGAAGAACTTTGTCGCGGCGCGGTCCAGCAGGGTCGCGATCGGCTCGGGTTCGACCGGCTGGGAGTCTGGTTGATCGGCGACGACCGGCAGCACCTGGGCGGCATGTTCGGTACGGACGAACAGGGGCGGCTGCGCGATGAGCGTGGACGGCGCCTGGCGATGACCGAGCAAGTGGAAGAGTTCCTGCGCACGGCCCACTTGAACGGCTTCATCAAGGCCACCGACGTGGATTTGCACGATGACCGAGCCCGCGTTGTGGGAAGCGGCAGTTGCGTGTGGGCTCCCATGTGGGACGGCGAAAACGTACTGGGCTTCTTGGGCGCAGATAATTTTCTGCGTGGCGAACCGTTCAGCCAGCAGGACTGCGAGTTGCTGGTTCTATATGCCTCGAGCTTGGGCCACCTGTATTTGCGCAAGCAGGTAGAGCAAACCCTGCGCGATAGCGAGCAGAAGCTCGAGTTGCTCCTCCATCACACGAACGACGGGATCAGCATGACCGAGTATCATCCGCCCACCCATGGCCGACGCCTGCTGTTCTGCAACGATCGATACGTGGAGATGTCCGGCCGATCACGCGAGGAGTTGATGGCCGCCGACGATCTGAATGCTTTCGTGATTGCGAGCGAGTCGCATGAGGAGCTTGGGCGCCTGCACGAGGCGCGTCTGCGCGGCGAGCCGACCGAGGGCATGTCTTCGTGGGTGCGGCCGGACGGTGGCGAGAACTACTTCGAGTGGAAGGCGGTTCCGATACGTCTGGGCGACACCATATGCCATGTGGGTGTCGATCGCGACATTACCGCTCGCCGGCGGGCCGAACAGACGTTGCAGGAACGCGAGGAGATGCTGCGTCTGATCCTGCAACACGCCAACGACGGCATCTACATGAGCGAGTGCGACGGCGAATCGCGTAAGCAGCGTCTCGTACTGTTCAATGACCGTTTTGCGGAAATGTCGGGCCGCTCGCGAGAGGAACTGACGGCGGCCGACGATGTCCGCGTGTTCGCCTGCACGTACGGCACGCGCCGGCAGAGCGACGAGTACTGGCGGAGGCTGCTGGCCGGCCAGCCCTGCAACGGCACGGCTTCGTGGATTCGCCCCGACGGTGCCGAGAACACATACGAGTGGACCGCGGCGATGATTCGCCGTGGCGGCAAGCTGTACATGGTGGGCGTCAATCGCGACGTCACCGAGCGCCGGCGGGCCGAGGCGGCCCTGCGCGAGTCGGAGCATCGTTACCGTACTCTGTTCGAGCAGGCGGCGGACTCCATCTTCCTGATCGACCCACAGACAGGGGGAATGGTGGATTTCAACGAGCGGGCCCATCGGCACCTGGGCTACACGCGGGACGAGTTTGCCCGGCTGACCGTCACTGACCTCGAAGGTGCCGAGACGGTCGATCGGGTCCGCCGCCATGCCGCAATCGTGTTGCGCGAGGGCCAGGACGTTTTCGAAACCACACACAAGACCAAGACGGGTGAGATCCGGGACGTGCTGATCAGCGCCCAGGCGCTGAGAATCGGTGGACGGCGATTGGTCCAGGCCATCTGCCGCGACGTCACCGAACGCAAACGCGTCGAGCGGGAGCTGCAAAGCGCCGAGCGCCGATACAGGCACATCGTCGAAACCGTGCCGGTGATGCTCTGGAGTCAGGATATGGTCAATGATCGCATCCTGTTCGTCAGCTCGTCGTGTAAGGCGTTCCTGGGATACAGCCCCCAGGAAATCTACGACGACATGTCGCTCTGGCTGAGCGCCCTGCACCCGGAGGATCGAGATTCGTTGCGCGCCGCCGTCGAGGCATTCCGTCGCGAACCCGGTGTGTGGTCGGGTGAATACCGGATGGTGCACCGCAACGGGAAGGTGCTGCGTATATTGCAGTCGGTCACCGGCGAGGTGGACGAGGAGGGTACGCTGCTACGCGTGCATGGCGTGTCGGTGGACATCACCGACCGATGGTACATGGAACAGACCACGCGTCTGCGGTTGCGTATCTCGCAGGCGAGCGTATCAGCCGGCAGCGAGGGCGACTTGATCGATCGGTGTACGCAGGCGGTGTGGGAGGAGCTGGCTGCTGGTGCGGTGTTCTTCTACGACTATGACGCGCCGTCGAACCGACTGGTGATCCGATCGCACCGCGGCGACTTCGATTCCGAGGCCGCGGCGTTGATTGGGTCGCCAGAGGTAAGGGCTGATGCGGATCGCGTGGCCGCCCGGGCGGCGTTCGAGCGTCGTATGGTGTTCGTGCCCGATGCGCACGAGGAGCCGCTGCTGGCGTACGCCCGGGCCAAAATGGATCAGTTGAAGCTGCGCGGCCTGGCCGTGATCCCGCTTGTGGCCGACGGCAAGCTGTTGGGGGTTCTCCAAGCGGCCAGCCGTCAGCGCTGGGACCTGGGCGAGCCGGGCGTGCAAATGCTCGAAAGCATCGGGCACGAGCTGGCCGTCGGTCTGGCCGGTCGCCGGGCGCAGGCGGCCGTGGCCGAAGCACAGCGGCTCAGGACGTTGGGCGCGTTGGCGGCGGGCATTGCCCACGATTTCAACAACATGCTGGTCTCCATTCTGGGCGGGGCCTCTTACGTCAAAGCGCGTGTTGCAAGTGACCAGGACCTTTTCCCGGCCATGGAACGTCTCGAACAGGGCGCCGGCCGGGCCGCCGAACTCGTGCAGCGTCTGCTGGTGTTCGGACAGCACCGGACCGAGGCGGATGCTCGGGTGGACTTCCATGACGCGGTGCGCAACGCTCTCCAGCTTATCGAGCCTGGTGTACCAAAAGGGATTCGTCTGGTTACACGCCTCGAGGCACCGCCGGCGGCCATCCGCGCCGACGTCCATCAAATCGAGCAAATGGTGATCGACCTCTGTCTCAACGCCTGCGAGGCCATGCCCGACGGTGGTCGTCTGGACATCACCACCGGAGCCGCCGACGTGGATGAGCGATTGGCTGAGCGGTGCGAGCTGCACAGTGGTCAGTCGGGACGGCATGTGGTGTTGACCATCAGCGACAGCGGTGTCGGTATGGATCGCCGACGTCTGCACCGCGCATTTGAGCCGTTCCACACGACCAAGCCCGAGGGACATGGGTTGGGGCTTTCGGCGGTGCACGGCATCGTGTCGGCCCATCGCGGCGCGATCGAGGTGATCACCGCGCCGGGCGAGGGTACGACGTTCCGCATCTATCTGCCGGTCGCCGATCCGGCCGAGGCGCAACGGTCGGACTAACTCTGTGCGGCATTCAGCTCTTCAAAGACCCGCTTGTGTGTCTGGTAGGCTTGCGATCCGAACAGGACGAACCGGACCAGGTCAATCCGGCTTTCCTCCCCGAGGAATGCAGCCGTGGTTTGCAGCGCGATCCTCGCGGCCTCGGCCATGGGATAGCCGTACACACCGGTGCTGATCGCCGGCATGGCCACGGTGCGGCAGGCGTTCTCGACGGCCAGACGCAACGACTCTCTATAGCACGAAGCCAGCAGTTCCGGTTCGCCGCTGCGTCCGTCGCTGTAGACCGGGCCCACGGTGTGGATCACATATCCGGCTGGCAGGTTGTAGCCCTTGGTGACTCTGGCCTGTCCGGTGGGACACCCGCCGAGGGTGCGGCACTCAGCCAGCAACTCAGGCCCGGCTGCGCGGTGGATTGCGCCGTCCACGCCGCCACCGCCCAGCAGCGACTGATTAGCAGCGTTGACGATGGCGTCGACCTGCTGCGTGGTGATGTCGCCTTCGACCAACTCGATCCGGTCAAACGGCCCTGTCGCCATGACCTGCTCCCGCTGCCCGACCATTCGACGTTACCGTGCCCCGGCCGGGGCAACAAGCCCTCAAGAAGCAGGCCCTGCGCGTGTCGAACCAAGGCCGGCTCAGTCGTCGGAGTCGAACAGGTCGTCGAGGTAGTCCTCCAGGTTGCCCCAGAAACCTTCTGACGCAAAGCCGACAACGCCGGCCGGCGTGAGCTGACACGTCGCCGCCCGCAGGGAGACCCCTACCGCCATCACCGACAGCAGCGCGAGGATAATGGGTCTTTTCAGTCTGGATGCGGTCATGATTTCACCTCCTGCCCGCCACGATCGCATACGCTACGCTATTATATGCATATGATAACTTTTGGCAAGGGTGAAGTAGCTTGGCCGGACGGCTGTCAGCAGCCCCTTGGCGGGGGGGGCGATCAGGCGGCGGTCGAAGGGCGCGGGCGGCCCCTACGGCCATGGCGGCGGGCATGCTACGATTGTGCCGCAGTCTGCCGGGTAGCGGCCGGCCGTGCTGCCGTGCCGTTGGGCGTTCTCCAGCGTTGGCGGGTTGGCTGGGGCGGTCGGCGAGTGATAGACGATATAGGACATGTTCCGCGATGCCCAGATGCCGCGGGCCACGGTGCGACGGCCGGGCGCGCGACGAAAGGAGACCATCATGAAGCGGCGCAGGCGTGCACGTGCGTGGACCTGTCTGGCAGGGCTCTGCGGAGGGGGTGTGCTGCTTCTCAGCGGATGCACGATGCTGTGGATCGAGCAGGGCCTGTCAGCAGTGGAGTTCCTTTTTCAGGCCTTAGCGCTCGGCGCGGTAAACCAGTAGCGTACCTGACTGTGACCCATCGGAGTTCGTGTTCGCGCGCGCACAAGGAAGTGCGACATCGAAGCGCCCCGCCCGGCGGGGCCTACGGGCTTGGGGTGCAGCGCTGATAGAGCAACGTGTTTTGATAGGCCTGGAATTGATCGGCAATCCGGTCAAACAGCGGCCGGGCCTGATCGGGCCTGCCTTGCTGCCGGAGCACCTCGGCTTGCCAGTAGATTGACACGAGTTGCTCGAAGGAGCCGTCAGCAGCCTGCCCCTCGCCCATCCGGGCGGCGCGGCGGGCGGCTTCGAAGTTGAAGAACACCCGTGAATGGATGTGGCAGGCGAGCATGCCAGCCGCCCAGCCGGTCCGGTTGTCGGCGTCCGGCGCCCGGGCAACGCTGTCGAGTAGCTCGACCACTCGCTTGAGCCCTTCGGCATCGACCATTCCTGCTGGTCGCCAGCGCAGGTAGTACATGCCCAAGGCGCGTGCGAACTTTGCCCGGGTCGAGGCGGGCGGCTCGGGAGGCTCCTCGTCGATGCTGCCGGTGTCGAGAAACGGAGCGTATTCGGCGGCCGCAGACCAAGTGGTGCGGTCTTCGTAGACCAGGTAGGGCTGATCCACGGCCCCGCCGGCCCCGATGGCCGGATAGAGGATTCTCAGTACGCGGGCGGCCGGTCCGGCCGGCGCGTGGATGAGGCGGAGCCGCTTGATGCCACTCTGGGAGCCCCATTGTTCCGGACCGTTAAACAGGTGGATTTGATAGAGGCCATATTGCGTTTGCACGGCTTCCGCCGCGCCATAGGAAGGTTCGGCCAGTTGGGGCGGCGTCGTGGGCGGCGGGGGATTCTCTGCCGGTTGGATGGGTTGGCTCGGCCGTCGCCACCAGTCGCGCTCGAACCGCCAGTCGACGTCCTGGCATCCAGCGAGAGCGGCTGCGATCAATAGCGGCATTGCTGTCCAAGCAGGCCGGTGGGACTTGGTGGCGATGGAGGTCATGGATTCCCTACAAGCTGGTGTGGGGGTGTCGGTCGACTACGGCGACGGCGGCTTGGGCGCATCGTCGAACGATGTGAGCAGCCTCAGCAGTTTGCCCACGTCGAAGGCCGCCCCGATCGCGACGGCCACGGCGATGACGAAGTACAGACCGATCGAGCCGTAGAGCAGATATCGCCAAAAGGCTATCCAATGTTCAGTTGTCACGTTGAGGCTCCTGCTCGGTGTCGGTGTCACGTGTGAGCAAGTCGCGTTCAGGCGAGGCCGGTGCGTCGCCTTGCGGTTCAGGCGTCGATTCCAGGGGGATGGTCTGGAGGCTCTCGGCTTCGGGCTCGCGGGGCTGAGGCATCCGGGGCGGGATGTCCGTGGGTACCGCCGGCGCCACGGGCCCGTCGCGCCGCGGCCAGATGAGCGAGCCGCCGATCATGCCCGCCAGGGCCAACGGGTAGCTGATCAAGCCGGTCCACGCCTCTGCATTGTGGGGAAGCTTTGAAACCATCCCAGTCGTGACCAGGATGCCGAGTATGATATAGGCCAATCCGGGCACGCACCCCAAGATCAAGGCGGCATACGCCCCGCCGACGCTGGCCCGCCGCCAGTAAAGCCCGAACGAAAGGACCATCATGGCCCCGGCGATGTACATCGTGCCGGTGACGGCCAGGTAACCCCATATGGTGGCCGTTGGCTGATACCAGAGGCTCCACCAAAGCACGAACAGGCCGATGATGAGTATCAGGATGCGGGTGATGATCACGCGCACGCGGTCGCTCAGGTCGCGCCCGAACATTCGGGCGACCGGACCGATGATGTCCTGGCAGATGACGGCGCTCCAGGCCAGCAGATAGCTGTCGTGGGTGCTCATGAAGGCGGCGATCATACCGGCCGTCAGCAGGCCCAGCGCGCCCCAGGGCAGGACCTCGGCCAGGAAGCTCGGCATGGCAGCCAGACCCTTGCTGCCTTGGAAGGACTCGAGTCCACCGGCGTGAGCGAAGTATGCCAGGGCTGCCATCCCCCACAGCATGGGTATGGTTGCGCGTCCGAAGAAGGTCAGGCCGGTGAAAACGTACATCTGGCGAGCCACGCCGGGAGTCGTCACCGAGGTGGTTCGTAGGGCATAGGTCTGCCAGTTACTGGTGCCCAGCCAGTGCATGGCCTGCCAGATGATAAAGATGATGCCAAGGCCAACGAAGCTTTCCCCTATAATCTCAGTCGTAAATGGATTGAAACCCGGTTCGCCGCGGATCTCGCTGACGGCACGCACGATGCCGTCAAACCCGCCGACGGTGTGGTTGGTCAGTGCGTAGAAGGTGCCCAAGGCGATTCCCGCCGAGAGCACGACAAACTGGAGGTAGTCGGTGATCACGACCGAGACCATGCCGCCGACGAACGTATACGCCAACACCAGTATCAGCAGGGCGGTCATGATCAGGTTGATCACGGGTAGCGAGGCGATCAGGTCGCCGCTGATCGGGTCGACGAGGTTTATGATGTCCGGCATGGCCGAGATCTTCTGGAGGAACAAGGCCCCCACCTTCAGAAAGACCCCCATGTTCAGAATACCGGCCACTGCGATGATGATTCCGCCCAGCAGACGCGCGCCGGGGCTGTAGCGAATCTGGTAGTACTCGGCCAGCGTCATGGCGCCGGATCGTCGCAGGCCGGCGATCATGAAGCCGCTCGCGCCAACGAAGACCATCGACACCCCCGCAAGAACAGCCACCGACAGCGCCGAAAAGCCGTTCTTGAAGCCGAACTCGGCGAAATACATCACGGTGACCAGACCAATCTCGGTGCCCGAGAGGGTCGCCACGCCGAGGAAGGCACTGACGCCACGACCGGCCACGACAAAATCGGCCAGGCTGCGGATGTAACGGCGGCACAGCAGCCCGATCACTGAGGCGGCGACGACGTATGCCAGAACGATGGACCAGTCGAGCCAGGAGAAAGATGCAAGCATGATCTGTCATCCGCGCCGCGAGGGCGATCGGGGGCATTTTGCAGTCAATAGTCGTTGATGTCCAGTTGGTGCGGGCTCCTCCGGCGGCGGGGGCCTGGGCGGCTGTGTGAGGGTGTCAGTACTGGCGGGCGAGCCCAGCTGCCGGGTCGGGCTTGCTTCACCGGGCCAGATGCCCTTGTAGGCGGTCTGACGGGGGCAATCGGCTCAAGCCGGGCTGATTTCGTGGTCGATATGAGGTGTAGTTATCGGACAGGGATGGCCGGTCGTCTTTCGTTTGCTAACTGGCTGGACCCCTCCAAAGAGCCGATAAAGCTCCCGGTAAGTGGGTCGGCGGGGCCTTTTGCCCCTATGCCCTCTCTCGCCAGGGAGGATCAAGCCAAGCATGTCCGATGGACACTGGATGCAAGTGGTTTTCGTGGCGGCACTGATCATCGTGGGCTCTGCGTGTGGCGGGTGTCAGAGCGGGCCTCTGCTTGGGGAGCAGGCCGAACAGGTCCAGCCGGACCAGAGCCCGGCCAAGCAGGAGCCGGTCGCGTCGGTGGAAGGGATCACGCTGTTCGGAGAGGTCGACGGCCAGGAGGCCGTGCCGTTTGTGGCCCGGCCGGCGCGGTCGCTTCAGCAGCATACGTTTGCCACCGAGGGCAAGGACTTCGACCCGGACATCTCGCGAGGCGGCGAGCTGATGGTGTTTGCCTCGACGCGTCACAGCGTCAAGCCGGACATTTACCTCAAAATGGTGACCGGCTCGACCGTGACGCAGTTGACGGCGGATCCAGCCAGCGACGTCCAGCCGCGATTCAGCCCGGATGGTGGAAAGGTTGCCTTCGCCAGCGATCGATCGGGCAACTGGGATATCTGGGTTATGGATATAGATAGTCGTCATCTGACGCAGGTGACGACCGCTGAAGCGCAGGAGGTACACCCCTCGTGGTCGCCGGACGGGACGAGGTTGGTGTACTGCTCGCTGCCGGGTGCGGGCAGGCAGTGGGAGCTCTGGGTGGCTGCGTTGTCGGTTCCGGGGACCAAGAAGTTTGTGGGATACGGGTTGTTTCCGGACTGGTCGCCGATGGGCGAGAAGATCCTGTTCCAGCGGGCGCGCCAGCGGGGCAGCCACTGGTTCAGCCTGTGGACGGTGGACTTGGTGGACGGCGAGGCGAGGTATCCGACGGAGATCGCCTCGAGTGCGGCGTACGCGTTGGTGTTGCCGAGTTGGTCGGCCGACGGTTTGCGGGTGGCCTACTGCGCGTTGAAGCCCTCCCGGGCCGATCCGGCAGAGCAGGAGAATTCGCTATCGGACCTGTGGATGGTCGACGCCGATGGCCAGGCCAGGGTGCAGCTGAGTGACGGCCGGGGTGCGAACTACTCGCCGGCGTGGGGTCCGGGCGGACGGGTGTACTTCACCAGCACGCGAGAGGGCAGTGAGACGGTCTGGAGCCTGCTTCCGCTGCAAGGCCCGAGCGTAGCCCGGACATCGCCGAAGATGCAGGTGGGGATGCGAAGTCGTTAGTTTGAATGATTTTGGGCTTATTTAGCCCAACGTCAGCCCGTTATGGGCCGATGAACAAGAGGCATGGAAGCCGGGTGGATCAAGGATGATCGTCGCCAAGACCTGTTGTCGGTCGAGATTCTGCGTCGTGGCTGGCGTTTTGGTCGGGTTCTTGGCGGGTTGCACGACTTCGCCGCATTCGACGCGGCTGACCAGTCCATATGACCGGACGGTGACCATTGCGGTGGCCCCGGCCATGAACCTGAGCGGGTCGAGGGACTTCGATCCGGTGGTGGCGGCTGACCTGTTCGCCAGCGAGTTGGGTCATGTGGACGAGGTGATGGTGATCCCGGTCAGTCGGGTCCTGGCGGTTCTGGCGGGTGAGGGTCGGCGTCAGATTGGTTCGCCATCGCACGCATTGGAGGTGTGCGAAGCACTCGGGGCCGACGCCATCGTGGTGATGGCGGTGACCGAGTACGACCCCTACGACCCGCCGATCGTGGGTATGGCGGCCCAGTTGTACGCCTTGCCGTCGGTTCCGGGATCGGGATTCGATCCGGTGGCGGCCAGTCGGCGGGCATCGCCGGGAGCGGATGAAGCAAGCGAATCGCCGCTTCGGCCCAAGGCGCAGTCGCAAAGGGTGTTCAATGCGTCGCACGACGAGGTGGCCGAAGCCGTCAAGGAGTACGCACGGGACCGGGACGCGGACGACAGCCCGATGGCCTGGCGGAAGTACATCAAGAGTCAGCAGATGTTTTTGCGGTTCTGCTGCTGGGCGACCGTGCGGGAGTTGATCAGACAGGAGTGGCATCGTCAGACCGGCCAGGTGGTTTCGTAGGAGACGTGGGTCGGCAGTTTGAGGGAGCCCGGCGATGCATGCAATACGACAGTTGTCGCTGGTCAAAGGCGAGCACCGGTTTGTGTTCCGATATGCAACCGGTCGAGAGGCGGACGTCGTCAGTGCGTTCGCGAGCATGGCCAGCGAGCCGGATTTGAGGTTTGACTGGTTCGACGCAGCCGTACTGAGTTACCAGATGGGCCGTCGACTGGAGTCCGAGCTGGATGAGTTAGCCGAGCAACGCAAACGGCAGACAACGGAGTGATCGCCTTTTCGAGTGCGTCACGGACGGCGGTCGAGCGTCCCAAAGCCAGGTTCGTGTAGTGTAGGGCATCGCCGGTGGGCCTATACAAAGATGGATGAGAATCCCTTGATCAGCGAGTTTCTGGACTATCTACGTTATGAGCGACACTTTTCGCCGCACACGGCGAAGTGCTACGCGGCCGACCTCCACCAGTTCTGCGAGTATCTGGGCAACGGCACACCCGTCGGCGAAGTGTCTACATTCGTCGAGCACGAAACGTACCCGGGTGGGGGGCATCCCGCCGCGACGGCCACGGCCACCGCGGCGCCGCCTGACGCGCGGACCGTTTTGGTGAATGTGGACAGCAACACGGTCCGCGGGTTCCTGGCGATGCTGCGGGATCGGGAGTACTCCAAGAGTACGACGGCCCGCAAGCTGGCCACGCTTCGCAGCTTCTATAAGTTCTGCATGCGGCGTGGCTACGTGCAGGAAAACCCGGTGGCCAGCATTCGCACGCCCAAGCAGGACAAGCGGCTGCCGAAGTACCTGGACACCGACCAGGTCAGCAAGCTGCTGAATACCCCCGACGACACCACGCTGTTGGGGCTGCGCGACCGCGCGATCCTGGAGGTGCTCTACGCAACGGGCATGCGGGTGAGCGAGCTGGTGAGTTTGAATTTTGCCGACCTGGATCTGGCGGGCCAGGTCGTGCACGTGCGAGGCAAGGGAAGGAAGGAGCGGATCACCCCACTGGGTCCGACGGCGGCTGCGGCGATACAACGGTATTTCCAGACGCGGCAGTCGGATCCCAAGTCGGGCAGCTTCGATCCGGAGGCCGTGTTCGTCAACAAGCACGGACAGCGACTGAGCACCCGGAGCGTGCGGCGGAAACTGGATAAGTATCTGCTGCAATGCGGACTGGATCCGTCGATCAGCCCCCACACGCTGCGACACACCTTCGCGACGCACCTGTTGAACTCGGGGGCCGATCTGCGGAGCGTGCAGGAGCTCTTGGGGCATCAGTCCATTTCGACCACGCAGGTCTACACCCACCTGACGACGACGAGGCTGAAGGAGAGCTACGACGAGGCCCACCCGCGGGCCTAGCGTCCAACGCGATTTTGTTCCCTGCCTGGGATGGAGAAAGCCATGGGCGGCTGACGACGAGTCAGTCGCCCGCGTTTTTTTTGCCGCAGGCGGGATCGGGCGCCTGATTCTGTGACGGGGGCCGTGCTGATCGGAGCGTGCCAGGGCCTTCTACGACGGGGTTCCGGCCCGGTTTGACAGGTGCGACGCCCGGTCATACACTCTCAGGTCTGTATGCCACCCGACCATGGGGCCTGCCTGGGCAACCGGCAGAGCGACTGTGGATGACGGTATTTAGGTTCCAAGAGTCTGGCGAGGTGTAGCAATGGGTAAGAAGTACGTCTACAGCTTTGGCGAGGGCGTTTCGGAGGGGATCGGTGTTTCCAAGTCGGTCGGCCGGCGGAAGGAGATTCTCGGCGGCAAGGGCAACGGCCTGGCCGAAATGACCCACCTGTCGATTCCCGTACCGCCCGGGTTCACCATCAGCACCGACTGCTGTGATGCCTATTACAAGAGCGGCGGCACGTGGCCCGGCGGGCTGAACGATCAGGTCGAGAAGGGGATCGCACGGATCGAGCAGGAATTGGGCGCGACGTTCGGCGGGTCGGACAACCCGCTGCTGGTGTCGGTGCGGAGCGGGGCGGCCGTCTCGATGCCCGGCATGATGGACACCGTGCTGAACCTGGGCCTGACGCCCGAGACGCGCGACGCCATGATCCGTCAGACGGGCAACGAGCGATTCGTGTGGGACGCCTACCGCCGGTTCATCCAGATGTTCGGCGACGTGGTGATGGGGCTCGAGCACGAGCAGTTCGGCCACGTCCTCGAGACGGTCAAGAAGAAGGTCGCACGCCGCAACAAGATCGCCAACGCCGCCAAGCTGGTGGGCGAGGCGCTCAACCGGGCCGTGCCCGACGTCGCGCTCGACGTGGACGATCTGAAGGAAGTCGTGAAAGGCTACCTGGCCTACTACAAGAAGGCGCTGAAGCAGGACTTCCCCACCGACGCCCGCGAGCAGCTCAGGCTGTCGATCAACGCGGTGTTTGGTTCGTGGAATAACCCGCGGGCCAATCGCTATCGCGAGCTGAACGAGATTCGCGGCCTGCTGGGCACGGCGGTGAACGTGCAGGCGATGGTGTTCGGCAACATGGGCGAAAGCAGCGGCACGGGGGTGTGCTTCAGCCGCGACCCGTCGTCGGGCGAGAACGTGTTCTACGGTGAGTACCTGATGAACGCCCAGGGCGAGGACGTGGTGGCCGGCGTGCGGACGCCCGAGCCGATCGCGCAATTAGCCGACCAGATGCCCGACTGCTACGAAGAGTTGGTGGCCATCAAGAATCGCCTGGAGCAGCACTTCAAAGATATGCAGGATATGGAGTTCACGATCCAGCAGGGCCGACTCTTCATGCTCCAGACGCGGACGGGCAAGCGTACGATCTTCGCCCAGCTTCGCATGGCGGTGGAGATGGTGAAGGAGGGACTGATCGACGAGGCCGAAGCCCTGGTGCGGGTCAATGCCGATCAGCTCGGACAGCTTTTCGCGCCGCTGCTGGACGAGAAATGGACCAAAGCGGCCAAGAAGCTGGCGCAGGGTCTCAACGCCAGCCCGGGCGGGGCCACCGGCAAGGTGGTGTTCGACGCCGAGACGGCCGAGGCCTGGGCCAAGAGGGGCGAGAAGGTGCTGTTGGCGCGAATGGAGACCAGCCCGGAAGACATCGGCGGCATGGCTGTGTCGCAGGGCATCCTGACCAGTCGCGGCGGCATGACCAGTCACGCGGCCGTGGTGGCCCGCGGCATGGGCACGCCGTGCGTGGCCGGTGCGGGCGACGTGTATATCGACAGCCGCACCAGGCGTCTCAGCGTCGACAAGACGACCCTGAAGCAGGGCGATTGGATCAGCATCGACGGGTTCACCGGCGCGGTGTACGCGGGCGAGGGCAAGGTGGTGCCCAGCGAGATCGTTCGCGTGATGAACGGCAAGATGAAGTCGGCCAAGTCGCTGCTGCATCGGCAGTACGCCAGGTTCATGGGCTGGGTCGACAAGACGCGGAAGCTGAAGGTTCGCACCAACGCCGACACGCCGATCGATTCGCAGGTGGCGGTGACGATGGGGGCCGAGGGCATCGGCCTGTGTCGCACCGAGCACATGTTCTTTGCGGGCGAGCGGATCGTACCGGTGCGGCAGATGATTCTTGCCAGCGAGCCGGTCAAGCAGCTTCGCGACCAGCTCAGTGTGGCCGAGGTGGGTGAAAACAAGGCCGAGATCGCGCGGATCAAGAAGGAGCTGAAAGGTCCCGAAAAGCTGTACCTCGACGCGCTCAAGAAGCTGCTGCCGCTGCAACGGCGCGACTTTGAAGGCATTTTCAAGGCGATGGCCGGCCGACCGGTGACCATTCGCCTGCTCGACCCGCCGCTGCACGAGTTCCTGCCGCAGGACGACAAGGGCCAGCGCGAGGTGGCGCGGGTGCTCAAGGTCAAGCCGGCCGAGGTGAAGGCGATGGTCGAGTCGCTGCACGAGTTCAACCCGATGCTGGGACACCGCGGCTGTCGTCTGGCGATCAGCTATCCCGAGATCTACCAGATGCAGGTGCGGGCCATCATCGAGGCCGCCCTGAACTGCAAGAAGAAGGGCATAAAGGTCGAGCCCGAGATCATGATTCCGCTGATCGGTACGGCCAAGGAGTTCCAGATCTGTGCCGACTCGGCCAAGCAGGTTATCGACGAGGTGTTCAAGCGGCGCGGCGCCAAGGTGGCCTATCTGATCGGCACGATGATCGAAGTGCCTCGCGCGGCGCTGACGGCCGACGAGGTGGCGGCCTCGGCCGAG
>Ga0272442_10002062_pt1 | contig 29589 bp, 19 predicted proteins | sample SSMForm2O_FD_200262 | JGI IMG/M metagenome (GOLD analysis project Ga0272442, IMG submission 200262) | Marine sediment archaeal communities from Little Sippewissett salt marsh, Falmouth, MA, United States - SSM-Form-2O | ecosystem: Environmental > Aquatic > Marine > Wetlands > Sediment ...
TGGCGCGGCTGGGCTCGGGGTGGCCAGGTGTCGGCGTGGGAAGGCGGGCTGCGGCGGAATTGGGTTTGATTGGGTTTGTTTCTGGGCCCGGGCCTGCCGGCTCGATTTACTGTAAACGCCTACCAAATAGAGCGTTAGCGCCATTTCGTCCCTTGGAAGATTGGGTTTGTTTGGCGCGGCCGACTGGCGATTTGGTGGGCGTTTGGGCGCGGCATGACGGGAAATGCGCCTGGTCGGACGCGTACCGGCGGAGGTCGCTGGCTGGTGAGACGGGGCAATGGCTGGTGGTCTGGTAGTCATTCTGGCTCCCTGTTTCATTAGGTATCTATATACTAGACGCTGGCCGAGGGGTGGTTGTTCCAGGTAATCTTGAGGGTTTCTGGGGAGCAGGGGGAGGGTTCGATCGCGGCTTGGAGCGGATCGGCCGGGAGGGAGAGAGGGGCGGCTCGTCGTTTGTGAGTGAGAATGTGCTGCAGAGCTTGATTTGCCCAGGGGGGGGTGTCGGCGGGCCGGTCTGCGGAATTGCGTTGGGTGGACGGGGCCGGGCGGTCATTCGTTGCAGACGGTGTTCTCCCAATGAAGGTGGGGGGAATCCTGGCCCTGGCAGATCGTCCAGATATCCTCCGTACCGTTGTCCGTTTCCCCCACGAAATCCCAGCCGGCGTCCAGGTAGGTATCGATGTCTTGCATCTCGGCGATTGTCAGGTCTTTCACCACGATGCTGTCAAGCCACAGTTCGCCGGCAGATCTTCCGGACCAGTAGGAGGTCGATACGGCACCGTCGTTGCGCCCGATCAAGCAGACGTGAGATTGAGCGCCTCTTGTGATATGCCCGGTGGAGACATTCCCGATGCCATAGCAGTTCGATACGCTACCATAGTTGTGCCCGAGAAGTCTGCCGACGAAGCTGAAATCCGAGACCGACCCGGTGCAGTAGCATATCGCCAAGGTTCCGCGGTTCACCGCGGCGAGCGATCCGACCCGCTCTGCTCTGTCTTCAATAGAGACGTGCTCCAGGCCCAGTTGCCTGACCACAGAGCCGGATCCGAGGCAGGCGAACAAACCCAAAGGTCCTTCTCCTTCGACTTGGAGATGGCCGATTACGTGGCCGTTGCCGTCGAAGTGCCCGTCAAACCAGGGAATGGGGGCGGCGCTCCAGGTGATGCCGGAAAGATCGATGTCGGCATCCAGCCGATAGGAAGCCATCGGGCGATAGCCAATTGAGCCAAGCTCCATGGCGTTTGTGATCAGGAAGGGATCCGCCAGAGTCCCGTGGCCCTGTGGTAGCGCGGGCTCGTAACCGGCCAAGACGCTCAATCGCGGATAGCCTCCTCCCGGGGGCATTTCCCACGTCTCGGCCGTACCGTTGGCGCTCTCGCCCGCAAGGTCCCAGCCGGCATTCAGATACGTTTCGATGTTCTGCATCTCGGCGGTCGTCAGGCCCGTGCCGCGCCTGCTGGTGGCCAGCCCTGAGGTTTCTACGTCCCAGAACCCACGGACCGGATAGGTCGTTCCATGTCCGATCAGACCGCCGGTGAATGCTTCACCGGTAACTCTACCGAGGCTGCAGCAATGCGACACACTGCCCGAGTTGGTGACTCCGATCAGACCGCCGACCCAGTAGACCCCTTCGACCGCGCCGGTGCTGAAGCAGTTGGACACGTGACCGTCGTGATTCTCTCCGATCAGGCCGCCAATGCGCGAGGAAGCCCCCGTCAACGTATCGCCGCTGACAACGCCCGGGGAAGTCCCCGTCACAGCACCGCTGCTGTAGCAGCCCGACACCACGCCGTCCGACAAGTAACCCACCAGGCCGCCGAGGAACTGGCCCCCTGTGACCGCACCGGTGCTGTAGCAGTTTGAGATAATGCCACCCCCGCCGCCCACCAGACCCCCCGTATTATACAAGCCTCCGGCAACCTCTCCCGTGCTATGGCAGTTCCAGACGGTGCCTGAGTTGTGCCCGACCAGGCCACCAATGTTGTCCGAGATTCCGCTGACCTTTGCCGTGCTATAGCAATCGTACAGGTCGCCCCAGCCGTAGCTGTGGGAATCGAGTACGCGCCACCAGCCAAAGTTTTGTCCAATCAAGCCGCCGACGAGGAAATCCCCTGCGACCTGGCCGGTGCTGTAGCAGTCTGAGACAGTGCCTTCACTGTATCCGGCCAGGGCACCGACGTTGTACTGCCCCTGGATCACGCAGTCTTCCAGCCCCAGACCGCCGACCACGGCATCGTCTGCCAGGCCACCGAATAGCCCCAGATACGATCCACCCTCCACGCGAAGATGGCGAATTACGTGGCCGTTGCCGGCCAAGACGCCCGCGAAGGGATCGCCCTCGAAGAACGGCGCGCAAGGATCGGCAGCCGGAGCAATCGGGGCCTGTTCGAACCGATAGTCCGACAGATCGATGTCGGCTATCAGCACGAAACACTTGTCGAGAAGATCGGCGTCGGCGCCGATGTTGAGGAGTTGCTCGGCGGTGGCGATCTGGTACGGGGCGCCGGGCGTCCCCGTCCCGCCGGCGAATTCCTGTCCCGGTGCGGCCAGAGAACACCAGAGAACAAGACCGATGATGATGCCATGAGAACCGCTTACCCTTGCCATGATAGCTCCCTCCTTGTTTGGCTCGTTGTCTCTCTCTGTCTTTGCACACATCCACAAAAGCCTGGACCTCACCACGCTTGGTCCAAGCTGCGTTCACTTCGTTACGATCCTTTTGTGCGGAATTGTGACTAATCCGGCATTTCTTCTCTGCTTTCTTACAGAGCAATTTGGCACGGTGTGTGCTTGCTACCGGGACATGAATCGGTTGAACGAGCCGAAGCGGTGAAGCGGCGTGGGGGGAGGCGTCTGGGCTTTCTATTGGGGTGGAGCGGTGAGGGTGTGGGTGGTGGTGAAGTTTTCGTTGGGGAGGGTGTAGAGGTTCTTCCAGGTGACGGTGAGGGTGTTGGGCAGGCCTCTGACGCCGGCGAGGGTTTTCTGGTAGGGGCCGAGGACGACCGGTTCGATGGGGGTGCCGATGAGTTCGGCGGTCAGTTCTACCGGGCCGTGGTTTTGGAGGTGGATGAAGGCGCGGCCGTCGCTGAGTCTCTGGGGGTAGACGGTGACCAGGTTGGCCATGAGCAATTGGAAGACCCACTCGTGGGCGCAGAGCATGTTGTTGAAACGTGCCAGGGTTCGTCCGGCGCGGAGGGCTTCCATCACGGCGTCGCGCGAGCGGTCGGTGGCGAGGACGAGCGTGACGGCTTGCTCGGTGTCGCCCCGGGGGCCGTGGACGTCGGAGTTGGCGAAGATGGTCAGGTTGTACTCGGTGGCCCAGGTCAGGGCGAAGGGGTACCAATACGTGCCGTGGCTGGCGACGGTGTTCCACCCGGAGCCGACGACGTCGTTCTTGACTTCGATCCCCTGGAGCAGCCCCTGGTCGATGCCCCAGAGCATGGTCTCGCGCAGGCCGACGTGGGGGTGAGCGTAGAGGACGAAGCCGCCGGCGTCGGCGAGGCGCTGCCACTGGTGCTGGTAGAAGACGCGGCCGTCGTCACCACTCTCGGACCAACTGTGGGGGTCGCGCGGTACGTAACCGGCGGCGAAGTCGAGGGCGACGACGTGCTCTTGCTCGTGGAGGCCCGTCTCCATGCCGCGCAGGAGGATGATGTCGAGGTCCTCGGCGAAGGGGCGGGCTTTCTCGTAGGCGTCGAAGTTGCGATGGTCGGTGATGGCGATGACGTCGTAGCCGTACTGCCAGGCCTCCAGGACGCGCTCGGGCGGTGTCAACTGGCCATCGGAATGAATGGTGTGCATGTGGAAGTCGCCGCGGAGGACTTCATAGCGGAGGGGGACGCCGTTGGTGGCGGCGTCGAGGTCGAAGATCGCCGGGAAGGGGGCTTCCTGGCGGACCATGGGGCCCGTCGCCCGACCGTCTGCTGCCAGCAGGGGCGCCAGGCAGAAGAGTACGATGAGCGCCGCCAACGATGCGCGGGACATGACGAATCTGCTTCTGCGCTCGACGCGGTTACCAGCGGCCCTTGTAGGCATCGTGCAACTCCTTCGTAGAGACCGGTTGTCCGGTCTCCGGTTATCCTTCTAACAGTTTGTCCGGCATAACAGAAGGGCAGAACGCCGTAGAAGGCGTCCTGCCGTCTGCGTGTTTACGTTCTTACGGGCGACGCTCAACAGACCAGAACGGCCGTCGCACGTCAAGCGTCGCGTGCCGGCGGCCTAACGGGCGCCGGCGAGCCAGGCGACCTCCTCGTCGGACAGGGCATGATTGTACATATGCACTTCGTCGACCATGCCGTGGACCCAGTAGTTGTTCTGTCCGATGTCCCAGCCGATGCCGAGATCCTGACCTGGTGCAATGGCGCCGGTCGGCGGGACGGCGGTGGCCCAGGTCTGGCCCGCGTCGACGGAGATCTTGTGGACGTTCTGACCTCTGTCCAGAACGGTGGCGACGAAGACCCATTCTCCCAGCGGCACGTGTAGATAGCCGGTGTCCACGCGGCTGCCGGCGGTGCTGCCCACCATGAATTTGCAGCCGGCGACGTCGGCGGTGCCCTGGTTTCTGTCGGCGCCGATGTAGTACCCGTTGCTGCCTGTGTCTCTCTTGGCCATGACGAGGTCCCAGTTGCTCGATCCGCTGGAGCCTGCCATCGGATCGAGGTTCATCCATAGCGCCATGGAGAAGTCGCCTTCGCCCGGATTCAAGCTGTCGTGATGGGCGACGCGGACGTGTTCCTCGATCCCATCGAGCTGGATGGCCTGACCGAGTATGCCGGCCGCGTAGGTGGGCTCGCCTTCCGCGGCGCCGTCATGGCCGTTGCCCGAGGCGTCGGTGGCGTCGCCATCGAGAGGGAAGTAAGCGACCAGATGGGCGCTGTCGGGCTCGACGGGTACGATGCCGCTGGGCGGCTTGCCATAGAGGCGGATGTCGTCGATGTAGAGGGTGCCCTGTCCGCCGGCGTCTTCGATGCCGATGGTCAGTGTCGTGATGCGCGTCAGGTTGGTATTGATGGTGGACAGGTCGATGTTCCACGCTGTCCAGATCGTGCCGGCGATGTCGGCCGCGTCACCATCGTAGGGCACCTTGACGTCGTTGATCTTGACGTAGAGTTGGCCCGTGTTGTCCAGCGCGCCGCGGAAGTAGAGGGTAAGGCTGCCCGTGCCGTGCAGCGTCCAGTCCTGGGGCACGTCGAAGAAACGCTCGGCTTCGGAGTAGCCCAGGGCGACGGCGTTGTTGTAGATCAGCGGCATTGACTGGTGGCCGTCGTGGACGATCGTGCCCTCGGTAAACGGCGCGTCCAGGTAGCCGACCTGCGAGCCCGATTCATTTTGCCAGCCGTCGATCCAGGTCTCGTAGATGAGGCCGCCTTCGACATCCGTGTAGCTCTCGAAGTCGTCCACGACGACGTACTCCCGCGTCGAGAAGGTCCACGTCTGGCCTTCCCAGACGGTGACAGGCTCGGCGTCGTTGACCTCGTTGACTTTCCAGTAGTAGGTCATGCTGAGATCGAGGCTGCCGGGGTCGTACTCGGTGGCGGTCGTGGTCTCCAGCAGGGCCAGGGCCTCGGCGTCGGTGCCGAAGTAGACCTCGTGGACGGCCGCCTCACGACCGGCGCGCCAGTCGAGCATCGTATCGACATCGACCTCCGTAGCGCCGTCGGCCGGCTGTGGCTGGCGGGCCTGGATCGGGACATGGAGGAAGCGGACCTCGCTGAGGCCGTACTGGCCCATGACACCAAAACCACTGTTGGCGGTCAGGCGGATGTATTGGGCCGCGATGCCTTCCATATCGACGATCGTGTTGGCGGCGTAACCTTCTGTGGCCGTGGCCTGGGCGAACTGAACGTCCTTCAGAACGGTCCAGTCGACGCCGTTTTCGGAATACTCGATGGTGACGTCCTGGAATCCGAAGCCGAGCATCAGCTCGAACTCGACGTTGTAGTTCCAGACGAGCATTTCGTGCAGTTTGTAGGACTGGTCGAACTCGAATTGGATCTGTAGCGGCTCGCCGTCCACCGGGGTCGCGACCCACATGGTGTTGCTTTCGAGCGAGTGCTGGTCGTCGTCGTTGAGGCCGGAACCGTTGACGGTGTTCTCGGGTCCCTTTCCTTCGTCGGAGACGCCGTTGCTGGTAGCGACCACGGCGGGAACCGTGTAGGCAAAGGGCTCGACGGTGAAGCTCCAGACCTCGCCGGTGAAGACGGTGGCGTCGGGGGCGGCGTTGACCTCGTCGATACGCCAGTAGTAGGTCCGGCCGTACGCGAGGGCTTCGGGGTCGTAGGTGGCAGGCGTCTGGCCTTCGCTGACCAGTACGTCCAGGGGATTGGCCCGGGTCGCTGCCGTGACATCGTCGAGCGAGGTGCCGAGGTACACATCATGGGCTGCCGCGTACAGTCCGGCCGACCAGCTCAAGGCGGTGTCACGCGGGACGTCGGTGGCGCCGTCGGCAGGCTGCCCGTCCTTGGCCAGGGCGGGAGTCATGCCTTGCCGCATGATCAGGCTGATCTCAGCGTCCGACAGGGCCCGGCTGAAGATGGCCACGTCGTCGACCCGGCCGCGGACCCAGTAATTGTTCTGTCCGATGTCCCATCCCAGGCCGAGGTCTCGCGCCGGGGCGATGGGCCCGGGTGGCGGGGTGGTGGTCTCCCAGGTCTGGCCACCATCGACGGAGATCTTCTGTACATCCTGATCCCTGTCGAGAACGGCCGCGACGAATACCCATTCCTCAAGGGGCACCGCGACATACGGTGTGTCTGTGCGGGTCGCGGAGGTGTCTCCGAGCATGAAGCGGTAGCCGGTCTGGTCGGTGTTGCCCTGGTTGCGGTCGGCGCCGACGTAGTAGCCGTTGCTGCCGGAGTCGCGCTTGGCCACGGGCAGGTCCCAATTCGTGTCACCGCGGGTGCCGCGCGTCACATCGACATTGGCCCAGAAGAGCACGGTGAAGCTGCCTTCGCCAGGATTCAACGTGTCCTGATGCGCAACCCGCACGTAGTCATCCTCTCCGTCGAAGAACAGGCAGGCGTTGCGCCGCCCATCGGTGCGCCATACCGGGTCGTTGGTCAGCTCGCCGTGTGAGCCCAGCGGGCCGGAGTCGGCGGCGATGTCGCCGGAACCTTCATCGAACTTCCACCACCCGACGAGACTGGGGTCCAGGGCGTCGCCCAGACTTGTCTGAACCAGCCCAACGGCAAGAACAGCGATCAGTAGGCAAATGAGCTTCCTCGACATGGTCTTCCTCCTTCAAGCGCGTGCAGTGAACGTCAGCTCCGTCCCGCGGGACACCAAGTCCTCCGTTCCCGGGTCGCGTGCACCAGATGAGCCGGGCATTGCCGCAGACGATTTGGCTTGCCTGGCCGCCCGGTGACCAAATCTACCTGTCTGGCTCGGGCCTCAATCTGCCCGGCACAGGTTCACCCGGGATGTTTCGCTAGCATCATATTATGCCAGAGGACGGCATGATTCTCCAGAAGAAATTTTGCGGGGGCATTAGCCCGCGGTTAGGTTTCGGATTGGGAGCGGAAAAGGCCAGGGGGGGCAGCCGTGTGGCGGGGTGGCTGGTTCTTGGCTTTGTCGCCGCCGGGGCGGTTTGGGGCGTGGTGGTCGCGTTTGGCGCCGATGGTGGGATCGCAGGCGCCGCGGAACCAGCGCCAGGTCAACGTCCGGGAACCGGTCTCGGGCGTGGCGACAGGGCCCTATTCGTGCTGGTTTGTTTGAGATTCTCGCGTTGGGGGCGCGGCGCCTTTGTCGCTCGTTGGTGCCGCGTCTTTGGCGGTTTTTGCAGTGGCGGGGCGGGTCATTATCGCCCCTGGGGCCGGGGCGCCCGATGGGGACTCGGGAGATCTCGCGCGAAAAGATGAAAAGGCGTTTGGCTGGTCGAGCTAAGCGTTGAATACTTTGTATAGCGTTAGAGTACAAGCGAAGATCCTCGACGTATTGTAGACCAGCGAGACGCAGATGAGAGAGCACAGAGCCATGTGGAGGTCGTGATGACGTAGTCTCGACATATTCCGTGGCCCTGTGGCGAACGAGAGTTCAGGCGTATTCACTGGGCAACAATTTGTTAAAGGGGGGGCGGTTAGAATGAACATGAAACTGTTGGCGTTTTGTGTAGGATGCTCGCTTGTGTTCGCTACGACGAGTCTGGCTGACGACGATCCGGGGGAGGCTCCGGCGATCCTGTCGGCCCTGGGGACGCAGGCCGGTGTCGCTGTGGTCAGCGAGGCAGAGCTGGCCGAGATCGAAGGAACAGCTTGGTTGCCTCGGTGGCAATGGGGGTTCCGGGCGAGAATGCAGGCCTACTTCCGTGCCGCCCGGGCGGCGCGACTCCGCTTGTGGCGTGCGCGCATGGCCTATTACTGGGGCCTGAACAACAGCGGCGGGGGCGGTGAAGTCCCCGAAGGCGGCGGCGAGGTCGAGACACCCGAAATGGCTGAATAGCATTCAAGCGTATTTCTTACTGTCACCTGGGGAGGTCCAGTTGTATAATTGGGCCTCCCTTTTTTTCATGGATCTGGAGCGTGTGTGTAAGGAGGCGCCATGAGACGACCGATCGGACCTTCCGGCAAGAGACTGCTGTTGTCCCTGTGTATCCTTTTGGGGCTGGTAGGCGTCGCCCAGGGGGCCGCCGATGATCCGAACAGCCCCCTCGAATCGCTGGGGCCCGAGCCCGAGGAAGAGGAGGACCTCAGCTCGATCTACCTGCGCAACACGTCTGTCATTCTGCCGCCGGGGACGTGGGACCTGGAGGTGGGCCTGGACTACCGGCGGGGCAAGTCGGGGCCTCTGGTTGACAGCGACCTGACCCGCCAGTTTCGTGTACCGGTGGCGGCGCGTTTCGGCATTTGCCGGGGCTGGGAAGGGTCGGTCTCGGCGCCGCTGATCTACAGCTACCGGGAGCTTTCGGATGGCACGAACGTCAATTCCGATGAGGACATGGGGTTGGGGGACGTCACAGCCGGTGCCAGCTTCCAGGTGGCCGAGGAGAAGCCGTCTTGGCCGGAGATGGTGGGCACGATCCAGGTGCGTGCGCCGACCGGGAGGGACCCGTATCGCGGCGCCGGCGACGAAGCCGTTCTGGGGTCCGGGCACTGGACGGTAGCGACCGGCCTGCAATTCGTGCGGACAACCGATCCGCTGGTTCTTTTCTGGGGCATCGGCTATCTCCACCAGTTCTCCGAACGCAGCGACGGGCTGAAGTATGAGCCTGGGGAAGGGGTGACGTACAACATGGGGCTGGGCTTCTCCGTGAACGATGATGTCTCGCTGAGCGGCCGGTTTGCCGGCGTGTATCAGGGTGACTGGAAGATCGGGGGGGAGAAAGAGGAGGGGACTTCGCAGGAGCCGATGTCACTGCGGCTGGCGGCGACGCTGCGATACCGGCGTAGAGTGTATTTGGAGCCGGCCGTATCGTTCGGCCTAAACGACGATGCCCCCGATATCGTTGTGGGGGTATCGCTGGTCAAGAGGCTGCGTTAGGGGATGGACGATGGGTGGCTATGTGAAACGGTTCATCGCGATCTCTCTGCTGGCTTTGCTCGGTTCGGGTTGCGTTGCCGATCTGGAACCCGGCGGGCCGGTTGACACAACGTTCGGCGGCGGTACGGTGCGCGTGCGGCGCAATGTCCGCAGTTGGAAGAACCTCAGTGAGAAGGGGATCGTCATGCAGTCGTATGACTTCTCCTGTGGGTCGGCGGCGCTGGCGACGCTGATGCGGCACTACTTCGAGGACGACGTGACCGAGCGGGATGTGCTGGAGGACCTTCTGGAATTTCTATCGGATGAAGAGATCCAGCAGCGGCAGGAGGACGGCCTGACCATGCTGGACCTGAAGCTGTGTGCCCAGCGCATGGGCTACCAGGCGGTGGGCGCGCGGTTGAAGCCGTCGGTATTGCCTCAGTTGCAGGGGCCGGTCCTGATCCATCTGGAGCGCGAAGGCTACAAGCACTTCGCCGTGCTGCGGGGCGTGCGGGGCGACCGCGTGTATGTGGCCGATCCGAGCCGTGGCAACGTGCGCGTCAAGGTGCAGCGCTTTCTCGATCAGTGGACGGATATTGTCCTCGTTCTCGGCAAGAAGGGCGCCGGCCTGCCGGACGACTATCCTCTGAAGATCACAGAGGACTGGGCCGTCCACGATAGTATGCTCGTGCCGGTGCGATCGCGCTACCTGCTGGCCGACGCGCCGCTTCGGTAACGCCCTAGCGATCAGGTCGAGCCTTTGAGGATCTCCACGAGGGCTTCGACCGCCCGGGGGTCGCGGGTCTCGCCCAGCCAGAAGATAGCCTTCTCGCGGATCTTCGGATGCGGATGGTTCTTGGCAATGTCACCGAGGGCCGGGATGCTCTGGTCCTTGGGCCATTGCGAGATGGCAAAGACCGCCTGTTCCTGGATCTCGGTTTCCTCGTTGTCGAAGACCACATCTTTCAGTGACTTCCTGGCCTTCGCCGAGGCCTTTTGCCCGAGCCAGAAGATCGCCTCCTTCTGCAGCTCGCGTGACGCATCGGAACGAGCCACGTCAATGAGGCCGTCTACGGCGCCTTCCAGGGACATCTGACTCAGTGCAAAGACGGCCTTCTTGCGGACCTTGAGCGAGGCGTCGTCCTTGACAACCTTGCGCAACGTCTTGAGTGCATCCGGGTGATCCTGCTGGCCCAGCCAGAAGGCCGCTTCACCACGCAGGTCCTGATCCTTCTCTTTCGTGGCATAGCGTTGCAGAGCGGGGACGACGAGGTCTTTCGTATCGTGCAGACTCACAGCGACCATCAGGTCTTTGCGAGGCTTTCGTTGCTGCACCTTCCCATACAGGCCGTCGAGGAAGGGGATACTCTTGGCGTCCTTGACGGCGCCGAGCCAGAGGAGGGGCAGGCCCTTGAGGTCCACGTACAGATCGAGGTTGCTGATGCGCACCTTCTCGAGTTGCGTCAGGTCTTTGGCACGCGGCGGCAGGCGAAAGATAATGGCGACGTCCTTCAAGACCTTCTCGCGCGACTCCTTATCGTCACCGCTGCTGCGCAGCGCTCGGCGCGCAGCGTTCAGCATCTGCTGCTCACGGGTCACACCGGCCGATGGGGCAGGGACCGTCTCACCGCGCAGAACCTGGTCGAGCGTCGGCAGGTGCCTGGTCCGAGAGCCGTAGTTGCCGATGTGCGAATTCTCATGCATCAATCTCTGGATGCTGTAGCCGATCCAGACGCCATCGGCGTGTTGGCCGGCGGCCGAGTGGGCCCACTGCAGGCGCGCAGCCAGAGCGGTATGTTGAGGCGGGGCGTGCAGCACGACCGGAGATCGGGCGTACCCCGCCGATGCCATCGAGGCCAGGAAGGCGAGCAGGATCGCTATGACGCATCGTTTTCGTCCGGCGGTTGTCTTCATGATCGTCCCTTTCTCTCACCAGAGTTGGTCACGCTTACTTGACGTCGCTGACGATATCCAGGATGGCTTGTCTGGCCCGCGGGTCCTTGCTCTGTCCCAGCCAGAAGATCGCCTTCTTGCGCATCGCCTTGTCGGGGTGGGACTTGGCAATCTCGATCAGGGCCGGTACGCCTTTGTTCTTGGGCGCCTGGGCCAGGGCCATCAGTGCCGCGTCGCGCACCTGCGGATCGGGATCGTTGCGAAGGCATGTCCCGAGGAACGTGAAAGCCTCTTCCGTGCGTGCCTTCTGCCCCAGCCAGAAGACGGCCTTCTTGCGGGTCGCGGGATCATCGCTTTTCTCCGCGATGTTCTTCAGAGCGTCCTCGCCGCGCCCCTCCGGCGCTTCAGCCAGACCGAGCAGGGCTCGCTCCCGAACGCCCTGGTTGGCATCCTTCAGGACGATGGTGGTCAGGTACTGGATCACGCTATCCGAGCGTGCTTTTTGTCCGAGCCAGAAGACAGCCTGCTCGCGAATCTTGACGCTGCTGTTCTTCTCGGCGATGCGCTGCAGCGATTCGATACCCCTCCCGTCCTTCATCTCGGCGAGAGTGAACACGGCACGATCGCGGACACGCTCGTCCTTGTCGTTCTGGGCGATTCGTTCCAGGAGCTGGATCGTCTCATCGGAATGGTCCTTCTGGCCCAGCCAGAAGACCGCTTGCTGGCGTACCTTCTGATTCGCCATCGTTTCGATGATGGTCCGCAAGGCCGGGAGGCCGCGTCCATCCGGCGCTTCGCTTAGAGCGAACACGGCCCCCTTGGCGATATCCACATTTGTATCCTTGTGCGCGATGGCCTGCAGGAACGCGATGGCCTTGTCCGAGCGTGCCTTCTGCCCCAGCCAGAAGATAGCCTCCTTGCGCGTGCGGACGTCCTGGGATTTCTGGGCGATCCGGCCCAGCGCCTCGGCCCCGCGCTCGCCCTTCATCTCGGCCAGCGCGAACACGGCCTTGGCCCGCACGTCGCGGTGCACGTCCTCGAAGGCGATGCTCTCCAGCAGTTGCACCGTCTCCGGCGCGTTGCTCTTCTGACTGAGCCAGAAAATGGCTTCCTTGCGCATGTGCGGCTCGGCATTGGCCTTGGCGATCTCGATCAGCTTCGCCAGGGCCAGCGGTGCCCGCGACTCGCTCAGGGCGAAGATGATCTCCTTGCGAATGGCGTTGTGATTCGTCCGCTTGTACAGATCAAGCAGGGCGTCGAGGGCCTTCTCGCTGTCGACGTTCCGCAGCGCGCGAATCGCCGCCAGCGCGACGTCCGTTTCCTCGGAATCCTGCATGGTGCGGATGATGTCGCCATATTCGGTCTTGCCTTGCTGGGCGAGCTTCTTGCCAATAGCGATCAGATTCCGCTTGGCATCGTCGGCCCACTTGCTTTTTGGATGCGCTTTCGTGAATTTCTGATAGCAGGCGAAGACGTCCTCACCGGCCGCGCCCTTCTTCTCCATGGCATAGCAGTGCCAGAAGTGAGCATCGTCGAAATACGCACTGTCTCTGTGTTGCTGGATGAAAGCCGTGAAGGACTCGAAGGCCTTATCCCATTCCTTTTCCAGGACGTACTCATACGCCTGCTGGTACTGCTTGACGTCCGCAGCATTGGGGTCGGTCCCCGCCGCCCGTGCCAAGGACGCGAGCAGGCCGGCCGTTATCAAAAGGCAGAGCGATAGTCTTTCTCTCATCATGATCAGCCTCCAGAGCTAGATGGTGGGAGCGTTCTTCGTTTTGGGCGGTGTTTCGAAAGAGGTATCTTCGACCTCTCTCGACAATTGTGACAGATCGATGCGGAACAGCAGCGCCTGGTTCGTCACGCTGCTGCGCACCAACTCAATGGCCGCCAGGTCATGCTCGTTTTCAAGATTGGCGATTTGCAGCAGGATCACTTCCAGGTCGTCGACGAGTTCGCGCAGCCGCAGCTCGGCCGTATCGCTAAGCTCCGACTTGAGATACACAGCCTCCTGGACCAGCGTCTCAGAAATCTGCCTCTGGGTCGGCAGGTTCAGCGTCGCGGCGTTGTCCGTAGCCGGGTCGAAATTGGCCAACGCCAGGAGCAGGACCTTGGATCTCTGGAGATACGCCTCGGCGCGATGCACCGGCTCGGCCACAGTGACATCGCCTGGGTACGGAACAGAGACAATCGGTCCCGGAGCGGACGCCTGCGGGCGGTCCTTCTGCCAGACCCATTTGCCCAACAGTACGCCAATCAGTATTAGAGCGGCCGCGACGCCTGCGCGAAAGGCGGGGTGCCGGCGCCAGACGGAATATCGCATCGTTGGCTGCTCGACTGCGCCGGATTCGAGACGCGGATTGAGTCGTTGCCAGTAGGATGTCCAGAAGGCATCGTCGCGCTCGAGTCTTTCTCGCTCGCTCATCATGCCGGCAGTCTCGCTCATCTGCCGATAGCACTGTGCACACGCCGAACAGGATCGCAGATGACGGTCCAGCGTTTCGCGCTGCCGCCCGTCCAACTCGTCGTACAAGGCGGCGACCATCAATTCCCGCATTTCTCTGCACGTGCCCATGCTGTTGTCCTAAACGTGATACCCGTAACGATTCAGTTTCGTCCGCAGCCGTCGTACGGCCTTGAAAAGCGTGTTCTTGACCGTTCCTTCCGTCACCTCCAGGCACTGCGCGATCTCCTTCAACGGCAGGTCGTGATAGTGCCGCAAGACGAACACGGCCCGCTGACGCGGCGGCAAACCATCCAATGCCTTCGAGATGTATCGCTGCAAGAGGGCCTTCTCGGCGGCTGTCTCAGGTTGGCTGAGAGCGTTTCCCAGTTCGCGCCGGCCGGGCGTTCCGTCACAGTCCGAGTCCACGGCTGTGTTGCGGAGTATTCGCCATGGCTTCCTGCGGCTGCGGTCGATGCACACGTTGACGGTTGTTCGATACAGCCACGTGCTGACCTTGGCCTCGGCCCGAAACGTGCCCAGCGATTGAAACGTCCTGAGAAATACATCCTGCGAAATATCCTCTGCATCGTGATGGTTGCCCGTCATGTCGAACGCCACCGCGTAGACCGTCCGCATGTGCCGCTCGACCAGCGTGCGGAAAGCCTCACGATCGCCGGTCTGCGCGCGCTCGACGAGAACGCCATCATCCAGCCGCGTCAGTTCCATAGATTCATCGTATTGGACGAGGCCGCACCGGGAAAGGTTGTCTGCGAAATGACCGGATCGGAGCGGACACGCAGCCCCGGGCTGGGCCGCGCGATGGCACCGGGGATCGAAACTGAGACGAGGAGGACGCCGAAGGAATGCACCGCAAACCGTCAATCTCCTCTACCGTTCAGCGTCGCCCGTCACAGCGTCTGAATCAAACCGGTAGATGACGATACGATCGATATGAAGCCTTCCAGCATTCTGTTTGGTGATACGCAGCGTGTTATTCCCCGCAGCAAAACGTGTCTTAACGCGATAATCCATAAACCACTGCTCGTCTGTCCAACAGGTCAATGCATGATGATCCGCCACGACCAGGCCATTGACCTTGATTTCTATCTGTTGCGGTTTGCCTAGACCTCCGCACGCCGCTCGGATTCCAACATAGTGCTCTCCAGCACCGGGGCAGACGGAACGAAACTCACCATAGTCCCCCTTGGCATCGAATCCGCTCACATAACCCGAGCCATAATGGTGTATCTTCGTGTTCGCCACATGGCCGCCGCTTATGACGGCATCTTCAGCCTCATACACGGTCGTGGTGTAGTGATCAGAGCAACGCCCATAGAACTGAACATCCATGAAATCAAGCCCATGCTTCCAGAACTCGATATCCTGAAAATGTCCCTTCTGGGTATCGACCACTTGATACAACTTGCCCCCATAGTGGCTGGGGACGGAGCCTCCCGTGGCGGTACCGACGACGCCTGCCACGCCGTGGAGCCGGTAGACAGCGTCCGCGCTCAGCATTTCTCCATAGGCAGAAGTATGATCGTGACAATCGTAGGTTGCGTAACTCTCACCGGGAACGCCCGGGTGATTTCCCCCCGTATCCAACAAAGGTCGAGGCGCATGCAGTGCGATCAGGGCGTTGCCATCAAATGGCACCCGATCTTCATGATCGATGAATCTCAGGTAGTAATCGTTGAACCAGTACATGTATCCCGGATCATTGATCGCTCCGTCCCTCAAGCCGTGTGTTCCGCCTCCGGCATGATTCCAGCAAAGATCGATGCGTTCATCCAAAGCACTGGCCACCGCAGAGGCTCGTCCCCGTCGTGAAAACCCGTTAACGGCGATTTTGCCGTTGTCGATATCATCTCTGGTCTCCAGATAATCGACAATTCGGTGGACGCCCCACGCCCAGGCAATCTGCTGGCGCAGACGGTGCTCGGAAGGGCCCGGCACAAACTCACCCAGCAGACTGTACAGACCATCTTCTGTGTCGTTATCGACGTCAGGGTCCAGGTCCTCCGTGCAGAAATGCGCCACGGCGTAGCCCCGCGTCAGCGGATACTCAATATTCGCGACATAGTTCGCTTGCCACGTCCCTCGGGCCGCAGGAAATCGTCCCCCATACGTTCGCACGGTTACCTGGTCATAGGTCGTGGACATATGATTGGCCTGGCCGCTTAGATAGATGATGACGGGCTTCTTGGCCGCCTTGCCGTTGGGGATGAACAAGGCCAGGTAGATCGTCTCCGTCCGTCCGCTCGGCAGAGGAATATCGATCTGTACCTCCCTGTAGGTCGCCAGTCCGCCAAAGGCATCGTCTCTGGATACGATCTCCGTGGTTTCAATCGGATAAGCGGGCGGCAGATATCCGTAGACGTAGTGCTGCATCGCCTGTCTGAGCTCGGGCTTCCTCCTCGTTTCCCAGTCACTCAACGTCGATAGCGCCGTGCCATCGATCATCTTCATCAGCGGAAGTTGATCGGGATAAGAAGGCAGATCATTGATATCCGGCAGGGCAGCGTATTGCCCATAGACGGGATTGACCATGTAAATACAAACGACGAAAACGAGCGACGAAAAACGGCATCTTGTTGATCGAAGAGAATTCACAGCACCAGTTCCTCTATAGTCCTATTCAAAGTCCCTATGACTCACCACCATTCAGGTAGGTCAGTTCCACGAAATCGACCTCGCCCCATCCCTGGCCCTCCGCCTGCATGGCGATCTCGATCGCATCGCCCTGCGAGAGGAACACCTCTGTGACAGTGTGGCTCTTCCACGCCTTCTGGCCGGCCGACGCCTGCCACGCAGCTCCCTGTGGCCTGCCGTTGATACGCAGCGCAAAGGTCGTCTCGCCGGCGCCACCCCCGCGATACTGAACGCCCACCTCGTAACGGCCCGACGGTGCAGTGTGAATCTCGTCGAATTCCGTGCGCAGGACACCCTTCGCCCCAGCCGCCAGCCGCACGAGCACATTCTGCGAGGCGCGCTTGCTGGCCTCGACGGGCAGGCAGTTCTCCAGCACACGGAAATTCTCCGCCTCCAGTCGAATCATCGGTCGGATGCTGTTCACGGGAGGCTTTTGCCTCTTGTCCAGCAAAGCCTCCAGCTTCTGCGGATCGCACGTCTCGTCCCCGGTCAGCAGAAAGTACGCCATCGTGGCGTCGGAGACGTCGCACCGTCCCTCGGCCTCCAGCCGCGTGAACAGCCAGCGCAACCGTTCGTCGCTGGAATCCCGCATCCAGCCGAACAAGGCCCACTGGGCCGCCGTCGATTTCGTCCCGGGCCGCCCCGAGTAGGCCAGCCGCCCGCCATGCCCGATCTGAACCCACTTGACGCCCAGCCCGATCAGATCGCGCTTGGTACGGCCCTCAATCCCGCGGTCCCCATAGCCGTCATTCCACGAACTGTGCGAAATGCAGTAGACGTACTGCCGCTTGGCCGGCTCGGCCGCGAGGATACCCCGATAAGGTACATCCATCGGCCCGGCCACCGCATAGTACAGAGGATTCTCGCGCGACGACGCGTTGACCGCATCCCGAATACTCGCAATCGCCCCCTCCAGATCCGTCCGGCAATTGTGCAGGACGCCTTCCGGAATCCCGTACTGTTCCGCAGCCCCCAGCACACTGGCCGTCATCTCCCGCTCGAAACGCTCGTTGTTATCCTGAATGATATTGTTGTACTCAATGTGCACGAGCTTGTCCTTGACTCCGAACGCATCGAGTATCGCGATAGCAACGGGAAACGCCCCCCAATCATCCTCATCATTGAAGTTCCCATCGTGGCTCAGCGCAATCCGCCCCTCAAAACCCTCGTTCCCATACGGCCCCGCCGCACAAGCCACAGCGCCCAGAAACAAAACGCCAATGATTGCGACTACCCAAACCACGCTCCCCTTCACAACAAACCTCCGACAAACATGGATGGAGCCATCTGATTCACGCGCCTAATTCTACATCCACATGACGCGAAGTACACCCAACTGGGTGACGTGCTCTGAGGGTATACCCCGCCTCCCTCACTGTCAACAATAGAGACGCCTGCCGCAACCGTCTGCGCACGCTCGTGCGGCTACTGGTCGAGAAGTGATTTCAAGAGGCTGCTGAGTTCGTCCTTCTCAGGATTCACCGATCGGACGCGTCCGGTGCGGTCGATCACCACGAGCGTAGGGTAGTAGTAGACGCCGTACCGCTCGGCGGTCTTGCCCTCACGGTCGACGGCAATCGGATAGCCGACCTCCTTCTGCGTGATGAACTCGGGGATGCCCTCTTTCTCCAAAGGGGTGTGGACGCCGACGACGACTAAACCCTGCGGAGCATGCTGTTTCCACAAGTCCCTGAGAAAAGGGATCTGAGCCATGCACGGCCGGCACCACACGCCGAAGAAATCCAGGACGACGACCTTGCCCGTAAGACCTGCCTGGGGCGAATCCGTGTTATACCATCGTTCGATCTCCAGGGCCGGCGCGGGTTGACCCACCATCTTGTCATGGAGATGCCGCACCGCCCGAACGTCTCCGTGAAGCCATACGTACTGGCCCTCGGGGGCGTCCTGGTTCGAGATCTTCGCTCCCTCGGGCAGGTCCATCTGGAAAGCGCCCAGCCTATCGAGGTCTGGGTTCCAGACGATGTTCCGTCGACGCATGCGGCGCTTGAAGTAATACGAACGACCGTCTGTATAGACCGTTCGATCCTCCACCATGCCCGCAACGGCCACCCATATGCCCCCGATCTGCTCGAGCTTCACGTCACTGACGACATACTCCGATGATTCAGTTATCAGCGCCCGCTCCGTTCCTGGTGTAGGCTTGGGTGGTTCTTGGCCCTTTGGCATGACCCATCGAACCACTGCCTGTCGCAGGTTGTATCCTGCCGCCGGGTCGATCCAGAACGTGCAGCTTTCCCCTTCACGCCGGCTGGCCTCCACCACGTAACAAGGATGACCATTGATCGCCTCCATCTCCTCGCGCCGCCTCAACTCGCCGGAATCCAGAAGCGCCTCAGCGTAATGACGTCCCTGGAATCCCCGTAGGGTGCCGTCGAGGCAGGCATCCTTCCGATCACCCAACGTAGCAGCGACTCTTAGGGAACTGTCCTTGCTCACATACGCATTGTGGTGGTCGACTAGAGGAAGCTTGCTCCGCAGCAAGAACCTCGAGCCGTCCCAGATGCAGCGAAACTCCTTGAAGAGCCTTTCTTCCCCCTCGACGGTCTCATGCGTCCATTTGGTCAGGTCAATGCGGTCGCCGTCCTCAACGAATCGGCATACGTAGCGCAGCGCGGTCCGTTCCCCGGGCTCAAACTCCTTATCGGGCCACGTCACGACCGCCTCACAGTCAAATGATACCGGGGGGCGTGCGGCGTACTGCCCGGCCGCTCGCTCGAGCACCGTTCGTGCATCCGGCGCCTCCTCTCCCTGCCCGGCGAACGACCTCGCGCCCAACAGGCACCCATACACCACCGCAACGATGATCGCGCCCCGGCACATCCAACGGCAAGAGGCCCTGGCACCCTCAGCATTCTCTCTCCCGCCGGACTTGCTTTTTGGAGCGTTGTCAGATGTGAACCCACTGTGCCATGTGTTCATCATGCTCTCCCTACCACGAAAAACGGTACGCCAATCCCGTCGCATGTTCCCCTCGCTGCCGCGCCTCGACCCACATTCCCGCCTCGTCGAGGCTCGCTTATGATGATACGGGCCCCACATCAGGCAGGCCAGGAGAAAACCCGCTCTGACCTCGACACCCTGCCGGGCATGACGCCGGACGACGCAGGCCCTTTGAGTTTGCGGCTCAGTGGCGTTATAATCGGGCCTCGTTGGGCCAACCGGATTTCTATTCGTTGAGGAGTCTTCGATAATGCTGTTACGCAGAGATAATCTCAAACGCGCTGCTTTGTTGCTGATCTGTTGGGCGGTTCTCGGTCGTTCTGGTGGGGCCAAAACGATCCCGCTGCCGCCGGAGCCGAATCCGGTGGGGCAGCCGCAGCCGGTCTTCGGGACGGCCGATGGATACTACACCTTCGACGGCAAGCCGGCCGTCATTGTCTCGGGATCCATCCACTATCCTCGCGTCCCGCGCCCGTACTGGCGCGACCGCATCCGCAAGGCCAAGGCCATGGGCTTCAACTGCATCGGCACCTACGTCTTCTGGAACGCCCACGAGAACAAGCCCGGCCTCTTCGATTTCAGCGGCAACCTGGACATCGCCGCCTTCGCCCTCGCCTGTCAGGAAGAGGGCATGTGGCTCATCGTCCGTCCCGGGCCCTACGTTTGTTCCGAATGGGACTTTGGCGGCTTGCCCGCCTGGTTACTGAAAGACCCCGACATGGTCGTCCGCACGAACGATCCCAAGTTCCTCGAGGCCTCCGCCCGGTACATGAAAGCGGTCGGGCAGCAGCTCCGCGATCTCCAGGTCACGCACGGCGGGCCGATCATCCAGGTCCAGGTCGAAAACGAATACGGCCAGTTCGGCCGGCCTGGCAACCCCGACGACATGGCCTACAACCGCGCCATCTACGACCAGCTCGTCGCCGCCGGTTTTGACACCATGTTCATTCGCTGCGACTGGCCCGTCGGGCGCACCATTCGCACCGCCCACATCGACGAAGTCTACACCACGATGAACTTCGGCGGCAGTGCCGAACGGGCCTTTCGTTTCTTCGAAAGGCAGTATCCGGGCCAGCCCAAGATGTGTGGCGAGTACTGGGTCGGATGGTTCGACCATTGGGGTTCGCGGCACCACACCAAGGAGCTAAAGCCCTTCCTCACGCAGATCGACTGGATGCTGAGCAACGACGTGTCCTTCAACATCTACATGCTGCACGGCGGCACGAACTGGGGCTTCACCTCCGGCGCCAACTGGTCCGGCCAATACAGTGCCGACACCACCAGCTACGACTACGACTCGCCCATGGACGAGATGGGCAAGATCAATCAGAAGTTCTTTGCCTTCCGCGACCTCATCTCCAAATACCTTCCCGCTGGTCACGTCCTGCCCGAGCCACCGGAGCAGATCAAGACGATCGAAGTGCCTCGGTTCGCCCTGAACGAGCAGGCGAGCTTCGAGCAGCTCCGCCGCGCACCCTTCAGGTGCGAACAGCCCACCTATCTGGAAGCCATCGACCAGACGCAGGGCCTGGCCATCTACAGCACGACCGTGGATGTCGAGAAGGCCGGGACGTTCAACATCGCATTCAGCGCCCTGAAGGACCGCGCCATCATCATCGCCAATGGCCGGCGCCTCGCCACCCTGGACCGCCGCAAGAAGGAGCAGCGGGCCCGCATTCCCTTGCCGGCCGGCAAGATCAAGCTCGACATCCTGCTCGAGAACCTCGGGCATCTCAACTACTCCCGCGAGATGATGACCGACCGCAAAGGCCTGGGCACCGTCACCCTCGACGGCGAAGAGGTCACAGGCTGGGAAATCTGCTCCTTCCCCCTGGAGCTGGACGACATCGCCAAGCTGAACTTCGGCACCACACCCGTAGCCGACAGCCCTCTGCCGGTCCTCTACCGGGGCACATTCCGTATCAGCGAACCCGGTGACACACTGCTGGACATGACCGGATGGGGCAAGTGCATGGTCTGGGTCAACGGGATCAACCTCGGTCGCTTCTGGGACCTCGGCCCGCAGTACACGCTCTACATGCCGGGCTGCTGGATGAAGCTCGGCGAGAATGAGATTGTGGTCATGGACATCGAGCCGACCGGGCACAACACCGTTCGTGGTGTCACCGAACACATCTGGGGCCTGAAGGTCGACAAGAACCTCAAGTACCACCGCAAAGAAGGCGAGACCCTCGTCCTCCACCAGCGCGACCTCATCGCCGAAGGCCAATTCCTAGATGGCGACGCCGCGACCGACGTCGACTTCGGCAAGGTCGTATCGGCGCGATATGTGTGCATCGAGTCGCTGGACTCGCACTCGAACGACAACTACGCCTCCATCGCGGAGATCTACCTGATCGACGCGGCCGGCAAACGCATCAACCGCAACGGCTGGCAGATCCGCTACGCCGACAGCGAGGAGTTGGTGGCCGAGCCGGGCAATGCGGACAACATCCTCGACGAGCAGCCGGTGACGATCTGGCACACGCAGTACCAGGACGGGCGGCCCGGCCATCCGCACCAGGTCGTCATCGACCTGGGCGAGGTCACCGCGTTCAAGGCCCTGAGCTATCTGCCCCGCAACGGCAGCAACCCGGGCAAGATCAAACGTTTCAGGATCTACGCCAGCGAGAAACCGTTCGACGGTCTCAAGTGAGACACCGCCCGGTCTGCCAGGGCTGAGTAACCACGATCATGTTCTTCCAGGTCGGCGCCACCGTGGATCCCGGCAAGCCCAAGGGTGGCACCGCCAAGTCCGCAGGGCGTGCGCGGCACCGGAAGCGACACAGACGAGGCGTGCGTCTCGGGACCTCGCGCCGAGCGCGAGATGTGTGACCTGTCATCTCTTGAAGTTGGCTTCTGTTTGTGGTGATGGGACATAACGTACTCGAACGTATCTAGGGGGCGAAGACGTCGGCCTGCCAGGGGCCTTTGGTGTGCTCGCCGAAGGTCAAGGTTGCCTGTAGGCGGAGGTTGCCCTTGGCGACGGGGACGGACGGGAAGGCGCATTCGGTGGCGCCGGTAGGGATGTCTTTCGTTATGGACTTGACGCCCATCTCCAGGGTGACCCGGCCGGATTCCTCGGTTTCGGGGAAGCGCAGGTGCACGTCGTACGGGCCCGCCTGGGCGGCGTAGAGTTCCCAATAGCCGTTGGAGGCGGGGGCCCAGGGGCGGTCCTTGACGTGGCGCCAGTCCTGGCGGGTCAGGACGACGGGGTTCTCGTGGGACGTGCCGATGTGGATGCGGGGCGGGGCGTAATTGTCCGGGCGCGTGTCGCCGACGTCGTCGAACCACTGCTCGTATTGCTGCAGCATGTTGGCGAGGATTCCGGGCTCTTGCTGGGCGAGGTTGTGCTCTTCGAGGGGATCGTTCTCCATGTCATAGAGTTCGAAGTCGGCGAAGCCTGTGAAGGATTCTTTGCCGAACCCGCTGGCGTGGAGGAGTTTCCAGCGCTGGGAGCGGGCGGCGAAGTTGTGGTAGCGTACGGGGACATCGCCCCGGTGGGACTGGATGAACAGGGTGCGGTCGGGCCAATGCGTCTTCTCGCCTTTGAGCAGGGGCAGCAGGCTGCGGCCGTCGAGTTTGAGGTCGCTCGGCTTGCGGACGCGGCAGGCTTCGAGGAGGGTGGGCAGGACGTCGATGTGGGCGGCGATGCGGTCGGACGAATGACCGGGTTCGATGACGCCGGGCCATTGCACGAAGAAGGGCGAGCGGATGCCACCTTCGTGAACGCCGGCTTTGGCGCCGGCCATGCCGGCGACGTAGCGGCGTCCGTCGGGGCCGTTGTCGACCATGAAGATGACGATGGTGTCGCGGGTCAGTCTCAGGTCGTCGAGCTTCTCAAAGAGGCGGCCGATGTTCTCGTCGATGTTGGTGATCATGGCGAAGATGCGGGCGCGGACGTCCTCGTTGCACTTCTCGGGCAGGGGATGTCCGACGTCTTGCGGGAAGGCCTGGTTGCTCAGGTCCTGTCGCTTGTACTCAGCCAGCAGTGCTTTGGGCACGTCGTGGAAGGGGCCGTGAGGGGCGTTGGTGGGGATGTAGGCGAAGAAGCTGCGCTTCTGGTCCTGACATTGCTCGATCCAGGTCATGGCGCGGTCGAAGTAGACGTCCGTGCAGTAGCCTTGACACTGGATCTGCTTGCCGTTGTCGAAGAGGATCGGATTGGTGTACTTGCCTTCGCCTCCGGGCGGGTCGGAGGGTTGGCCAATGCCGCCGCCTCGGTGGACGAGCGATTCGTCGAAGCCCTGATCCATGGGTCGCAGGGGATAGCAGTCGCCCAGGTGCCACTTGCCGAAGATGCCGGTGGCGTAGCCGGCGTCGTGGAGGAGTTCGGCGATGGTGGTTTCCTTCGGTTCCATCATGGCGCGGCCGACGAAGGTGTCGATGGCACGGGTGCGGTAGTTGTAGCGACCGGTCATCAGGCAGGCGCGGGTGGGGGCGCAGACGGGGTGGACGTAGAAGTTCCGCATGGACCCGCTGCGGGCGGCCATGGCATCGACGTGCGGCGTGCGGAGGATGGGATTTCCGGTGACGCCGAGGTCGCCATAGCCCTGGTCGTCGGTCATGATGAGAATAACGTTAGGGCGATCGTGGGGGCTGCCGTAGTCTGTGAGGGCCCGGCACGAGGTCATCAGGGTCGCGGTGCCGATGCATGCGGTTTTGAGGAAATTGCGCCTGGTTTGAACGCGATCCGTCATACCCCGTCCTTTCTGCTGCGATAAACCTCCGAGTGGCCACCCATTGCGTTCGGGGCCATGATACAGCCGTGCAGGGCGCTCGTCAATCGTCCCGGCCGCGACGCTGAATCTGAGACTTGAGATTTGAGATGGTGGCGGGGTCGGTCGCCCGGATTGGGTTTGTTTTTTCGGGCGACCTGCGTTTTTGGGCCAGGAACGGCGGAAATTGGGTTTGTTTGGCGCGGATGATGACAGGGCAGCGGGGCGGGGCTTCGCATTTGAGATCTGAGACTTGAGAGGTGAGATGGGGCTGGGCCAGGGCAGGTCCATTCGACTGCGCTCAGGATGGCTTCGCCAATTGGGTTTGAATTGGGTTTGTTTTTTCGAGTGACCTGCGTTTTCGGCCCGGAAACGGGGATAATTGGGTTTGTTTGGCGCGGCGGGGTAGGGATCTGCGGGTGTTTTGGCGCCGGGCCGACGGGGAATGGACACGCCGCGACGCGAAAAGGGGGCGGTGTTTGGGGGCTGGAGGTCGTCAATTCCCAGTTGTGTGGTATTCATTTACGGGTCTTTCAGTTAGGTCTCTATATACCAGACGTCGGCCGGAGGGCGGATGTTCCGGGGAAATCCGGGGAATGGGAGGAATTCGCTAACAACGTTGCGGAGGGGTGCCGATAGGACGAAGAGAGACTTTGATGGGCACCTTGGAGAGCGACAAATAACTGGGGATTCAGAAATCAGTATGCTGTCCCAGCTATTCGCGTCATTTGAATCATGCACTTGGTGGAGACGATTGTGATGCGCAGGACAGGAATAACGGCCAATGGCATAGCAGGGCATCCGTGGGACAAAGAGCCAGTTTCTCCGGCAGGCAAGGAAATCAGAATCTGCAAGGAGTGGATTGCTGAATGGATCGACCAACGAGACACAATCAACCCTGAGTACCAAAGCTACGCCCTCAAACATGCGGTGGAAGCAGCGAAGGGCCAGTACGTCAGTAACGGGGCGTTTATCCAGGCGGCGATTGATTCAGGCTACAAGTACAGACAATGTAATGCTGGGCCATGCAGCCCGAATGCGTGCTTCAACATGAGTTTCAAGCGACTCAAGGGGTACTTGGCTTCGCGGTTAGGCCGAGAAGCCCGAAGCCTGTCACTTGAAGAGCGCTTCAAGAGGATCAGGAACAACGGCGCTATTGTGAAAACCAACGGCAACTCAGACATTGTCTGCCACGAGAAACACAAGCTGTATTTTGTCAAACACTACCGATCCGGAGCGAGCCCACCCGGTATCCTGGGTGTAGCAGACGAGCCGCAACAAGCATCAGCCTATTTTCAGAGCGGTTATGGGCGTATCAAGCACAAGGAGGCTCGTGCCTTCGCCAAGCATGGCACAGGGCGGTACACTTACACCGTCGGTGGACCTGACAGGTTGTGCACCCAGAAAGACTATCTGAGTGTTGTCCGGAATCAAAAATGGGTATGGATGATTCAGACCCATCCCCCGTGTCCTAGAGTCAAGTGTTGATCTAAGCCACATATGGCCTGCCAGCGGATGAAGCGGCCAGGGAGAGACTATGACACTCTCAAGAATATTTAAGAAGAACCCATATGCTCGGATGCCCCTTGAGGAGGCGCGGATAGTGATTGTGCGGTATTCGCGTGTAGTGGCTGTCGAAGGCGCTTGCTGGTTCATGCCGGCTGACTGTCTACCCGTCGAGGCTCCTAAGATCGCCAGTGCACTGATACTGGTGGCGGCTGATGTTCGGCGCCGAGGGGAATCGTGTCGTGATTTGGCAACGTTGCATGGTCATCTATGTCGTTTCTCACATCTGCCTGATCTGGACCGAGCCAACTACCATTTGCGTCACCAAGGCATGGGCCAGGCCCATCCGCTTGATGAAGCTGCTTATGTGGCCGCCCAGGACATGTACAATCAGGCGCAGGCAGAACTCGCTCGTGATTGGCATGAATTCGAGCTTAACGTTGATCACATGCCACTCTACGGCTACTTGCCAAAGCAGCTTCCTCTACTTGATTTTGCACGCGCTGCGAGGCTTATTCGTGAATACCAAGCCGTTCTGAGCAGTGACAGACATGTGAACAACTGTAGGCTTCGCGAATGGCTTCCTGCATCGAAGCAGGATATTTGTCGCGCGCTGGTGCTGGAGTACACGTTGGATTCGGAACAGACAAAAGAAGACTACGAGTTCTATCTGGTCGGGGCTGGCATACTGCGTCAATTCCTGGACGACGGTCCCCCGGGTCTCAGCGATACAGAAGGCCTCTCTCCAGGGGAGTTGTCAGAGCAGCAGGATACCATCATAGCTCAAAACAAAACACATATGCGGATTTCCGGCCGGCAGCACGGTGGGGACTTGGAATACTGGATGCGCGTATTTGAGTGTATGGTGGCAGCGTATGAAGTACGGCTGGGGATGCAGCCGCTCATTGAGCCTGAGATGCCCCTGGCAACGCCAAGTGTGAATCACAACGAGGATGAGTGAAGTGCGCAAGTGTTGTGTCATGTCTATAGAGGCCCGTTTGACTGGGTCCAGGGGGTCTTCGCGGGGATGACGGAGTCTTCTTCGGGGGGCAGTTGTATTCGATGGTGTTCTGGGTTCCCGCCTTCGCGGGAATGACGGAGTCTGTTAGGGGTGGGCGTTCTAAGGCACGAGATCGTCGTGGAGGTCACGCCATTGGGGATTGGCCCGTTCGATGAGGCGGATCTTCCATTGGCGTTTCCATTTCTTGATGCGCTTTTCTCGGAGGATGGCGGCCGCTGGGTCGTCGAAGGTTTCGTAGTAGACGAGGCGATGGACACGGTAGCGTTGTGTGAAGCCGGGTATCTCGGCGTTTTTGTGTTGGGTGGTTCTTTCGATGAGGTCGTTGGTGACGCCGATGTAGAGCGTGCCATTTCTCTTGCTGGCCATGATGTAGACGTAGTAAGTCTTGCTTCCCGGTATGGCTCTATTGTACGCAGTGCGCATCGGCGGGGCCAGGATTTCCGTGTGGGAATGGGCGTTGACATGGTGGGGGGGTGGGATAGGATGAGGGCTTGGATCGGTGGCAAGGTTTGTATCTGTGTTCCGGGAGGTTCTGTATGAGGTGTACGATGTTGCGAGTTGGGCTGGTGGTGGCGATTGTCTGTGGGGTGGCGCTGGGGCAGGAGGGGGCGCTGACGGGCAAGCAGATCGAGACGATTCGGCGTGAATTTCAGATGGATGGGGCCACGCGGGCGATGCGCAATGCGCTGACGAATGCCAGCATTCGGGACATTGCGGCCAATCGGGATGTGGTGGCCGACCATGATAAGAAGTTCAGCCATAAGATCAAGACGAAGGGGATCAGCAACCAGAAGAGCAGCGGGCGGTGCTGGATGTTCGCGGGGTTCAATACGATCAAGCCGGTGCTGATGAAGAACCTTGATGTGGGCGAGTTCGAGTTCTCCCAGATCTATTTGCAGTTCTGGGACAAGATGGAGAAGGCGAATTCGTTTCTGGAGTACATGATTGCGTATCGGGAGCGGGACTTGCAGGATCGTGAGGTGGTGTTTCTGTTGAAGTCGCCGGCGCCGGACGGGGGGTATTGGGAGAACTTTGCGGACCTGGTGACGAAGTACGGGGTGATTCCGAAGGAGGCGATGGCGGAGACGGCCAGTTCGGAGAGTACGGGCATGATGAATAAGGCGCTGGCGCGCGTGCTGCGGAAGGGGGCGGTGGAGCTGCGCGAGATCTATAAGAACACCGGTTCGGTGCGGCAGATGCGCGAGGCCAAACAGCGGATGATGGGTGAGGTGTATCGCGTGCTGGTGCTGAACCTGGGGGAGCCGCCTGAGGAATTCACGTGGCGGCATAAGGCGAAGGACAGGGATGACGACGAGGACGAGGATGAGGAAGAGGGCGACGAGGACGACGGTGACGATGAGGGGGAAGAGGACAAGGAGGATGAGGACGATTACGACGTGGCGCAGGACTGGAGCGAGACGCGTCGTTTTACGCCGCAGTCGTTCTACGAAGAATGTGTGGGCGTGGACTTGAGCGGGTATGTGAAGATTACGGACGATCCGATGCGGCCGCAGGGCAGGCACTACGAGATCACCATGACGAAGAACCTGTACGATGGGCAGAACGCCCATTATGCGAACGTGGGGATCGAGATGGTTCGTGAGACGGTGATGAAGGTGCTGCTGGACAACAAGGCGGTGTACTTCGCGGCCGACGTGTCGCCGGACCAGGACAGTGCGAAGGGGATCATGGCCCGCAACCTGTACGACTACGAGTCCGTTTATGGGCTGGACATGGGGCTGAACAAGCGGGAGCGTATCCTGTTTCGAGACAGCACGATCAATCACGGCATGGCGTTTATCGGGGTGGACCTGGCGGACGGCGAGCCGGCCAAGTGGCTGGTGGAGAACAGTTGGGGGAGCAGCCGGGGCAGCGGGGGGCTGTGGACGATGTACGACGACTGGTTCGAGGACAACGTCTACAATGTCATCGTGCATCGGGACTACGTGCCGGCGGAGGTTCTGGCGATTCTGGAGCAGCCTTCGGAGAAGCTTCCGGTGTGGGACCCGATGTGGTAGCACGGGTCAGGGCAGTGTGCCGTTGAGGTATTCCTCCAGGTTGGTGTAGCCGTCCTGGTCGTGGTCGGCGTTGCGGTCGTCGGGATCGCTGCTGCTGAGACCGTGGCGGCGCTCCCACTGGTCGGGCATGCCGTCGCGGTCGTGGTCACGGGGGACGCGTCCCGATGCCAGGGGGGGCCAACCGCGCACGTCATCTTCATCGTTGATAATACGGCCCGTACCATAGCGGACGCCGTTGACGATGCGCTCATCGACACTGTCACGCGCCGGCAACGTGGCGCCGGCCTCGGCCAGCACGCGCTCGTAAGCCGTCAGGGCATCGTCGGTGATCACGGGAGCGACGTCGATCGGTGTGGCTTGCTGGTAGGCTGCCAGGGCCTCGTCGGAGAAGCCGTGGAAGGACACCAGCGACCAGGGGTCGTCCGGGATGATTCTGTTCATGGCATTGCCGGCGAAGTAGGCCTGGGCTGAGGGCGTGCGCTCGGAGAAGGCGAGCGTGCCGTCGGAGTCAGCGCCGGACTGGTAGTAGTTGCCGACGAAGTTCATGCGGGTAATGCTGTCGACGCCATTGGAGCCGTCGGAGTTGTAGCCGGCGGCGTCACCGCCCCAGTTGTAGATGACGTTGTTGCGGAAATCGAGGATGAGGCCATCGGGGTCTCTAGTGCGGTCGTTGTAGTTGCCCGGTCGCGGGAGGCGGGCGTGATGGTGGGCGTAGAGATTGTGGTGGAAGGTGTAGCCATTGCCCCATCCGCCGCGAATGAGTGAGCCGTAGCCGTGGGCGCCTTTGTGGTGGGAGGAATCGTTGAGGCTTTCGGAGATGATGCACCACTGGACGGTGAGGTCGCCGAGGTTGCCACTGGTGGAGGCGGAGAGGGTTTCGTCGACGGCCCAACTGGCGGAGCAGTGGTCGACGATGATGTT
>Ga0272442_10002065_pt1 | contig 29567 bp, 22 predicted proteins | sample SSMForm2O_FD_200262 | JGI IMG/M metagenome (GOLD analysis project Ga0272442, IMG submission 200262) | Marine sediment archaeal communities from Little Sippewissett salt marsh, Falmouth, MA, United States - SSM-Form-2O | ecosystem: Environmental > Aquatic > Marine > Wetlands > Sediment ...
TGCCCGAACTGAGTGTGGCAAAGGCCTCGATAGTTGCCTACCTTATTCCGACACTCGGACTCGTTATGGGTATATTTGCGGGAAGATTCGCTTCGGGCTTGTTTGGTATTTCCATTGGAGCAGGGGCCCTTGTCGGTGGACTTGCGGGAATTGCCGCTGCTTTTTTAGTAGTACACAGGATGGGCAGCCTGATGGGTATAAATGAAAAATACGTACCGGCGATAACACAGCTGCTCAATACGGCCGGGAGGCCTGATAAGGATGATGTGCACAATGACTGAAGATGCAGCTTATCGCCGGCATGCGGCAGGGCGGAAGAATATTTAGATGCTTCACTTTCTTCCAGGCCCGGTAAGGGGCATCATTTCTCTAGTGCTTTACGCACTGAATTCCTTTTTCTGGATATGGCCCGTAATGGTGGTGTCCTTTGCACGGATGCTGAGTCCTCTAAAAGGATGGCAGAACTGGGCCCGCAGGGCACAGGACTGGATAGGTCGCAGATGGGTGGATTTCAACAACCTGAACATTTATCTGACCCAGAAAATTCAGTGGGACATAAGAATGGATCAGAGCCTGAACATGAAGGAGTGGTACCTGATTTTCTGCAATCATCAGAGCTGGGCTGATATTCTTGTACTTCAGAAAGTGTTTATTCACAGAATTCCGTTCATGAAGTTCTTCATAAAAAGCGAGCTGAAGTGGCTGCCCGTGCTGGGCCTGGCTTCCTGGGCCTTCGAGCTTCCCTTTGTAAAGCGGTATTCCAGGGAATTCCTCGAAAAGCATCCCGAACTGAAAGGGAGGGACATAGAGCTCACGCGTAAAGCATGTGACAAGTTCAAGACCATCCCTGTTTCGATAACGAACTTTCTCGAAGGTACCCGCTTCAGCAGGAAAAAACATGGTCTGCAGGAAAGCCCGTATGAGCATCTTCTCAAACCCAGGGCCGGGGGCATAGCCATCGTCATGAACGCCATGCAGGAGTATTTAAGGAAAATCGTCAATGTAACGATTGCCTATCCGGAGGCAAGGAGATCCTTCTGGGACTTTGTTTCCGGAAAGGTTACAAGGGTAATGGTGCACGTGGAGACAATTCAGATCCCGGACGCCCTTATTGGAGATTATTTCGGTGATGCAGAATTCAGGGAGGGTTTTCAGAACTGGGTGAACGATCTGTGGGAAAAGAAGGACGCAAGGCTCGCCCGCATGCTTAACAGCGCCCGGGCGTGAGGGGCATTTCAAGGCTCGCTGAAATGGCGGCCGCCTGAACAGTCCCGATGAGCATATGGGTGTGTTAATAAATTATCACAAGACGGGTTAAAAGGGGCTTGAAGAACTGTCGTCCAGGATACGCACGGCCGACACAACTAATTAATAGTACGGGGGAAATAGTTTGTCTCGCCTGATTGCGCGCGCAATGGCATGAAACGTGCGTATATCCCGGAGTGGGAAACGGACATACTCATGCACAGGTATACAATAATATTTCTAATTCTTATTACGGCCTGCAGCAGTGGGTCGGTGCGGGGAACGGATGCCGGTACTGACAGCGGCAGTACGACTGACGCCGCTGAACATAAACCGGCGGATTCCGGCACGGCAGACGCACACGCGGCCTTTGACGCAGGCATTGTGGGCGCTTACTGGGGGCCCGCACCGGACAGGGAAACAAGGCTCATGATCTTCGATGCGCTCTGGGCGGAACTGGACAGAGGTTACGCAGGTTTCGTAGTGATGGATTCCGACTGGGACGAAGTGCGAAGACGGATACGCCCGCAGATAGCGCAGGCCGGGGGCTACGGACGGTTCTATGCACTTTTGAGCAGGATGATACTTGATCTGCATGATATTCACACGACCATGGACAGCAAGAAAGTATGCGGCACTGCCCCGGTGCTCAGGCCGCCAGTGTATATAGCGGATGATCAGGGAAGTATAATGGGTGTATGTGTTACGCCGGTTAAGGAAAACAGACTCCTCGTATACAGGGTCGAAGAGGAAAACCCCGCCGGGCTACTGCCCGGCGATTTCATCCTGGGTTATGACAATGAGAGCTGGGAGCAGTGTCTCGAGAAAATTGAAGAAAGACAGCTCCCCGTATGCGGGTACAATTATTCCTCCAGGACTGCCTTTGAATACCAGCGTCTAGCATCTGTGGTGAATAATGCGCACCTTTTTCAGACCATGCAGATACAGCGAAGGGGGTCCGACAGGATTGAGTCTCTGGACACGGATGTGCTGCTTGATTACGAGACGGACATTCTCTGTGCTGATCAGATCGGCATTGAGGGAATAGACCTTCCGCTTGAGAACACGACAGAACTGTGGAGCGATTTCTGGGAAGGCGCAGGGCATACGACATGGGATCTCATCCCCGGAAAGAACATTGGAATGATTAATGTCTACAGCTGGGTGGGCATGTCGCTGGAGGACTTTACATCTGCAATTACAGAACTGATGGACACGGACGGAATTATTATTGATCAGCGTTTCAACATGGGTGGCAACCCCCATCAGACCGGTGGTTTGGGAATACTGTTTGAACACTACGACGATTCGATACTGCAGACGGCATACAGGGATCATGATAACGACGACAGGAAAGCTATGATGATCGAGACTTCAGAAGTAACCTTTGAAGCCGATGCGGATACTTTTTATGATCATCCAGTCGCAGTACTTACGGGTCCGAAGTCGATTTCGGGTGGTGATTATTTTCCCTACCTGATGGCCACACACCCACGCGTACGCAGGTTCGGACGCTGTACAAACGGAAGCTTTGCATCAAAGGTCAGCTTCTGGAACCCTGATACGGAACTTAATGACCTTTACGTAAGTTATACATACCGGATCGGTATGAATCCGGATGGAGAATATCTTCAGGGAACCGATCAGTATCCGGAAGAAGAAGTCTGGCTCGAACCCGCAGACGCTGCAGAGGGAACGGATACCGTCATCAATACTGCCCTGGAATGGATCGACAGTCAGAATTCTGAATCCCGCATGAATTGACAAAAAAAATGATTTAGTGACATTGGTACCGCAACAGTAGAGATCCATGTCCAGAAGCATTCAGCAGATATTATCCCAGAAAAGCAGAAGGGACCGGTTTCTTGAATCCATGGGCCTTTTCGGCGCCACAACGCTGGGAGCGGGTGCAATGCTGGGAGCGGGACTCTACGTGCTTGTCGGTATTGCCGCGGCGCACGCCGGCCCCTCCCTGTGGATTTCATACCTGGTTACGGGCGCACTCACTTATTTAACGGTTCTCACTTTCTGCGAACTCGCCCGCCGAATGCCGGTTTCCGGCGGCGGATACATGTATGCCTACGGACAGCTCGGATCCTTCTGGGGGTTCATGGTGGGATGGCACCTGGCCGTCGGCAGTGTATTCGCATGCGCGCTTTACGCAAATGGTTTTGCATACTACGCCATTCCATTCATTTTCCCTGAATGGAATTCAATCTGGGTTTCCAGGGCAATGGCCGCTTGCCTCGTCATCATCCTCATCGCCCTGCAGCTCAGAGGTCAAAACAGAAGCGATGTTTTCCAGAACATACTTACATGGGGCAACGTTCTCGTACTGCTGTTCCTTGTAGCCGTCTCTATTCCGCATATTAAAACCGCGAATTTCACACCGGCCTTTCCAAACGGAATCACGGGTACGGGGACCGCAATTTCCATAATCTATATTTCATTTTTCGGTTATCAGCTCATTGCCAATAATTCTGAAGAAATAAAAAACAACACTTCAACGGTACCGAAGGCCATGCTCCTGAGCATAAGCACTGCGCTTTTTATCTATCTTGCAGTCGCAGTGATTTCCATAGGCGTGATCGACTTCAGACAGCTTGCCGGATCAAATGCACCCCTGGTCCTGGTTGCATCCAGAAGTCTGGGCACAGGCGGCATGATCCTCATAGGCCTGGGTGGGATCCTGGCATCGGGTGCGGCATTGAACAGTACTATTTCGAGCCAGGGGCGTCAGATTTTCGCAATGGGGCGTGATCGTCTGCTGCCGCAAAAGGCCGGCACTCTGTCCGGTTCACGGAGAATTCCTTCAACCGCGCTTGCTGTGGGTGCATTTGCAACCGTGTTCGTCATACTTGCCTTTGACCTGGACTTTATCGCAAAGGCCGCCAACTTCGCTCTGTTGTTTTCCATGCTGCCCGTCAGCGTGGCCCTTCACAGGATATATGCCGCCGAACTCGAAGAAAAAGAGATACCCCTGTGGCGCCGGATGGTTCCCTGGGCCGCCTTTGCCGCCAACGTATGCCTGATGCTGACGCTTGACTGGCATTCCCTTCTTTTCGGCGGAACCCTCGTCGCCATAGGATGCATGGTCTACATTACTTATTCATATTCTTCCGAAAAACGCGGGAAGGCCGGATTCAGCGTCTCTCTTTCAGAACCCGAATCCACCAGCCTTCTGGGGGTAAGTGAACGCATTCTGGTTCCCATGGCGAACCCGGATACGCAGGAATCACTTTTTTCGATCTCCTATGCGCTGCTTCCGCGTCACGGTGGAGAGATCGTGGCGCTCAACGTGGTTAAAGCCGGAGAGAGTGCGCGTTTCAGGAGCGTTCTGCAGAACCCGGAACAAACACTTTCCGCAGTGCACCTTATGCAGCGTATCAGGGAATTCTCGGATGAATGGAACGTAAACGTCAGGTCCGTTGTACGGGCAGCGAGGAAAACGGCCGACGGCATATGCCATGCTGCCGTGGAGGAGCGCTGCAGCGCCCTTGTGATGGGCTGGTCTACAACACAGAATGCAGGCCCATCAGAGCTGGTCGAGGAAATCGCAACAAGGCTGAATATCGATACTGTATTCGCGCACTTTCTCGATGACGGCCCGTTCAGGAGGATTGGGGTTTCACTCGGGGGCTGGGACAACGTACCTCTCATGACCAGGGTCGCAGGAGCGCTGGCGGAACAGCATGCCGCTGAGTTGTTTTATTTCAACATAATGCCGGAGAATTTCGACAGGCAGCATCTTCATCACGCGCGCAGGATTCAGATGGCGGCCATCGACAGGCATACGAGTCTCGTTCCGTACCACACCAGCGTGCTGCATTCGGATAACGCGCTCGATGCTATAGTGAACAAGTCCAGGGAGCTTGACCTTCTAGTAGTGGGAACGACCAAATCCGGGTTTCTGGGCCAGGAATCCATCGGATCCTTTTCAACCATGATAGCCCAGAAGGCCGATTGCTCCGTTGCCATCGTCAGGCGTGCGCCCGCACTCAGGCGCATCATGGCGCCGCGATTCGGCGATATAGAGAATCTGATAAGGAAGTAGTGATTTCAATCGCGCTTAATAACAGTAAGAACAGCCGGGTTCTTACAGCTCTTTTTCGCAGACATACGCTTTCGCATTGACACACTCGGAATCGTTCCATGCGCCGTCCGTGTACTGTTCGGTGCAGCCCTCATCGTTGTTGTTCGGTTCGCCGGAAGCCCAGTTGGCGTAATCGTAGGCCTCTCCCGTCTGCCAGTGCATGAACTTGTACTCTCCGCTGGCAGTATAATTAACCGCGAGATCATAATCAGATACGTTGTCGTCGTAGCCGACCCTGACGCAGAAGGTGGCACCTCCGGTAGCTGTGCCGGAAAAATACTCATCACTCGATCCACCGGTTTCACTGTAATCCAGCACCGTGTTGCAAGTGCTGTCATACAGGCGAAGGTCCAGGTCAGAACTCAATCCGCTCAGATAGAAACCGTATGTTCCTGTAACGGCAGCGGTGAATTTGAAATACCTCATGGGCTCCGGGGAAGTTGTGGACCCCGTATAGTGGCCGCCATAGCCACCCATGATGTATGCTGTTCCTGATGATGTATTGCCGCTCACCGGGGTGGAGAACTGGTGGGCAAGGCCTATCCATGATGAGGTCCCTGTGAGGCTGCTTACAAAGGCGTTCTCGTCCGAGCTCGTTATCGTGGCCAGTGTACCGCCTTCATTTGAACAGTTGCCTGCTGCAGTGGAATAGTCCGATACCGTATCGAAATACCTGTAACAGTGCATGTTGCCCGTGAACAGGGACCAGCCGATTTCGCAGTCAGCGTCAGCATCAGCGTCGACATCGGCGTCAGCATCCGCGTCAGTGTCCGTATCCGTATCCGTGTCAGTGTCAGTGTCCGTGTCAGTGTCCGTATCCGTGTCAGTGTCCGTGTCAGTGTCCGTGTCAGTGTCCGTGTCAGTGTCCGTATCCGTGTCAGTATCAGTGTCAGAATCAATATCAGTGTCAGAATCAGTATCCGTATCAATGTCGTTGTCAGAATCAGAGCCTCCATCAAAGCCGGCTGCATCGGCTTCAAGTCCGGCGTCAGAATTATCGTTCTGCTTTGAAACGCTCGCACACCCCTGGAAGGACCAGAAAAAGATGATACAGAGCATGAATTTCCACGTTCTCATCATATTTTATTATATTGGATGCTTGTGCAGCTAACAAGGCTTGCATATCCGCATGTGTTGCGGAATCTGGCGTCCCCGACGGGATTTGAACCCGTGCCGCAGGCGTGAAAGGCCTGTGTCCTAGACCTGGCTAGACGACGGGGACTAAGTCCTGTCCGGATATTTTCCGGACACTTTGTGAGCCGTGCAGGAGTCGAACCTGCGACCCTCGGATTAAAAGTCCGATGCTCTACCGTCTGAGCTAACGGCCCCCTTTATTCCTGCTGCAAAGAACACCCGGCTTAATACAATTAAGGCCCACAGGGTCGTGGTAACTACCTCTCCTCGAGAAGATTGTCAAGAATAGGCCTATGCTTCAATAACATTGTCAAGAAGAGGCACATTATCCTAATATCGGCATTTCATGGGTAATACAACGACAAAAAGGCTCTTTATAGGAGGCATCGTTGTTCTTGTCACCCTTTTCGTCGGTGCAACGGGTTTTTATCTCCTGGGCCAGGGCATGTACCCGTTCGGTGAATGCCTGTACATGACTCTCATCACGGTATCGACAGTAGGTTATGGAGAAATCATCCCCCTGGACGGGGTACACTTCGGTCGTTTATGGGCCGGAATCATGATCATATCCGGCATGGGAACGCTCGTATATTTCGGTTCCACTCTGATCGCAATGATAGTGGAATGGGATCTTGGAAACGTGAGGCGGAGGAGGCTCATGCAGAAAGCAATTGAATCAATGAGAGACCACGTAATCGTATGCGGCGTAGGTATGACGGGCATCCACGTCGTGCGCGAGCTGGTGACGACGAAAACCCCCTTTGTGGTCATAGACGCCTCACTGGAAAGGCTGGAGGATCTTGCAAAGGAATTTCCCGAATCCGCATTCCATTATCTCAAGGGCGATTCGACTGAAGACGATGTACTGAAGGAAGCGGGGATTGAAAAAGCCAGGGGGATCGTATGCTGCCTGCCATCGGACAAGGACAACCTTTTCGTTACAATATCGGCCAGACAGTTCAATCCCAGCGCGCGCATCGTTACACGGGCCAAGGATCCTGCAGTGGAATCCAAGCTCAAGAAGGCGGGCGCTGATGAAGTTGTCTCGCCAACCCTCATCGGCGGCATGCGCATGGTGTCCGTGATGATCCGGCCAACGGTCGTTGAATTCCTCGATCTTATGCTGAGGGACAAGGACAAGAACCTGAGAATCGAGGAGGTCCGGCTGCCTCCGGGCTCTCCTCTCGTCGGCCACAGGCTCAGGGATACTAAGATACGAAAGGCCACGGATTTGCTCGTAATTGCCGCAAGGGGCGCAAACAGCAGGCAGTTTGTGTACAACCCGGGCCCGGACTATGTACTGGATGAAGAGGCAACCATAGTCGTGCTAGGCGTAAGCGATGATGTAAACAGGCTCAGGCAGTCTCTGGATTCACCCATATTGCGTAAAACAACGATTGACGAAGGTTAATTCTATTCATAAAGTAGAGATTTCCGAGGTACCATGGAAGACACCCATGTAACAGAAATTACAAGCCTTCTCGGCCCTGACACGGAATTCGATGGGAAGCTGACCTTCCTAGGGACAGTCAGACTGGATGGAAGATTCAGGGGTGAAATCAATACTCCTGATACACTCATAATAGGGGAAGGGGCCCTTGTTGAGGCAAAGGTGAGCGCCAGGATTCTGATTGTGAACGGCGGACTGTTGAAAGGAGAGGTTACGGCCGGGGATCTGGTGGAAATTCATTCTCCGGGCAAAATCGAGGGTGAAATAAATTCTCCGGCTCTGGTTATTGACAAAGGTGCGGTTTTCAGTGGCATTTCAAAAATGCCGGACAGCACCGGGGGGGATGCTGCTGAAACAGGGTCGCCCGAATCCAGCGTGGATTAATTTGATCCTGAAAAGCATAACAAAGGGGCTGATACAAATAATTTATAAGCCCCGAGGACATTAGAAAGGAAAGAAATGATCCCGGCAGGTCCTGAAATGGCTGTTAACAAGGCGTCTGTGTCCGTGCTGGATATCGATCCGACCATGCTTATCCAGATGGTCTTATTTTTTATCGCCTTCCTTGTATTGAAGAAAATCCTCTTCAAGCCGGTTCTTGCCGTGCTTGAGGAAAGAAGACAGCGCACATCGAAGATGCGTGAAGAAGCGGAGGATCTGAGGGCCGAAGCTTCCGACACGCTTGCCGATTATGAAAGACGGCTCGAAGAGGTAAGGGCCGAGGCCAACGCCGAAAAGCAGAAAATGAAGGCAGCGGCATGGGATGCAGAACAGAAGATGCTTGCAAACGTCAGCAGTCAGGCCGCGGATATGGTGGAGAAATCCAGACAGGAGATCGAAAAGGATACAGAGAAACTGAAAAGCGAACTGACAAAGGAAATAGACACCTACGCCTATTCAATAGCATCAAGGATTCTCGAAAGAGACGTGGGAAAAGAGGGTCCCAAGCAATGAAAAGACATATGATATCCGCCTGGACAGCGCTTTCGGCCATGCTCGTTTTTTTACACAGCTCCATCTGCCTTGCTTCCGGTCATGGTCATGACATGAGCATAAACTGGTTTTCGGGTCTTTTCTCGGTATTTGCCACAGACTCGGACAAGCCGCCGCCCCTTATCGGAAACATTATAAACTTCCTCATCCTGCTGTGGCTGTTGTACATAATCATTTTCAAACCAATGGCCCGACACCTGAAGAAGAGGCGTGAGCAGATTGAAAATGATCTCAACGAAGCCCAAAAACTGTCCGAGGAAGCATCCGGGCTATACCAGACCGCCCAGGAACGCGTCTTAGCCCTTGATCAGGCGATAGCGCAGATTCACAAGGAAGTTTATTCATCTGCCGAAAAGGAAAAAGAACGCCTGCATAATGAAGCAAAAAAACAGGGCGAACGTATCATGAACCATGCAAAGGAAGAGATTGCGCAGAGTCGCGCTCATACTATCCAGGAGATGCGCAGCAGCATATTGGCCGAAAGCGTCAGGCGCGCAAGGGAAATACTCGCAAAAAGGATTACGCCTCAGGATCACTTCCGTATGACACAGAAAGCTATTGAGGAAATCGAGAAGAGGGCGGCAGTATGAAAAGAGAGACCATTGCAAAGAGGTGGGCGAGCGCACTTCTGCTCATAGACATCGAACAGGGCGGCAGAGGTGCTCTGGCCGATGAGATCAAAAGGGCGGCCGATGCATACGAGGCCAGCGGCGAACTGCGCGATACCCTGCGTAACCCCCAGATTCCTTCCGCCAGCCGCAGACGTATCTGGCAAGGCATAATCCAGCGCCTGGGTCTGAGCCCCATGGTTCGCAACACGCTTGAGCTGATGGAACAGAAGGACAGGCTCGAACACCTTCCAATGGTTGCCGATATTTTCAGAAAGCTGGTTGATGAGAAAAACGGCATAATCAGGGGCGAAGTCGTAAGCGTGAAACCGCTCGACCTCAGTGCCCGGCAGAAACTGAAGAACGCACTGGAAAAAATTACAACCAAGAAGGTTGAACTCGAATACAGCGAAGAAAAGGAACTCCTCGGAGGATTTATCGTTCGTCTTGGCAGCCTCACACTGGACGGCAGTCTCGGCGGAGTACTTAACCGTCTGGCCGCTTCCGGCGGAATGAACCAGACCCAGGGTCGGAGTGCAGATCAATGAGTTTACGTGCAAATGAAATCAGTGAAATCATCAAGAAGGAAATCCAGTCTCTCAAGACACAGGTTGAGGTGGAGGAAACGGGCATAGTCCTGTCCGTGGGTGACGGCATTGCCCGTGTGTACGGGCTGGAGGACTGCATGGCCGGAGAGCTTCTCGAGTTCCCGAACAAGGTCATGGGGCTCGTGCTCAACCTTGAGGAGGACAACATTGGCGTTGTGCTTCTCGACGAAGAAACGGAACTGAGCGAGGGGGACAAGGTTCGTCGTACCCAGCGTATCGTTGACGTTCCGGTCGGCAAGGAACTTCTCGGACGCGTGGTTGACGCGCTTGGAAGGCCCATTGACGGGCAGGGCCCCATCAATACCCGGAACAGGGCAAGGGTGGACATCAAGGCCCCCGGCATCGTCAAGAGGCAGCCGGTCAAGGAACCTCTGCAGACGGGAATCAAGGCCATCGATACCCTGATACCCATCGGCAGGGGCCAGCGAGAGCTCATACTCGGAGACCGGCAGACGGGCAAGACGGCCATTGCGGTCGATGCCATTATCAACCAGAAGAATACGGACGTTTACTGCATTTACGTGGCGGTCGGACTGAAGCAGTCCACAGTTGCTCAGGTTGTTGCCAAGCTGGAAGAAAACGGAGCCATGGAGTACACAACCGTTGTCGTCGCATCTGCAAAAACCACGGCTCCTCTTCAGTTCATCGCTCCGTACTCGGGCTGCGCAATGGGAGAGTATTTCAGGGACAACGGCATGCACGCGCTCGTTATTTTCGACGATCTCTCAAAGCAGGCGGCAGCCTACAGGCAGCTTTCGCTCCTGCTCAGAAGACCGCCCGGGCGCGAGGCCTTTCCCGGCGACGTTTTCAACCTGCACTCCCGTCTGCTTGAGAGAGCGGCAAAGATGAACGACGCAGAGGGAGGGGGAAGCCTCACGGCTCTTCCGATCGTGGAAACACAGGCAGGCGACGTGTCCGCATACATTCCGACGAATGTGATTTCAATCACGGACGGGCAGATTTTCCTCGAATCCGACCTGTTCTTCGGCGGGCAGCGACCGGCCATAAATATCGGCATCAGTGTCTCCAGGGTGGGCGGCAACGCTCAGATCAAGGCCATGAAATCGGCCGCCGGCTCTCTCAAGCTGGAACTGGCCCAGTACAGGGAGCTTGCGGCATTTGCACAGTTTGCGTCCGACATGGACGCGGCGACCCAGGCGCAGCTTTCAAGAGGGCAGCGACTGATGGAGATCATGAAGCAGAATCAGTACGCGCCCATGCCGGTTGAGCATCAGATAGTCATCATATTTGCCGGAACCAACGGTTATCTCGATAAAATTCCCGTATCCCGAGTCGGTGATTACGAGAAGGAAGTGATGGACTATATCGGCGAAAGCCATCCGCAGGTGTTCGAGCTGATTGACTCAAAGAAACGGCTTGATGATGATGTTGTTTCAGCCCTGAAAAATGCCCTTGATAATTTCAAGCCGTCATTTGCGGGAGCCGTAATCGAAGAAGGCGCTGCATGTCAAAGATAAAGAAAATCCGCAAACGCATTCAGAGCGTAAAGAACACGCAGAAGATCACGCGTGCCATGCAGATGGTGGCAGCGGTTCAGATGGCAAAGGCCAAGGAAGAAGCCGAGGGCCAGAGGGAGTATGCAGGCCGGGTTACTGACACTCTGGGCCTTGCAGCAGGTGGAGATGAGGCATATTCCCATCCGCTGCTGACGCCGTCCGAAGATGAGGATCTTCCGGTTCTGCTGGTTGTTTTCGCCGGGGAAAAGGGCCTTTGCGGAGGTTTTAATTCGGCCGTTTTCCGCAAGGCGGACGCCGTTATAAAGGAAAGGTGTTCAGACGGAGAGATAAGGCTGGCAGTCTGGGGAAAAAAAGCAGAGGATCATTACGCCAGGAAGGAGGAATTCTTTGCCTGGCCCGCCGGACAGCGACCTTCGGACCTGTCCGAAGGCACAATCTGGCTGGGCGAGCAGATCCGGGCTGAATTTCTCAAAGGAAACTTCAAGAGGGTAGAGCTCATCTACAGTGTTTTTGTTTCCGCCATGACTCAGAGACCCACTGTCGAACAGCTTTTACCCATGGATCTTCCACCTCCGGGTGAGGACAGCCTCGTTATACTGGAACCGGACAGAACCACACTTGTGGAAAATCTTCTGGAACTTTACCTGGAGACAAAGATAGGCCAGGTACTTCTCGAAACAAAGGCAGGTGAGCTGGGCGCAAGAATGACGGCCATGGAAAACGCGACCCGCAATGCCGATGAAATGATTGATCATCTGACACTTCAATTCAACAAGGCCAGGCAGACGGCGATCACCAAGGATATTCTCGAGGTCATTACCGGAGCCGAGGCCATGGAAGCAGGGTAGGAGAAGGATGACTGAAAACACACAGCTTCTTGGAAAAGTTACTCAGGTAATCGGACCGGTGGTTGACGTATATTTCCCTCAGGGTGAGCTGCCGCGCATTCACACGGCCCTGAAGGTGAGCAATCCGGCCATCAGCGAAGAACAATGGAACCTGGTGCTCGAAGTGGCCCAGCATACGGGCGACCGTGCTGTCCGGACCGTCTCCATGGACAGCACTGATGGGCTGGTTCGCGGAATGGATGTTCTTAATACGAGTAATCCTATTATGATGCCCGTGGGCTACAACTGCCTGGGCCGGATACAGAACGTGACCGGACAGCCCGTTGACGAGGCAGGCCCAATCGAGTCTGACAAGTTCTATCCAATTCACAGGGAAGCCCCGCCCTTTGTTGAGCAGTCAACGGATATCGAGGTCTTTGAAACAGGCATCAAGGTCGTGGATCTGCTTGCGCCGTACAGGAAGGGCGGAAAAATCGGACTCTTCGGCGGTGCCGGTGTCGGAAAGACAGTGCTGATTCTGGAGCTGATCAATAACGTGGCCAAGAAGCACGGTGGTGTCAGCTGCTTCGGCGGAGTGGGCGAGCGTACGAGGGAAGGAAACGACCTGTGGCTCGAGATGCAGGAGTCAAAACTCGAGAGCGGGGATTCGGTTCTTTCCAAAGTTGCACTCGTTTACGGACAGATGAACGAGCCTCCGGGAGCGCGTCTCAGGGTGGCCCTTAGCGCTCTGACACAGGCAGAGTACTTCAGGGACGAAGAAGGACAGGACGTGCTTCTCTTCATCGATAACATCTTCCGTTTTTCACAGGCGGGCAGCGAGGTTTCCGCCCTCCTGGGCAGGATTCCCTCAGCAGTCGGTTACCAGCCCACGCTCGCTTACGAGATGGGCGAGCTTCAGGAAAGAATCACGTCCACCAAGCGTGGTTCAATCACGAGCGTGCAGGCGATTTACGTTCCTGCAGACGACCTTACCGACCCGGCCCCTGCAACCACATTCTCCCATCTGGATGCAACCACGGTTCTTTCACGGCAGCTTTCCGATCTGGGTATCTACCCGGCCGTTGATCCGCTGGATTCAACAAGCACCCTTCTCGACCCCAAAGTCGTGGGAGACGACCATTATCAGACCGCGCGTGAAGTGCAGCGGGTTCTTCAGCGATACAGGGACCTGCAGGACATCATCGCTATTCTCGGAATGGAGGAGCTTTCACCGGAAGACAAGACCATCGTGGCCAGAGCCAGGCGAATCCAGCGTTTTCTGTCACAGCCGTTCTTTGTAGCCGAGGCGTTTACGGGCATGGCGGGCCAGTACGTGGAGACGGGGGATACCATACAGGGCTTCAAGGAAATACTCTCGGGTGATCTTGATGAACTACATGAGCAGGCGTTCTACATGGTAGGCAACATCGACATGGTGAAGGAGAAAGCGGAGGAACTCAGGAGAAAGGGTGCACAGGAACAATGAGTAAAAGCTCCGTAAAGCTTGAGATCGTCACTCCCAGAGGTGTGATGCTGGAAACTGAAGCCGATGAAGTGGTCGTAATATCCGATCAGGGCGAGGTCGGCATACTGCCCATGCATGCCATGTACATCACACTGGTGCGGCCGGGGCGCCTTTTTTATAAAAAAGGCTCCGAGATAACGGCCTGTGCGGTGGACGTGGGATTTGCGTCCGTAAAGGAAAACGCGCTTACTGTTGCTACGCGACGGTACAGTGCGGCGGATGACATCGACCTTGAGTGCATGCAGGACGATCTTGCTGAAATTAATGAAGAAATCTCAAAAATCTTTCAGGCCCCATCCAACGCACAGTTCAGGGAACTCGACACGCGGCGTCAGTGGCTGGCTGGCTGCCTGAAAGCGGCTCGTTCTGCTTGAAAAATTAACAAATCCGCACTGATATTCGTCGTAATTAATAATTTCCTTGAAAATGAAAAGCAGGGTATAATCGTCTGGACAATACACAAGCAGTGTTTAAATTATCATCAGTTGAGTAAGTGTTTATTAGAAGTTAAAGGATAGATATGGCCCGAGAATCAATTGATCCCCCCAGAAGCAATGTAGACATTGCGGATCTGATACGCGTTATCAGGCAGAGTGAACAGGTAGTTGATTTTGCCGAGATAATAAACATTGTCCGCAAACGTTTCTGGATCATCATACTGTGCACGCTAATAGTGGTAGGAGGAACGGCTCTTTACACCATACGGCAGACCAAGATTTACAAGGCCACTGCAACGCTGCAGATTGATACCCAGGCTCCCCGCGTGCTTGGAGAAGAAGTCGAAGACGTGGTCACTCTGGGTACGGGAAGCTACTGGGCCAACCAGGAATACTACGGAACCCAGTACAAGATTATTGCAAGCAGGGAAGTTGCGGAAAGAGTTGTCCGTTCACTGAAACTGAATGAAGATATGGACTTTCTGAATGTGCCTCCCGAGGAAAGGGCTGGATTTGAGCCTGCGTCAATGGAGGCCGCGGCGATGTCGCTGCAGTCAAAACTGCAGGTGGAACCTGTAAAGGATTCCAGACTCGTCGACATTTCCATACTGGATCATAATCCCGCGAGGGCCCAGTTGCTCGTAAATGCAGTTGCGGATGCCTATATCGATCAGAATCTTGAACAGATGCTGTCATCCACCGTCGGAGCCCTGGACTGGCTTTCCAATCAGATGGAGGAATTGAGAGGAAAGCTGGAAAGATCAGAGGACGCTCTTTACAGCTTTAAGAAGGAGCACGGCATTCTCTCGGTTGACCTGGAGGACAGGCAGAACATACTCGCCAATGAAATCCAGCAGTTTACGACCAGCCTTGCCAACGTTCGTGCCCAGAGAATCGAACTGGCCGCCAGGCGGACTCAGATGAAGAAAATATCCCAGAGTGATGATCCGCTGTCCATGCCCGTTGAGGTACTTAATGATAATCCCCTGATTCAAAGGCTCAAGGAACAGTATTCGAGCCTGCAGCAGCAGCAGGGAGAACTCAAGGAAAGATATCTGAAGAATCATCCACGCGTTATCGAAGCCCAGGCCAAGCTCACGAGGATCGAAGGGGACATCAAGCGCGAAGTGCGCAACATACTCAGCGCAGTTGACCTGGAGTATGAGACGTATCTTAGGAATGAGGCCGGGCTTAAGTCCGTTCTCAACGATTTGAAGAAACAGGCACAGGAGCTGGGGCAGAAAGAAATCGAATACAACCGGCTTTTAAGAGAAAAGATCAACAACGAGCGGCTGTATCAGCTAGTTCTCAGCAGAGCAAAAGAAACGGATATTACGCGTCTTCTCAGAGTCAACAATATACGTGTGATGGATTCTGCAACTCTGCCGAAGGTGCCGATTAAGCCGCGGGTCAATCTGAACATTCTGATTTCAATTCTGGTGGGTCTTGCACTCGGAATAGGCATTGCATTCCTGCTCGAGTATCTCGATCGCACTATCAAGACCCAGGAGCAGATCGAAGATCTCGGCCTCACATTTCTCGGCGTTCTCCCATCCATTACTGCGGGCAGCGAACACCCCGAGTATTCCACGAAAGGCCACAGAAAGAAAAAGAAAAAGCACAGGATGCCGAAGTCCATGTCGCAGGCCGACAAGGACATGGTCGTGTACCATTTCCCCAAATCAGCAGTGGCCGAAAGCTGCAGGGCAATACGAACGAATATACTTTTCAAGTCTCCGGATGACCCGGTACACAATATTCTGGTTACCAGCCCGAGTCCGAGAGAGGGCAAGACAACGGTAGCCGTGAACCTTGCAATCACAATGGCACAAAGCGGCAGCAGCGTGCTCGTGGTAGATACGGATATGCGCAGACCGAGGCTGCACAAAGCAGTTGGAATATCCAAGGATACGGGCTTGAGCCATGCCATTATGGGAGAAGTTGACATCGAAGACGCCATAAGCTCGACAAAGGTCGAAAACTTGTTTGTTCTGCCTTCCGGACCTCCGCCCCCCAATCCCGCAGAGCTTCTTCATACTGACAGTTTTCTGCAGGTGATCAGGAAGCTTGCGACGATGTTCGACAAGATTATTTTCGACAGCCCGCCCCTGGGCGTGGTAACGGATGCGGCCATCCTTTCCAGGTTGGTGGATGGTACGATGATTGTCGTAAAGCCCAACTATACAACAAAGGAAGCGGCCCGCTATGTTGTATCAACGCTGAAGGAAATCGGATCTCCGATTCTGGGAGCGGTTCTTAACGATCTGGATCCGGGAAATCCGACTTACAACCGCTACTACTACTACTATTATCACAAGGGCGATTATTACGAATCAGATGAGACAGACCTGTCGGATCACACATCATCAAGGACCGGGGAAGACAGACCCCAGGCTCACTGATCCTTCAGCGAACTCAGAATGATACCGGCAAGCTTTCTGCCCACACCTTCAACAGAGCTGATTTCTTCGATTGTACATGTCCTGATATTCGCCAGGCTGCCTTTCGCCGTCAGAAGACGCCTCGCAATTACAGGCCCGACACCCTTTATATCCGTGAGGACACTTCCAGTTGTTTTACGCCCGAGTTTTGCCTGGTAGCGGCCGGCCATCCGGTGGGCCTCGTCTCTGAGCCCGGCAAGTGGCATAAGGGGTGAATTCCCGCGGACTGAGATGGGATTTTTCCTGCCCTGGATGAATACTCTGTCGGACCCGTGCTCAGTTTTTCCATCTTTTCTTGCCTTGGCTATCGCGGCAACAGCCGTATCCGTTATCTGAAGCTCGGACAGTACGGCCAGGGCCGTATTAAGCTGACCTTTACCTCCGTCGAGTACGAGAAGATCGGGAGCCTCCCAGCCTGTGTCACCGTTAAGGGCTCTGATGAACCTGCGTTTCAGGACTTCCTGCATGGCAGCGTAATCATCACCGGCCGTATCACCCTTTATCCGGAAGCGACGTCCGAGTTTCTTTTCGATATCGCCGTTGATCATTACCGATATTGCCGCTGTTGTATTACTCGCTCCAAGATGAGAGATGTCCAGACACTCGATACGTTCAGGCACCTTCTCCATTCCCAGTTTCCGGGCCATAAGCTGCATGCCGGTTTCTGATCTTCCGAGATCCGCCTTCCATCTGGACCAGGAATGACCGGCATTATTAACTGCGAAAGAAGCCTGCTTTTTTCTTTCTCCGCGGAACGGGGGTGAATACAGCCTGACACGTTTTTTCCTCTGACCGCTGAGGAATCCGGCCAGTGCGGATGTGTCTTCAAGATCAGATGAAACAACGACTTCCGGGGGAGGCTCCACTATGCTGTAATACTGCGCTATGAAAGAGCTGGCGAGTTCGCCGGCGTCTATGCCCGTATTCTCGAAGCCGTATGTCAGGGGTACAAGCATCCGGCCTTCTCTGATTTGAACAACCGCTGCCTCTACACGATCGTCCTGTGTGAAAAAGCCAATAACGTCCCTGGATATTCCCGGATTCCGGATCATGCTGCGGGATTCAATGGCGGTCCTGACCGCTTTTATTCTGTCCCTGTAAAGAGCGGCCTTTTCGTATTCCATCCCGTCGGATGCGGATTTCATGATGAGTTCGAGTTTTTTCAGAAGGGTTTTATGCCGCCCACACAGGAGAAGAACCGCCTGTCTTACGTTTTCCGCGTACTCGATTTGATCGACTTCCCCCGTACACGGAGCAAGGCACCTGCCCATTTCGAACTGGAGACAGGGTCTTTTTCTCAAGTTAAAAGCGTGATCCGTGCATGAGCGGAGCTGGAAATACCTCTGCGTAATAAGCGCGGTTTTTCTGGCGGCCTGCGCTGACACATAGGGCCCGAAAAGGCGCGACCCGTCGGCAGAAGGCCGGCGCGCAATCTCGAGCCTCGGCCACCGCGCCTTCAGGTTCATTTTCAGAAATATGAAATCCTTGTCATCCCTGAGCTGGATATTGAATTTGGGCCTGTACCTCTTTATCAGATCGTTTTCCAGGACAAGGGCGTCTTTTTCGGACTCAGTGACTATTACGTCTATGTCATGAACAACAAACGGAAGGTAAATGGATGCAGGTCGGGAATCATTCGCGGAGCCGAAATAAGAGCGGACGCGTGAGCGAAGATTTTTTGCCTTGCCTATATAAACGATCCTGCCCCGCGCGTTCTTCATCAGATAGACGCCGGATCCTGCAGGAAGGGATCTGATTATTCTGTCGAGGTATTTTACTCTTTTAGAAGAGGTGCTTTTTGAAGAATCTTTTTTACTCTCCCTGCGGGGAGGCATGTCAGATCAGGGCAGGAAAAGGGCCGGAAACGTACACACTGAATTACTACACGGCCTGAGGCTCGGATTTGTTGACCATCTCCTTGAGGTCTTTTCCCACTTTGAAGAATGGCAGTCTTTTTCCGGCCACCTGCACCGGAGAACCCGTACGCGGGTTCCTTCCGCTGTAAGGCTCGTAGTTTCGTACTGTGAAGCTTCCGAATCCTCTTATCTCAATTCCTTCACCTTTTTGCAGGGCATCCGCCATGGAATCAAAGATGCAGTTGACAACCATCTCCGCACGGCTTTTGGTGATATTTGTTCTTAATGCCACTGCGTCAATCAACTGAGACTTGGTCATTCTCCTTCTCCTTTACCCTAATCAGTAGGCTTATTTTTACGAGTCTAATGAAATATTAATTTTGGTCAATAGTTTCAGGCAGTTTTGTCTGCGGTGCCCCATATCCCTTTCACTGCCGGTTCATTCAAGACCGGGCTCATAAATCTTTCTCACAAAATTATCATGCCAGCTTTCCTGACGATTGTGTTTCGTGTGCACGTTGTAAAAAGGCGCAACAGCGAGAGTGAGTACAACGGCCATGATGAAAATGCGCCGGGCAATATGCACGGGCCTCAGACCCCGCAGGGCGAGATAAAAAAGGAGACCGGCCGCAAGCACGAAGGCGGGCAGGTAGGAATAAAAACCTTCGAGTCCAAGCAGTCTTCCGATGCTGTAAGGAGCGTATCCTTCCCGGATAAGGGGAAGCGCAAGCTGGTAAAATGGATTCCTGTAAACTTCAGGAAAATGCGGGAATACCACTGTGGATACGTAAGTATAAAAAACGGAACAGAATCCAAGTCCCCATGCAATATCAACAACGGGGATTCTGGCAGATTTTTCCAGTCTGCCCATGAAGACAACGGCCGGTATCATGAGAAAGGGCGCGAGTGGAGTCAGGTGTCTCTGACTTACGCTCCAGCCCCCTATGCAGTAAACCATCAGTGATATGAAAAGAGTATAAAGAAAAATTTCGCTTACGATGACGGACCCGCCATCTCTGCGGAATCTGCGTTTCAGCAGCATGAAGATTCCGGGTATTGCCAGAAGAAGAAAGGGAGAGAAGAAGAAGACGCCCTTGGAAGTACTTAAGAAACTTATGAAGAGATTCTGCATCTTGGGAGGCCATGTAAAACCGAGAAACCCCTGTTCGTGGACCTGTCTGAAATGCCTGGCAACGAGATGATGATAACCTGTCTGGAAAGGATGTCCGAACGCGGCGTAATTGTAGTAAAGAGTAATGAACGCAAAAACGGCCGCTCCCGCTGATACGGCCAGAAGAGTGGTGAGTCGTTTCGGGCTTCTGTAAATCAGAAGTGCGAATGTTGGTATGAAGAAAATGAAGCTCTGGTATTCCACGGCAAATGCCAGGCCCAGAAACAGTCCCCACAGCGCCGAACCCGTTTTTCCCGCTCCCTTTTCATGTGTCGCTATGTAAAAGGACGTAAAAACGCATACGGCGGAGAGCTGGTGTGCAAAATACATGGTCGAATATGTGCAGGCCGGAGTTCCCAGTATGTAAAAAGCAGTACCGGCAAGGGCGAGTGTCTCGCTGCCCGTCATTCTTCGCAGAACGGCTGCAAACATGATCAGCATGACGAGGGTGGGCAGAAGAGACACCCCCGTCCTGAGCAGAAAAAGCAGCCGGCTGATATTCAGAGGTCCGAGCAGTTCATATACGGGCCAGTAAGCGCATATGCCCCCGAATGCCATCCCGGGTGCCTTGTCGGACAGGAGGCAGTCGCCCACGCGCGACTTGTCCATTATGGCGCGGTGCCTCTTGATGGCCTTGTTGATACACAGCGTGTGATCAATGACAACGGCCTCTACCAGATAAAGTCTGCTGTATTCATTCGTGTTGGACATACGGGAAAAATGAGGGAAAAAGTAAACCTTCAACAGCACCAGGATGGCAAAAACGACTATGCCCCTTATACCGAATATGCCGCTGGATATTTTCATGCTTCTTTCAGTGCGCCAGGGCCCAGTTTTCTCCCCACCCCGTATCCACCAGCAGGGGAACTGACAGATTCAGAGCTTTTTCCATTGTTTCGCGGATAATGGAGCCCGCTTTCTCTTTTTCTTTTTCAGGAACCTCGAATACGAGTTCGTCATGAACTGTCAGTATCATCTTTGTCCTGAGCCCCGCGGATCTCAGTTCCCCGTATACGTTTATCATTGCGATTTTCAGCAGATCGGCCGCAGAGCCCTGTACAGGTGTGTTTCTCGCCATGCGCTCGGCATGAGCTCTTGCATTATGATTGGGGCTGTTCAGATCGGGCAGGCAGCGTCTGCGCTTCAGCATTGTCCGGACCTCGCCCGTCTGCCGGGCATGGTGAATGGTTTTTTCCATGTATTCTTTTACACCGCTGTACAGGTGGAAATAATCCTCGATAAAGCGGCGCGCCTCGGCAATGGGTATGCCGAGTTCCCTTGACAGTCCGTAGTCAGTCTTGCCGTAAATTACTCCAAAGTTAACGGCTTTGGCAGCGCTGCGCATTTCAGGCGTTATCGGGACACTGTCATTCAATCCGTAAATGGCCCTGGCCGTAAGATTGTGTACATCTCCGGCGTTTTTGAAAGTGGAAATCAGGGCTTCATCGCCGGACAGGTGAGCGAGAATGCGAAGCTCAACCTGTGAGTAGTCGGCCGACAGCAGCATGTGGCCCGGAGGGGCGACAAAGGCCGCACGGATTTCCCGGCCGAGGTGTGTTCTTACGGGAATGTTCTGAAGATTCGGATTCAGGCTGCTCAACCGGCCCGTTGCCGTAGCCGCCTGGTGATACGACGTATGAATCCTGCCCGTAGCCGGATTGACCAGCTTCGGGAATGCGTCCAGATACGTATTCTTCAGTTTGGCCAGCATCCTGTGCTCAAGGACTATGGCGGGAAGATCATGCTCATGGGCCAGAGTTTCCAGCACTTCGCTGTCAGTAGAAAACCCGGTCTTTGTTTTTTTCACAGGCTTGAGGCCTATGCGTTTGAAAAGTATCTCCTGCAGCTGCTTCGGCGATGCAATATTGAATTCGGTACCGGCGATTTCATGAGCACTGCTTTCCAGCTCGCTGATTCGATCACCGAGAGAATCAGACAGTCTTTTCAGCTCATCCGTATCCACCAGGACACCGGCAAGTTCCATTTCGGCCAGTATCTGTGCAAGTGGAGTCTCGATGTCGTACAGAAGTCGATCCAGATCATGCTTCTCAATCATCCCGGCAAGCATATGGTTCAGGCGCAGGGTGATATCAGCATCCTCCGCGGCATACTCCGTCGCCTGTTCTACCTTTACTTCGTCAAAACAAAGCTGCTTTTCCTTTGTTTTCTGCGTCACCTCGTTATAGGAAATCATGCGATGCCCGAGGAATTCGAGTGACAGATGATCGAGCTTGTGGGATCTCTTTTCCGGATTCAGCAGATAGGAAGCCAGCATACTGTCGGATTGCCATCCCTTAACTTCGTATCCATGCCTCAGCAGTATGGCGTGATCGTATTTGATATTCTGGCCCACCTTTTTTATTTTTGTATCTTCAAGAACGGGCATAAGCTTCTGCATCGTATCATTAAGAGTCAGCTGCTTTTTTTTGCCCCTGTGTGCAACCGGGATGTAAACGCCGTCTTCCGGTTTCCACGACAATGCAATGCCCACTATTTCGGCCATTGTCTGATCAAGGGACGTGGTTTCCAGATCCAGACACAGCATGCCGGATTTTCTGATTTGCCTGATCAGGGCCGAAAGTCCCTTTTTAGTTGTAACTGACCTGTAGGAACCCGTCTTCCGCTCACCCGCTACCCCTCCTGTCCCGGCAATGTCCGGTAATGCTGCAATGAGCCTGTTGAATTCAAGCTCTTTCAGAACGGGAAGCAGCTTTTCGGAGTCGGGCATACCGAATCTAAGCGAATCCGGATCAAACTCAACGGGAACGTCCTTTCTAAGCTCCACGAGTCTGCGGGAAAGGCGTGCGCGGTCCGCCTGCTTTTCAAGATTCGCCTTGAGCTTTTTCGCCTTTATCGAGGTCGCGGCATCCAGAACCCCGGCGAGGTCGCCGTATTCATGGATCAGCTTTGCCGCCGTTTTGGGGCCTATGCCGTCCACGCCCGGTATGTTATCCGATGTATCCCCCGTAAGTGCCAGCAGGTCCCCGAGGAGACGGGGCTCAACACCGAATTTTTTCCGGACGGCGTTTTCGTCGAAGATTACATTTCTGAGCGTATCGAACATAAGGATGCTGTCGTCCTTAACGAGCTGCATCAGGTCCTTGTCCCCGGAGATGATAACGACCCTGAAACCCTTTTTCACACCAGCAAGGGCAATGGTGGCAGCCACGTCGTCGGCCTCGAAGCCGTCACAGCCCAGAACGCTTATTCCGAAAGAATCCACGAGCCGGTGCACAATGGGAAACTGCCGTGCGAGGTCCTCGGGGGGCGGTGGCCGGTTCGCCTTGTACTCGGGATAAATATCCTTTCTGAAAGTGGGCGTCTTCGAATCCCTGAGCCATGCAAGGTAGGCGGGCTTCAAGTCTGAAGCGAGCTTCAGGATCATGTTTGCCACACCGAACACGGCTCCGGTGGGAACGCCTTCAGAATTGGAAAGATGGCCGATGGCATAATATGCCCTGAATATGTAGGAAGAACCATCGACCAGGTAAATCGTATTGGGGTCCCCGGGAGGGGGCAGCTGTGAATCAGAAGTTTTTGACATTACTTAAGGATTTTCATTCCCCATGGCACGCAGCAGTTCGCGGGCCTTTTTGTCATAAATACGGTTTCCGGATTCATCGCCTATGCGGATGACTTCTTCCAGATGCTGCATGGCCACGTCTTCTTTTCCTCTTTCGTAATATATGCGTCCGAGGAAATAGTGCGCCTGCACATGCTCCCAGATGGTCCCCGTCTCCTCTGCATCCTCAAGCGTTTTTTCGAGCTTCCTCAGACCTTCCTCGGACTCGAACTTGAGTGCATCAATGTACGAAAGAAGAATTTCAGTGATCATTTCCAGACTGCTGAAACGCTTTTCCCTGCAGATGTCTAGAGACAGGCGCAGGAATGTATACGCGCGTTTGTAATCACCCTGATTGAGATATATGTCGCCCATATTATGCGCCGCTATGGCTTCCTCCAGGGCAAAGCCGTACTCGGCGGACATTTCCCTCAGGCGCTGTGAAGCGGCAAGGGCTTCTCCATAGTTCTTCTGCATGTAAGCGCCCATGGCGGCTGCTTTTACTACCCTGACCCTGAGCATCGGATCAGGATAATCCATCGACAGCTTCTCCGCCTCTTCCAGGTACTTACGTCCTTCTTCCGCCATGCCGGCCACGGCAGAGCCCTCGCTCAGGGTGCACAGAGTCTGAATGTGTGCCGCCGTGTCCCCTGTTGCCACGCACAGTGTAACGGCCTCTTCGAGCATCGAGATCGCCTGATGGAAGTCTCCGTACTTGAGGTACAGTTCGCCTATGGCTGACAGTATATCCCTTCTCATTGCCGGATCAGCGAAATCGTCTGCAAGATCAAGCCCGCTCTGAAAGAACAGTTTTGCGTCACTGAAATGATCATCACGTACAAGGAGCTGCCCTTTAAGGGTATAAAGCGAAACCAGGCTGTGGGCGTCGTCAAGTTCTTCGGAAATGCTTATTCCCTTTTCAACAATATCCAGCCCCGTCTTAATACTGGCCATGTTGATGGACATTGAGGCGATGGTCTTGCACAGGCCGAGAATTCTCATCCTGTCAGTATTGGGCAGACCTTCCATGATGTTGAGTCCTTCGAGATAATACTCGAGCGCTACCCGGTGGGAGTACTGGGCTGCAACCCTGTCTCCGGCATGTATGAAATAATCCGCCGCCTTTGCCATTTCACCAGCTTCGCGGTAGTGGGCGGCCAGCCGCGCATAATATTTCTCAACCCTATCGGCGAACAGCTTCTCAATTGCCTTTGCAATCGACATGTGGATGCTTTCATAATCAGCAGCAAGTATGCCGTCCTGTATGACTTCCCTGATCGTGTCACTGGCAAAGGCGTATTCTTCCGCTGAAATCCGTATCAGAATACCCCTGCTCATGAGATCGGAAAGCCGGGCCTTGAGCGCGTCTGTTCCGGTACCGGATACTTCGGCAAGCAGGCCCAGATCGAAATGAAGTCCTATTATGGAAGCCCGCTGCAGTATGCCGAGCTGATCAGTTGAAAGATGCTCCACCCTCGTACTGAAAAGGCCCCGCAGCGTTCTCGGCATTTCAATGCGGCCGCGTTCAGGATGCCAGCTGATCCTTCCCTTTTTCTTTTCGATCTGCCTGGCTTCCTCAAGCGCCATGATATATTCCTCGATAAAGAGAGGATTGCCGCCGCTCTTGGATACTATTTCTCCGAGAAGATCTTTCGAAGCCTTTTTCGCTCCAAGCCTGTCAAGGCTCAGCTTTGCGGTGTCGCTTTCGTTCAGGGGCTGAAGCTTTATACGTGCAGTAACAGGCAGCTTCTGTATCCTGGAGGAAAACGATTCCCTGTACACCACTGTCAGAAGCATGCGGCCCGTGTCGAATCCGGATGCAAGCTCCTCGATCAGATTTACGCTTTCACTGTCCAGCGAATCGGCTCCATCCCAGATGAATATGCTGAGCCTGTCGCGCGAAAGTCTCGTAAGTATCTTTGACATGCCGCTGAGCAGATACCTCCCCCTCTCCTCGGGACCAACCGAGTCACCCGTAGACAGGCCGAGTACGACTCCGCAGGAATCGATTTCCTCCTGGCTGAGGCCCAGCTCCCTGAGCCTGTTTACGCTCTGTCGTATCTTCTCGACGTTCTCTATTTCCTCGAGGGCCAGGATTCTCCTAAGCATCACGGATGCTCCCTGGTATGGAACGATTCTTCCGCTCACGGGTATGGTGGCCTCATACCAGGCATAGGGGTGTCCGGTCTGTGCCATGCGTTCGTTGACTTCATGAAGAAGCCGCGTCTTGCCGATGCCGGCATCTCCCTTCAGTGCAAGGACCCTGTAATGTCCTGTGTTGACGTCCGCTAGAATTTCTCCGATTCTCTTCAGTTCTTCCTTCCGGCCTGTGAATCTGCCGTACAGCTCCCTCTGGGATCTGCTTTCTATGAGTCGATAAAGCTTTTCCTCTTCTCCCGTCAGCCTTTCCATGGATTCGAAGCGGAAATATTTCTCAGTCAGCCTTCTGGCACGGGCACTTGCCGTTATGCATCCGACTCCCCTTGATGCGAGATTGCGCATTGAGGATATGAATTCGAAATAGGCATCATCCTCCCTTACCTTTTTTCCTTCCAGAAGCACTACCTGCCCGGGATGTATGCCCGTGCCTATGCCGTTTATCAATTCTTCGGGCTGATCCAGGATTTCAAGCGACTTCTGGATCTTTATCGCGCACCGCGCCGCCTTTTCCGTGTCACGTCCATCCGCAATTTTGATTCCAAAAAGGCCGACAATAAAATCGCGCTGGTTCTCGACCAGGTGGCTGCCGTCGGAGATCATGATCTCCTCGATGTTCTTTCGCACCTTATCCGGAATTTCCGGAGCCATGAACTCAACCGCTATTCCCGTTACCTCACGTTTCTGAGCGGTCAGCGTTCTCGTAGTCGTCGTTATCGTAGCTTCATCGTCCGCGGCAGGCATCTGCGAAGGCAGCTTTACCTGAACAGAGGTGATTTCCTCATCGGACCGGTAGCTTATCTCGCTGACGGATGAAACTTCCTCCCCTCCCACTGCGTCGGCGATTGCACGGCCCACATCGGCCTGTTGTCCCGGGGCTCCGATCTCCCTGTGAAGATCGTCCATGAACCGGGCGAGATCATGCGAGCCTACACGTCGTCCGGTCGTGAAAAGGAAGGCCATGAGATCCTCGTACATCCTTGCTGCGGACTGGTACCTGTCCTCACTGCGGGCGGCCATGGCGTGCCTGACTATTTCCGCAAGCTCCTCGGGAACGTCTGATGCAACCTCATGCAGTGGGGGATGATCCGAATCCTGCGCCCTGCGGACGATTTCCACCGAGTCGGACCCTCTGAGAGGATTTGTTCCGGCAAGGAGCTCGTAAAGGACCACGCCGCATGAAAAAATATCCGCCCTCCTGTCGACTTCCAGGGCCTGGGCCTGCTCGGGCGCCATGTAGGCGTATTTGCCCTTTATCACGTTGTTTTCGTTTTCCTCGATCAGGGTTTTTGCCTTGGCTATGCCGAAATCCGTTATTTTTACTTCCCCTTCCATGGAAAGGAGCACGTTATGAGGGCTTATGTCACGGTGAACGATATTCACCGGGTTCATGTTCTGATCCCTGCGCCGGTGTGCATAATCAAGCCCCTTGCACACTTCGCTTATGATGAAGACGCCAAGCTCCAGAGGAAGCCTGTCTCCCGCGCTGACAAGGAACCTGTTTACTGTCGCGAGGTCATAACCCTGCACATACTCCATGGCTATGAAGTAGGAGTCTTCCATTTTACCGAGATCGAAAACCTGGACTATATTGGCATGGTTAAGGGTAACGCAGATTTTGGCCTCGTTTATGAACATGTCCACGAACTTCTCGCTCCTGGTCAGGTTTTCGCGTATGCGCTTGATAACGAGGATTTTCTCGAATCCCTCGACACCGAAGCTTTTTGCCTTGAAAATCTCGGCCATTCCCCCGCGCGCAATTCTCTCCAGAAGCTGGTATTTTCCGTATAATAGAGGATGTTCCATGTGATTCCTTCAGATCCCGGTCTTTCTCATCCCGAAAAAAATCAACCCTGATCAGGACACTAGAATATATACGCCATTAAACAAAATGGAAACCGGTATTTACAAGGTTTTTCGTGACTGAATCTGCTGAATTTAATTGTTGATTCTGTTATGCTTGCGCCAGGCACGCAGCGTATGGAATACAAATAATAACAGTTAAGAAAGGAGACTTATAAAATGGGCAACCCCCAGGTATCGATTCAGACGAAATTCGGCGAGATTCAGCTTGAGCTTTTTCAGGATATTGCTCCCAGACATGTGGAAAATTTCCTCAAGCTTGCAAAAGAGGGATTCTACGACAAGACCACGTTTCACAGGGTTATACCCGGATTCATGATCCAGGGAGGCTGCCCCAATACAAAACCGGGAGCCGGCGGCACTCCGGGCACAGGAGGGCCGGGATATAATATCAATGCGGAATTCAACGATACTTCGCACGTACGCGGCATCCTTTCCATGGCCAGGGCGCAGGATCCCAACAGCGCGGGCTGCCAGTTCTTTATCGTGGTCTCGGACTCCAAGTTTCTGGACAAACAGTACACGGCATTTGGAAAAGTCCTCAGCGGCATGGACGTGGCGGATCAGATCGTAAGCCAGAGCAGGAATTCATCGGATCTACCGGATGAACGAATCGAAATGACCATCAAGGTGCTGTCCGAGTAGCCTCTGCATCGAACAGTTTGAAAATATCCCTCGTTACAGGGTCCACGGGGATGGGACGGCGGTTTCTGTCTATGCAGGCGTGCTCGGTAAAACCGTGAACGACCATCCTGTCATTATTCTGGCTGAAAACCACATAATCGTAGCTGAACTTGACTGCGGCAATATGCCGGGGCCTTGCGAAAACATTAAGCACCTCGTCGTATTCGGCGTATGATTCGTAAGTGATGCCGAGCCTGACAATGGGCTGGAACACGCCCGTCTCCTCTATGTCCCTGTATGAAAGCCCGCTTTTGCGGATGACTTCGGCTCTGCCCTGCTCGAAGTAGCGCAGGTAATTCGCATGGTAGACAACGCCTGCCTGATCAGTGTCGGCGTAAAGAACACGCACAGGGTCCATGCACCACTTGAGGCCCGTATTCTTCTCAACAAAAAATCCATCCGATACGGGTTCTGCTTTAAATCGTCTCTTCATAGGCCTTACCTGTTTACCGGCATAGTGCGGGAATGGTCAACAGGGGTAAGGGATGAGGAATGGGGGGTGGGGAGTGGGATAGATTCTATACTTATTATTCTGACTGCACCAGCCACGAGCAGTCCGCGTCCTCATCTGCTGCATTGCCGATTTCAACACCGGCCATGTTTGTTTCACAGTAGCTCGAATAGAATTTACCATCACATCCGCAGTTGGGAGTGTCCTCCAGTTCCGCAATGCAGTTCGAAGAGCGTTTCTCGCAGATTCCAGATGCCTGGGGAGACCCGCAACCTGTTACAAACCCGTCGATTCTAGACGGTGGCCGGTCACAATATGAATCATCATCGCATTCCAGTTCATCCGGTCCGCCACAGACTTGAAGTCCCAGGCATTCGGCATGGTTCACCCGGCACGTGACTGTGTTGCTTATTGAATCACAGTCTTTTCCAATGCATTCACATCCGCCGATTTCAACGCACTCGCAGCCGTTCCAGATAGTGCCGAGACCCTTATCGCAGCTTCCTGAACCGCGGGCGTCCATGGGCGCGCATGGTCCTGAATCCACAGGTTCGCATTCATCTGTATCAGAATCACTGTCAGTGTCCGTATCGATGTCAGTGTCCGTATCCGTATCAGAAGCGCTCTCAGCAGGTTCTGTGTCCTGCTCCTGTAAGTTCTCATTGCTGCACGAAAAGGCGATAAGCAGAACTGATACGCCGAGAATTCTGAATTGATTTGTCATAATCGACCCCCTTGCTGTTGTTTCGTATTATATCACAGATTTAAATAAGGGGTGATGACGAATGGGTGCGGGGTGGATCTAAAGGGCGCATTGAATCAAGGGGCGCATGCATTTAAGGGCGAAAACGTGGTTTCGCCCCTAGTGTGCCCGACATGGGCGTAATCTAGTTGTAAGAAAGGAGGCAACCGGAAAGAGTGACGAGAACCGTAGTGAAGCACAAGGCGAAGGCCGCGAGGTTCAGCCGAAGGAAGTGTGGAGCA